>Ga0209390_10001272_pt1 | contig 49709 bp, 30 predicted proteins | sample BON01_FD_187212 | JGI IMG/M metagenome (GOLD analysis project Ga0209390, IMG submission 187212) | Freshwater microbial communities from Lake Bonney liftoff mats and glacier meltwater in Antarctica - BON-01 (SPAdes) (version 2) | ecosystem: Environmental > Aquatic > Freshwater > Ice > Glacier...
ACCCGGGCGCATTGGTCGGTGGAAAATAAAAACCACTGGCGACGCGACGCCAACGCCCTGGCCGACCTGGCCTTGATCCGCAGCGTCAACCTGCGCCTGCTCACCGAGCTGGCCACGGATGAGTGGATGCCCGCCAAAAACGAGCCGCTCGCCGCTCATCCAGACCAGGCCTTCAACCTTGTCCGCTCCAAATGATCCCTCAAAACAAAAAGCCTTGGACCGTCGCGGGAGACCCCACCTCATCAAGCGTTGTAACGATGAACGATTTTAAACTCCCCACGGCTCGGTTCCGAAAAAGAAAAGACTCTACGTGGTGAGTTGTCGGATCGTTGCAGATTCACCCGAACAAATTTATCTGGGGATTGTCTTCGACGTGCTTGAGCGTCTCGCGGTTCTTTTGCTTGCGGCTGTAGCAATTGAATTGCGACCGGCGGTGCCGACTACCAGATCCAGTCGACGCGGTATTTTTGAACCAGCGGGTCAGGAGTCAGGATAGTCAGCCCGTCGAGTTTGGCCTGGGCAACGAGCAACCGGTCAAAGGGATCGCGGTGATGCTGCGGCAGTCGGTTGGTTTCATTCAGGGAGGTCAGCGTGATCTGGAGTTCGGAGATCACCCATTCCGACAACTGTTCCTTCACCCATTTATCAGGTTTGGCCGGTAGTTTCAGTTTGTTGGACTGTTGTTAGCGGCAGGAAGGCGTTGAAAACTTTGCCGTGTTCAGCTGTGGTTCCGAAGTGACTTTCACCGGGAGCGTTGATACAAGATTGAGCGTCTTCAACGAGTGATTGCGAAGCCCAATGTCAGGGTATTTGATCGGATGCTTACCACCAATTTCTCAGACCAGTCGAATCCTGCTGGATTGCAAGTTCCGTGACTCGTTGCTGAAGTTGGGTTGTAGGCGCCAACCCGTTGCCGGTGCGACGCTTACTTTGAACCGAGCCCAAACCGATCACTAGGAACTAATGGAGTTCAGACGGGTTGTAGCAGTGCCAGCGAAGCGAGCCTGATAGCGGGCCAATCCAAATTTCCCCGCCACGGCCGCAGTGGATTTGTTTGCGTCACTTTCAGAGGATTTCGCAACTGCCGTCGGGCTAATCCTTGATGGGTTTCAGTCGTTTCCAGGCAATCAGGGAGGCGGCTACGGCTACGGCTGCGCATATTACGTAGGGAAGAACGGGACGGTATGCGTAGGCGACGGTTGCGAAGATTGGACCGATGATGCGGGCAAGCGTTCCGACACTTTGTGCGACTCCGAGGATCGCTCCCTGCTCGTCAGCGTCTGCATTCTTCGAAATCATCCCCATGATTGGCGCCCGGTTAATTCCGGATCCGCCTGAGAACAGTCCGAGACCAAGCAAAAGAATCCCGATACCGGCGCTGAGAGGAATCAGCAGCATGGCGCCGGCGACAATGATCAAGCTCATCCAGACCAGTTTTGGCTCCCCGAATTTTTTTACGAGTCGGCCGATCAACCCTCCCTGCACCATCGCGGCGATGAATCCGCAATAGGCGAAGAGATAGCTGATCTGTGATTCGTTGAAGAAATGTGTTTGAGGCTTGATCTGGTCGGGGAATGCCTTTTCCAGAACAAGCCGGTTGTAGCGGGGTGAGTTGCCGTTCTTCTTCGCCTCGTTCGCCAGTTTCGCCACCTCGTCGTTGCCCAGACTTAATTGCGTTGCAGGATTGTCGTGAAACTTCGCGGTTTGGATTGCGAGGTTCAACTGGTCCATTAACCGGATGGACTCTGTTTGTGCGTCGATGCTGTCGTTGATCGCCGCAGTCAACGGCGTAACTCCGGAATCGAGTGAGGCACGCAACGCATCCGGATCCGTCAATTCATCGGCTTTGATCGACGGTGATCCCAGGATCAGGGGCAGAGTCACTTCAAAGCTGATGAAGCAGAAGTTCGCCAGAAAAAAGAGCATGATCAGCAGGCGTAATTGCGGCCGACCGAAGGCGTGTTTCCACTGGTCCCAGCGGGGGCGTTGAACGGGGTTGGAACCGTCGGGGTGCCGGCTTTCCGTGAGAAGAAAGCATGCGAGAACGAAATTGATCGCGCAGATGATCGAGGCAACCAAACCGGGCCCGGAAAGACCGAGCCAGCGAAAGCTTTCCGCCCCGACGAACGGGCCGAGAATGAATCCGAGACCGAAGGCCATCCCGATTAGGCCCATCCCTTTTGAGCGGTTTTCCGGGGTCGTGATATCTGCGATGTAGGCGGAGGCCACGGAAAGGTTTGCGCCGCAGGCCCCGGCAAACAACCGTGATCCCAAAAGAATCCAGAGACCGGTCGTGCCGACGTGAATGGCGGAATAACCGAACAGTCCGTAGGCTACCACCGAGCCAAAGGTGCTAAGGAGGATGACGGGGCGTCTCCCAATCCGGTCGGACAACCTGCCCCACAACGGAGCGAACACGAATTGCATCAATGAGTACGAAGCGATGATTGCCCCGATCATCAGCCCTTCCGCACCGTAGCGTTCGGCGTATTTGGGCAGCAACGGGAGGACGATTCCGAATCCGATCAGATCGACAAAAACCGTGAGGAAGATGATCAAAAGCGATGGTTTTCTCATAGGAACGGAACGGACGACGTCAGCAGAATATCAAGCCGGGTATTGAGCACCGCGGGAGTGTAGGGGTGAACGTGAACGAGTCAAGACGTGTAGGCGAGCGGACGTTTTGCGTTGTGAAGAAGGGGTGAATAAGGGCGGAACAGTGTGCGGGCGATTCTTAATAACTATTAACCTGAAAAGGAGAATGGAAACCACAGAGAGGACTGATCAACACAGAAGATCATGGAGTTGAGTGAACCGGGGGAAACATCCGGCAGGAGAATGAGCCCGTTTGCACCAGCCGTTCCTGATCCGTGTTTTCCGCGCCTTCCGTGGTTCTCATCTCCGAATTTAGGATTAAAGTTGTGGCCCGGTTCAAAAAGACTTAGCACACTCGCGTGATCGATTCCGTCAGTTCAGAAACCGAACCCAATGGCTCGCCCGACTTAAAACGCGGACGCCGCCGCAAACCGCGTACGGACACCGCGTCCACGGTGTTTGACCGCCTGCCGCCCCACGCGATCGAGGCGGAGCAGGGCGTGATCGGCTGCATTCTGCTCGATCCCCCGCATTGCCTCGGCGAGTGCGTTGAGAAGTGCAAGAACGGCTCGGAAGTGTTTTATGATCTCCGGCATCAGGTGATTTACGACACGCTGGTTGAGATGCTCAACGAGGGCGAGGCCATCGATGTCATCACGTTGCAGCAGCGGTTGAAGAACAAGAAGCAGCTCGATGTGGTCGGCGGAATCGCCTACCTCGCCTCGCTGGCGGACGCGGTTCCTTCCCCGGCAAATCTGAAGTTTTATCTCAACATCGTCCTGGACAAGCACATCCTCCGGAAAATCATCCGGGTCTCCTCCGAGGTGGTGTCCGATTCGTTCGAGTTCGAGGGCGAAGTGGACCGGTTGCTGGACGAGGTTGAGACCAAAATTTTGCGGCTGAGCGAGGAACGTGTGGAGGGCAAGTCCTATGCAATGAAGGAGCTGGTTCACAAGGCGATCAACACCATCGAGGACTACTATAAGCGCGAGGGAAACCTGACCGGCGTCGGGACCGGGTTTGCGGATTTCGACAAGATGACGAGCGGTTTCCATGAGGGCGAAATGATCGTCATCGCGGCCCGGCCTTCGATGGGCAAGACGTCGCTCGCCATGAACATTGCCGAGCATGTTGCGCTCGAGCAGGGATTGCCGGTCGGCGTGTTCAGCTTGGAAATGTCCTCGGAATCGCTCGTGTTGCGTATGTTATGCTCGCGGGCGCGGGTTAATCTGCGGAGCATTCGCGAAGGGTTTCTGGCTGAGCGCGATTTCCCAAAACTCACCAACGCGGCCAGTAAGATGGGCAAGGCGCCGCTGGTGATTGATGACTCAGCGGGCCTTTCGATTCTCCAGCTGCGGGCGAAAGCGCGGCGCATGCACAGCCAGCATGGCGTTCGCCTTTTCATTATTGACTACCTCCAGTTGCTAAATTCTACTTCGCGCCGTTCCGCAGACAATCGACAACAGGAAATCGCTGATATTTCCAGCGGCATCAAAGCCCTCGCTAAAGAGCTGAAAGTTCCCGTCATCGTTCTCGCCCAGTTGAACCGTGAGATTGAGAAGGACAAGAACCGCAAACCGCGGCTGTCCGATCTCCGTGAATCTGGCTCGATTGAACAGGACGCCGATCTGGTGGGTCTGCTTTACAAGCCGGCGGGGAGTGACGACGATGACGGCAGTGGTGAACCTGAGAGTGACTCCGACGGCATCCGGGTGAATCTCCTGATTGCGAAACAGCGCAACGGCCCGACGGGCGATGTCGAGCTGGTGTTCCTCAAGGGCTTTACTCGTTACGAGAGTCTTTCGAAAGTCAGCGCCGACGATGTTCCCGCGGGCATATGAAGAATGAATAGCTTGATCAGATTTGGCCTGGTTTTCTGGGCGCTGTTGGCCATGTCGGTCCCGCGTGTGTCCGCCCAGACCGGGGCGCAGGACCAGGTGCCCATTTACAAGATCAGTGTCCGGCACATCGGGCCGCCGGCGGTCAGCGATTCATTGATCATGGCGAACATCCGTGTGGAGCAGGGCGCACGCTATACCCAGTCCGGCCTCTTTAACGCGACTGATGACGATGTTCACAGTCTCCTTGGGACCGGTTATTTCTTCAACGTGCGGGTCATACAGGAGGTTTCGAGTGAAGAGGGAATCCACCTCATCTACATCGTGCAGGGCAACCCGCTGCTGACCGACATCCGGTTTGAGGGAAACACCAAGTTCAAGGACTCCAAGATGCTCAAGACGATCGCCTCCAAGGTTGGTCTGCCCATGAGTGAACTTCGACTGCACGAAGACGCGGCCGCCATCCAGAAACTGTATCAAAAGAAGGGTTACCCCGGCACGAAGGTGATTTACGACCGGAGCATCGACGAACAGACCGGCCGGGCCGTCGTCACGTTTCGCATCGACGAGGCGGGCAAGGTCCGCATCAAGGATGTGATCTTCGAGGGGGCGCACGAGTTTTCGCAGCGCAAACTGCGCAAGGTCATCAAGACCCGGCGTTGGTGGTGGCTTTCCTGGCTGACCGGCAGCGGCGTGTTCAAGGAGGATGAGTACGAGACGGACCGCGATACATTGACCCGGTTTTATCTTTCCGAGGGCTATCTGGATTTCGAAATCAAGGACGAGATATCCGACTATCCGGAACCCGACCGGCTGATCCTGCGTTTCCAGATTTTTGAAGGACGTCAATATCAGGTCGGTACGGTCGGCTTCAAGGGGGCCACGCTGATCAGCACGAATGCCCTGGAGAAGGATCTACAGCTCACGCCCGGCAAGATATTCACCCCGCCGAAACTCTACGAGGACATCGAAACTCTGGAAGACGCCTACGGCCGGTACGGTTACATCGATACCCGGGTCATCCCCCAGCGCGAACCGAACGTGGCGACGGGCAACATGGATCTCGTGTATGACATTCAGGAGGGCGAAAAGATCTTCATCGAACGCATCGAAATCCGCGGGAATGCCAAGACCAAGGACACGGTGATCCGCCGCGAGCTGGCGGTGATGCCGGGCGAAGTGTTTAACAAGGTGCTGGTGAAAGTCAGCACGAACCGGCTGGGGCAGCTCGGCTACTTCGGAAAGATCAGCGCCGAAGCGGAGCGGACCGAGCTTCCGAACCGCCGGAACCTCGTCGTCAACGTCGAAGAGATCAACACCGGCAGTTTCAACGTCGGCGCCGGCTTGAGCTCGATCGACGCCCTGGTGGGATTCGTCGAAGTCGGCCAGAGCAACTTCGATCTGTTCAACCCGCCGTACTTTACGGGCGGCGGCCAGAAGATTTCGATGCGGGTTCAGCTCGGCACCCAGCGAAAGGACTACGTGCTTTCGTTTCAGGACCCTTGGTTTTTTGGCCGTAAATTGATATTCAGTACGGACCTGTACCATCGCGATCTGGGATTTCAGAGCTCGGTCTATAATCAGATCAGCACTGGTATTGCAACTGCCCTCACGCGCCCGTTGTTTGCGGACTGGGTGGGGGGCGACTGGCTGCGGGGAACGTTGAGCTACACCATGGAGCGCGTGACGATCGCCGACGTCCCCAACAGCGCCTCCCCCGCGATCAAGGATCAGGAGGGCACGACGTTGGTCTCCGCGATGGGGGTGCGTCTCGCTTACGATCATCGAGGTCCTGGCATGCTGCCGAGCAAGGGGTTTCGAACCGTTCTGGACACTGGATTTGCCGGCGGTCCGCTGGGTGCGGATGCTGATTTTTACCGCTTGGAATTGCGGCATGCGCACTACTTCCCGGGATTTGCCGAGGGCCACGTGCTTGAACTTCTGGGCCGGATCGGCGTTGTTCAACAATACGGCGATTCGACGGAAGTGCCGATCTTCGAGCGGTGGTATCTGGGGGGCGCCTTCAACATGCGCGGTTTCAAGTATCGTGAAGTCGGTCCGAAAGACTATCAGGGCGAACCGCTTGGTGGCAGCACTTACTGGTTTGCGTCGGCCGAGTACAGTATCCCGATTATTGAACGCGTCCGCCTCGCCGCGTTCTATGACATCGGCATGGTTTACCAGGACGGATACAGCTTCAACCCGAACGTCTATGACCGTAACGGCAACGCGGTCATGAACACGGGCCTGTACAATGACGACGTGGGCATCGGTATTCGTTTGAATCTTCCCATCGGTCCGCTGGTCTTTGATTATGGCATTCCGCTCACGTCGGACCGTTTCAACGAGAGCAGCGGCCAGTTCCAGTTCCGCGCCGGATATCAGCGCGATTTTTAACCTGAATTCCATTATGACAATGAGTCTGAAATCATTCCTGTTCGCCGGATTATTGCTGGCGATTTCCGCCCCCGCCACCTTCGCCCAGGGCAAGATCGGCGTTGTCGATCTGCGCCTCATATTTGAAGGCTACTACAAGACCAAGCAGGCGGATGTGAAGATCAAGGAGCGCGCCGCTGAGCTGGACGCACAGCGCGCCACCATGGTCTCCGGCTTCACCACCGACGAAGCGGCCTACAAAAAGGCCGAAGAGCTCGCCAAAGATCTTTCCGTCAGTCCCGACGAGGCGGACCGACGCAAGACTGAAGCGGCAAAACTGATGCGCGGCCTTCAGGACAAACAGAAGGAAATCCAGGCGTGGGAACGCCAGGCCACCGCCAGCATTCAGGAGCAGCAGACCCGCATCCGCGCCCGCGTGCTGGAGGAGATCATGTCCGAGGTGACGGCGATCGCCAAGGCCGGCAGTTATTTCATGATCCTGGACAAGGACGCCGCCAGTGTGAACCAGACCAAGGTGCTCGTGTATTTCAACGGCGAGAATGACGTCACGAAACAGGTGCTTACGAACCTCAATTCGGGAGCTCCGGCCGGACTGGTCGAACCATCCGAAAAATAGATTTAGACGAAACGGTTTCCCAACCAAATCGCGGTGAACTCATCGCGGTTTTTTTGTGCCAATAAGTCCGTGTTGCTGCGCCAGAACGACACTTGAGGCGGGGGTCTTTCATTTTGAATTCTTGTGGCTCCGCCTGTCCGAACACGTGGAATTGCGGGCAATTTTAGTTGTTTTCAGGAAACGTGTCGGATGAGACTTGTCGGGAATCCGTTGGCAGGAAGAATTCTATAAGGTGACGCATGCAATTCGACAAATTTACCACCAAAGCCCAGGGAGCGCTTCAGGATGCGCAGGCGATTGGCAGCGAGTACAGCCATCAAGCGCTCGACGGCGAACACCTGCTTCTCGCCCTGCTACGTCAGACGGACGGACTCGTTTTGCCGCTGGTGCAGAAGCTCGGGGCCAACCCCGGCCAGCTCACGCGCTCGCTCGATCAGCAACTCGCCTCCCGGGCGAAGGTCTCCGGCGTCAGTTCAATGGACGTTTATCTTGGCAACGAACTGAAGCGCGCGCTCGATGTTGCGGTCGCCGAAGCGGGAAAGCTTCACGACGATTATGTGAGCACCGAGCACCTCCTCCTGGCGTTGCTGGCGGAAGGGAGCACGTTTCTAAAGAAGCTTTTCAAGGACAACGACATCACCAAAGACCAGACGTTGAAGGCGCTCGCCGACCTGCGCGGCAATCAAAGGGTCACCGACCAGAATCCCGAAGACAAATTCCAAGCGCTTGAAAAATACGGACGTGATCTCACTGCGGCTGCGCGTCAGGGGAAAATTGATCCGGTCATCGGCCGCGACGAGGAGATTCGACGCGTCATGCAGGTGCTCAGCCGCCGGACAAAAAATAACCCCGTGCTGATCGGTGAACCCGGTGTCGGCAAGACGGCCATCGTCGAGGGGCTGGCCCGCCGCATCGTCAGCGGCGACGTGCCGGAATCGTTGAAGGACAAAAAAGTAATCGCGATGGATCTGGGCTCGATGATCGCCGGGGCGAAATATCGCGGTGAATTTGAAGACCGCCTGAAGGCGTTCATCAAGGAAGTCACCTCAGCGCAGGGGCGGATCATCTTGTTCATCGACGAATTGCACACGCTCGTCGGTGCTGGCAAGGCCGAGGGTGCGACCGACGCCGCGAACCTTTTGAAACCGCAGCTCGCGCGTGGCGAGCTGCGCGCAATCGGTGCGACCACACTCGACGAGTATCGAAAACACATTGAAAAGGATCCGGCGCTCGAACGGCGTTTCCAACCGGTCAAGGTCTTGGAACCCACCGTCGAATCTACAATCGCAATTCTTCGCGGGCTGAAGGAGCGCTACGAAGTGCATCACGGGATTCGCATTCAGGATTCCGCGCTCGTGGCAGCGGCAACACTTTCAAACCGTTACATCACCGATCGGTTTTTGCCGGATAAGGCCGTCGATCTGATCGACGAGTCGGCCGCGCGGCTGCGGATGGAACTCGATTCCATGCCCACCGAGCTTGACCAGCTTGAGCGCCAGATCATGCAGTTCGAAATCGAGCGGACGGCGCTGAAAAATGAGAAGGACACCGCCTCGAAAGAGCGTTTGCACAGGATCGAAAAAGACCTCGCAAACCTGAAGGAGCAGTCCACTCAACTAAAAACGCAGTGGCAAAATGAGAAGGCCGCGATCAACGCCGCGAGCATCATCAACGGCCAGATCGAGCAGGCGAAAACGGATCTCGAACGCGCAGAACGCATCGGTGATCTGCAAAAAGCGGCGGAGATCAAGCACGGCACCATTCCGAATCTTCAGGCAAAACTCGTGGCCGCTGAGAAGGCGCTGCACGAACAGCAATCCTCCGGTCGTTTGTTGAATGAGGAAGTCACCGACGATGACATCGCGCGGGTTGTCGCGTCGTGGACCGGCATTCCGGTCACCCGGATGCTTGAGGGCGAGCGCGAAAAACTGGTGAAGATGGAAGAGCGTCTCCAGCACCGCGTCATCGGGCAGTCGGAAGCGATCAAGGCCGTGTCCAATGCGGTCCGCCGTGCGCGCAGCGGGTTGCAAGATCCGAACCGGCCGATTGGGTCGTTCATTTTTATGGGGCCGACCGGTGTCGGTAAAACGGAACTCGCGCGTTCGCTCGCCGAATTCATGTTCGACGATGATCAGGCGATGACGCGCATCGACATGAGCGAGTACATGGAGAAACACGCGGTCTCCCGTTTGATCGGCGCGCCTCCGGGTTATGTTGGTTACGAAGAGGGTGGCCAGCTGAGCGAAGCCGTCCGGCGCCGGCCTTATTCCGTCGTGTTGTTTGACGAAATAGAGAAGGCGCACCCGGACGTGTTCAATACGTTGTTACAGGTGCTGGACGACGGTCGCCTCACCGATGGCCAGGGTCGCACGGTCGATTTCAAGAACGCCGTCATCATCATGACCAGCAACATCGGTTCGCCGATCATCCAGGAATTTTACGAAACGAAAGACCGGTCCGCCGAAGCGCGAAAGGTTATGGAAGACCGCGTGATGATGGAACTGCGACGCGGATTCCGTCCGGAATTTTTGAACCGCGTCGATGACATCATCATCTTCCACAGCCTGGACGAGGCGCAGCTCACGTCGATCGTGGACATTCAACTCGCGACGCTGGAGAAACGTCTGAGCGATCAGAAGATTTATCTCGTGGTCGAGGACTCCGCGAAGAAATTGCTGGCGAAGGAAGGCTATGATCCACAGTTCGGCGCGCGACCGCTCAAGCGCGCGATTCAAAGTCACCTGCTCGATCCGCTTGCGATGAAGCTGCTCGACGGCGGGTTCAAGCACGGCGACCGGATCAAAGCCGTCGCCGATGGTGACCACATCGTATTCGCGGTCGCGTAATTGACGTCGCCACGTCGCCACACATGGACGACAAGGCGGACGGTTTCTTTGTTGAACTGACGGCGGAATTCCGAAGACTCTCGGCGCATGAACTTTCGCGTTGATGCCTTCTTGGCCGTGGCCGGGCTTGTGCCGGTCCTGCTCTGCGGCGGTTGTTCCACCATGCCCTCCCCAGATCCCGCTCCCGATGTTGCCATCCACTATCCCGAAACCCGCAGGACCAACCAGGTCGATGTCCTGCACGGCGTCTCGGTCACGGATCCGTATCGCTGGCTGGAGGACGACAACTCGCCCGAGACGGCGGCGTGGGTGGAGGCGGAGAACGCGGTGACCTTCGGTTATCTCGAACAAATTCCTGAACGCGCGGAGATCAAGGAACGGCTGACGCGGTTGTGGAATTACGAACGCTGGGGTTTGCCGACCGAGAAGGGTGGCCGCTATTTCGTCAGCCGCAATGACGGCCTGCAAAACCAGGCCGTTTTCTACGCGCTCGACGGGCTGGACGCCCAGCCGCGCGTTCTGCTTGATCCGAACATGTTGTCTGCGGACGGCACGGTTGCTCTGGCTGGCGTCAGTGTCACGGACGACGGCAAATGGCTGGCGTACGAGACGTCCACGGCGGGATCGGACTGGGAGGAGATCCGTATTCGTGAAGTGCTGTCCGGTGACGAATTGCCGGAGGTGATCAAATGGGTGAAATTTTCCAGCGCGTCCTGGACGAAGGACGGCAAGGGATTTTTTTACAGCCGATATGACGAACCGACGGTCGCGGAGAAGCTTAGCGGGGCAAACTACTTTCACAAACTGTACTATCACCGGCTGTGGACGGAGCAGTCGCAGGATGAACTGATCTACGACCGGCCGGATCACAAGGATTGGAACCTCAACGGCGAGGTGACGGACGACGGGAATTATCTGATCATCACCAGCTCGCAGGGGACGTCTCCCAGGAAACGGGTCCTTTATCGCGACCTCGCCGTTCCGGGTTCTCCGGTGGTGGAACTGTTGATGGACTTTGATGCCGCGTATGATTTTGTCGGCAACGACGGTCCGCTGTTTTACTTTCGCACGGACCTCGCCGCGTCGCGTTACCGGGTCATTGCGATCGACATCCGCCAGCCCGCGCGTGATCAGTGGCGCGAGGTCATTCCCGAATCCGACGCCACGCTGGCCGGGGTCAGTTTTGTCGGCGAACGGTTCTTCGCCCAGTATCTGCGGGACGCGCAAAGCCAGGTACAAGTGTTCGCCAGCGACGGCAACCTGCTGCGTGAACTGAAGCTGCCCGGCATCGGATCGGCCGGCGGTTTTGCAGGCGAACCTGATGCTACCGAGACGTTCTTCAGTTTCACCAGCTACACCACGCCCACCGCCATTTACCGGCTGGATCTTGCGAACTACGAAAGCACCATTTGGAAGCAACCGAAGACCGCGTTCGATCCGGACCGGTATGAGACGAAACAGGTTTTCTACACGAGCAGGGACGGGACGAGGATTCCGATGTTCATCACCGCTCGCAAGGGATTGAAACTCGACGGTGCAAATCCGACGCTGCTGTACGGGTACGGCGGGTTCAACATCAGTCTGACCCCCGGATACTCACCGGCGGTCGCGGGCTGGCTGGATCTCGGCGGAGTCTATGCCGTGGCGAACCTTCGCGGTGGCGGCGAGTACGGCGAGGCCTGGCACGCTGCCGGAACGAAACTAGACAAGCAGAATGTGTTCGACGATTTCATTGCGGCAGCGGAATTCCTGATCGCCGAACGCTACACCTCCCCGCCGAAACTTGCGATCATGGGCGGCTCAAACGGCGGCCTGCTCGTGGGCGCGTGTATGATCCAGCGTCCGGACTTGTTCGGCGCCTGTCTGCCCGCCGTGGGCGTGATGGACATGTTGCGCTTCCACAGGTTCACCATCGGCTGGGCGTGGACGTCCGACTACGGGAGCGCGGAAAATGCCGGGGAATTTCCGTCGCTCTTCGCCTACTCGCCGTATCACAATCTCAAGCCCGGGACCTGTTATCCGCCGACCCTGATCACGACCGGCGATCACGACGACCGCGTGGTGCCGGCGCACAGTTTCAAGTTCGCCGCCCGTTTGCAGGAAGTCCAGTCGTGTGCGAATCCCGTGCTCATCCGGGTCGAAACACGCGCGGGCCACGGCGCCGGGAAACCCACCTCCAAACAGATCGAAGAACGCGCGGACCTGTGGTCCTTCCTCGTGAAGAACCTCGGCATGAATCCGCGTCGTTTCGCCCACGAATGAAGATCGGGGCTCCTTCGTTGACCGCAAGTCACTGGAAGGGTAGGGACCGACGCTCCGCGCGGTCCGCCGATGGGCTTTGAGATTCACGGACGGCCAGGCTGCCGGTGGAGCCGGAATCCTATCCGGCTTCCGGCGGCGCGCGCGGAGTTCGGAGTTCGACTTCCCAAGACCCTACCAGTTGAGGTGATTTTCAGCCGTCGGTTGTCACCCGTTTTCCATTGGTTCGTTCATCGGCCTCAACATTTACCTCACGCTTTCAAATGCACCCGCCGCGAAGTCGTCACTCGACGTCCCCCCTGCGCGCGTTTTAGAATCCACGCGTGCGGCGCGGGTCATTGCTCATTCTGCTGGTGATTCTCATTCTGGACTTTGTCCTGGGTGCGTGGCTTTACGTGCGTTGGCGCGACGCAAAATTTGGCACTGAGATTCGTGTCGCCGCGTCGCGGTATGGCGTGGATCCCGAGTTGGTCCGGTCCGTCGTCTGGCAGGAAAGTCGGTTTCAGGCGGATGCCCGCGGCACGTCCGGAGAGATCGGGCTCATGCAGATCATGGGGCCTGCGGCGGAGGACTGGGCGGTGGCGGAAAAGATCGAACCGTGGGAGCACGAAATGTGCGCGGATCCGGGCACCAACACGATGGTCGGGACGTGGTACCTGGCAAAGCTCATCAAGCGCTATCCGGACACCGACGATCCGCTGGTCTACGCGCTGGCGGATTACAACGCTGGCCGCACGCATGTCCTGCGTTGGGCGCAGGGTCCGGCACAAACCAACAGCGCGGCATTCCTCGAAGCGATGACGTTTCCCGGCACGAAAAAATACATCTACTCGATTCTCAAACATTACCGGGGGAGATAAAAAAATTGCCGCACGGGAAATTGCTGGTCCCGTGACACGAAACCGCCGGTTTTTTTGACAAACGGTCCGCCCCGTGAGGTTTCCGGCCGCAATCGCAAATTTGAATTTCTACCGTCATGTCATCGGACCACGGCGCAGCACCAGCGAGATTCTCGCTCAGCAAAATTTTGAAACGAGGCGGGATCGCGCTGATCGTCTTGCCATTCATTGCGTTTCTCGTCTGGCGCGGCACCGTGGCGATTGGCATCAACCGGCTCCGCCAGAAATCCATCGATCGGGGCGAGCCGCAAACACCGGCGGAAATTGTCGCATGGCTTCCGGACATCAAACCCGGTGACAACGCGGCGGAGGGTCTCCTGGATATTTGGGAAGAAGAGGAGGGCGGCTATTGGAACGAATGGCGCACCACGGGAAAGATTCAGTCAAAACGACAGGATACGTCCGTCGATCCCGATATCCCTTTCGTCGGTCGGACGACAAACACCGCAATTCCGTGGCCGGCGAAGGAAATGGCGGCCGCCCGCGCCTTCGTCGTCTCACGCCGGGAGCACGACGAGAAGACGAGTGCCGCCCTGGGCCGGCCCAGGGCACGCTTTCCGGTCCACTACGCGGAAGGGCTGATGGCGTTGCTCCCACACTTGATGAAAGTGAAACAGGAAGTCATGGCATTTGAGGTGGAAAACTTCCTGGCCATTCAGGAGGGGAGTGTTGCGGATTCGACGGTTGCGTTGGATCAGATGGCGCGTCTCGCCGGGACCTTGAGGGACGAGCCGTTTCTGATCAGTCAGCTCGTTCGCATTGCCAGCACCGCGATTACTCTTCAAGGCGTGGAGCAACTTGTTTCCCGGCAACCGTTGGACGGGAGGCAGCTGGGCGAGCTGACGGAAATCTTGGAACGCCTTGACCTGGGCGATGGATATTACCGGTCAATGTTCGGGGAGCGCGCGCTCGGTCTGAGTGTGTTCGGATGGACTCCGGAGCAATTAAACGAGCTCAGCATGGATTCGTTTGCGATTCAAAACGGGATGGCCGGCAACGTGGTCTGGAGCCTTTTGAAATACAGCGGTTATCTCAGCGTTGACCAGCGGCTCATGATGGACACCTACGATCAGATCCTGGTTCTGAGCACAAAATCCTTCAAACATTGACTAATGCCCTGGCCGAAGCAGAGACGTTTCCGCCGAAACTGATTACCGGGATGCACTTCCCCGCGTTGACCTGGGCGAGTGGAAAATTCATGGAGATCGAAGCCGAACGTCGGCTTTGGCTGGCCGCCCTGGCGGTGGAATTGTATCGCGTGAAGCACGCAGGCGAACTTCCGGCGAGCCTCGACGATTTGCAAATTCCCGAACCGGCGGACGCGATGTTGAAACCGTTCGCCGGCAAAACGCTTCTGTTCGAACCCCGGCCCGACGGGTACGGGATTCGCTCGGTAGATACCGATCGACTGACAGCCGTTGGCGCTCCGCTGTCCAGCGGCACGAATGATTTTTCCATCAACATCGTTTACCACTACGGAGTCACTGATGCGCTGTGAGCACGCTCGCGCCGGTAGGGCGAGACTCCTGTCGAGCCCATTTCAGAGTCCCGAAGGGCGATACCTCATACGTGGCACTCGGTTGGAGCTTTGATCGGTGCTCCGCAGGAGCGGCGCCCTGCCGCCGTATTTGACGAAGAATCGCGGCGTGTCTGCGTCTTCAATCCTCTTCCTCCGGCAAAACTGTTGAATTGAACTTGGGGCCAATCCATCCAATACTGTTTGAGCCCACCCGATTTCTGCGAACGGTCATGTATCGGGTGCTTGGAACAATGTTACGATTGGTGATGAATTCAAAAATACTCTCAGCAGGCAGCGGCGCGTTGCTGTTTGCGCTCGCCACGGGCGGCGGTCTGGCATCGGCCGAGCAGGTTGATTTTCTGCGCGATGTGCGGCCGATTCTTTCGAGCCATTGTTTTGCCTGTCACGGCCCCGACGAGGCGGAGCGCAAAAGCGAACTCCGGCTGGACATCCGCGATGACGCGCTTAAGCCCGCGAAATCAGGAGAGTTGGCGATTGTTCCGGGAAAACCCGATGAGAGCGAGCTGGTCCGTCGCATCTTCACCGATGACGAAGACGACCTGATGCCGCCGACGTCCAAGAAGCATCCGCTCAACGCCGAACAAAAAGAAATTCTCAAACAATGGATTGCCGGAGGTGCCGAATACAAACCGCATTGGGCGTTTGAAAAACCGGTGCAGGCCACGTTACCGGACGTTGGGAAAAAGGACTGGCCGAAAAACGAGATCGATAACTTCGTTCTCGCGAAGCTGGAGGAAAAAGGGCTTGAACCTTCGGAGCAGGCCGACAAATACACGCTGGTCCGCCGTATTTATCTCGATCTGATCGGTCTGCCGCCGACGCCCGGGCAGGCTGACCGTTTCGTAAACGACAGTTCTCCGGATGCGTATGAAAAACTGGTGGACGAGCTGCTGGCGTCGAAACATTACGGCGAGCGCTGGGCGCGGCGCTGGCTGGATCTGGCACGCTACGCGGACACAAACGGCTATGAGAAGGACCGTCCGCGCACCATGTGGGAGTATCGCGACTGGGTGATCAACGCGTACAATTCGGGTATGCCGTTCGATCAGTTCACGGTCGAACAGATCGCCGGGGACCTGCTGCCAAACGCGACCGTGGAACAAAGGATTGCCACCGGGTTCAACCGCAACTCGATGATCAACGAGGAGGGCGGCAACGATCCGCAGGAGTATCGCTTCTATTCGATGGTGGACCGCGTTCACGTCACGGCCACGACCTGGATCGGACTGACGATGGCGTGCGCCCAGTGTCACACGCACAAATATGATCCGATCCTGCATGACGAGTATTACCAGTTCATGGCGTTCCTCAACAACGTCGACGAGCCGGTGATGGACGTGCCCGATCCGAAGCTGACCGCAAAGCGTCAGGCGAAGTTGAAAGAGATCGCCAAACTCGAATCAAAGTTGCCCGAAGAATTTCCGCCCGCTTTGAAGGCCGACTGGACGACGTCGGCGCTGGCCGAATTTTCGTCGGCGGCGGGAAGCAGTTTTGACCGGTTGAGCGACGGGTCATTCATTGTCGAGGGCGATGCTCCGGACAAGGACACCTACACCGTGCAGTTGGAAACCCGGCAGCGCGGGATCACGCACGTTCAGCTCCAGTTGTTGCCGGACGCGTTGCTCAAGGACAACGGCCCGGGTCGGTCCGATTCCGGCAATCTCGTGGTCAGCGGAATCGAAATCACCGCCGCCGCAATGGACGGCGACGTCGAGCCGGTGAACATCAAAATCAAACGCGCCAGTGCTGATCACTCGCAGAAGGACTTCCCGGCCTGGAACGTTTTGGACGGGAAGGACAATACCGGGTGGGGAATCTCCGGAGACGGAAACTGGCATGTGGCCCGGACGCTCACTTTGGAGCTGGAAGAACCTGTCGGTTTTGAGCAGGGCACGCGGTTCACTGTTTTGCTGAAGCAACAGTACGGCGGCAAACATCTCATCGGCCGGTTCCGGTTGAGTCTCGGAAGCGAATTTCCGGATGCGCGCCCGCTGCACGACCGGCGGCGCGAACATCTGGATTATCGTCTCGCCCGGTGGCTGGACCGCGAAATGAACGACACCATCCGCTGGCAGCCGTTGACGCCGGTGACAGTGGCCGGCAGTTACCCAACCTTGACTGTTGAAAAGGACGGCGTGGTATTCGTCAGCGGCGACTACACCAAGAGCGACAAATACACCGTGGATTTCAACGGCGACTGGAAGGGCGTGACCGCGATCCAGGTAGAGGTGCTGCCGGATGAACGTCTGCCGAACAACGGTCCCGGTCGCGTCGCCTACGAAGGTCCGTTCGGCGACTTCTTCATGTCCGACACCAAAGTGCTTCGTGGAGAGGAGCAGTCGAAATTCAAGAGTGCGTCCGAAAGTTTTCGCGACGGGGACAACAACGCGGCGAAAGCCATTGACGACGATTTACAGAGCGGCTGGTCCATCAACGGCGGGCAGGGCAAAAGCCACAACGCGGTGTTCGTCTTCGAGAAGCCGCTGGACTTTGAGGGCGACCTGCGGTTGCAGATGATCTTTGAACGTTACTACGCGTCCGGCCTCGGCAAGTTCCGCGTGTGGGTGACGCGTGATGCCGATCCGAAGGCGACGGCGCACCCGAACGACATCCGCCAGGCGCTGCTCGCGTTGAAGGGGAATCCGACCGAAACGGAGCGGTTGGAGCGCATGGCCAGACTGCGCGCGTATTACGTTTTCGCTGCGGATGAACTGGCGGAAGAGCTCGACGCCATCGCACGCGTCAAAAAGGAACTGCCGAAATATCCGACGGCGCTGGTGATGCAGGAACGCCCCGAAGGCCACACGCGCCCGACGCAGGTGCATAAACGCGGTGAATTCATGCAGCCAACGCACGAAGTACAGCCGGGCGTCCCGTCATTCCTGCCCGACCTCCCGCCGGGCGCGCCGCGTGATCGGCGGGGATTCGCCGAATGGCTGGTTTCTCCGGAGAATCCGCTCACGTCGCGCGTCGTGATGAACCGCGACTGGCAGGCGTTTTTCGGACGCGGTCTGGTGGAGACGATGGAAGATTTCGGGTTTCAGGGCAAACTTCCGTCCCATCCGGAATTGCTCGACTGGCTGGCAGTTGAGTTTGTGAAACGCGGCTGGTCGCTGAAGGAAATGCAAAAGCTGATCGTGATGAGCGCGACGTACCAGCAGTCATCGCACGTGACCCCCGACCGGCTGGAACACGATCCGGAAAACGTGCTGCTGTCGCGCGGTCCGAGATTTCGCATGGAAGCCGAACTGGTTCGTGACAGCGGGCTGGTGGCAAGCGGTTTGATCTCCTGGAAAATCGGCGGACCGAGCGTTTATCCGCCGCAGCTGGCGAGCATTACCACGGAGGGCGCCTATGGACAGTTGAACTGGGATGTCAGCAAGGGCGAGGATCGCTACCGTCGCGGTCTTTACACCTTCGCCAAACGCACGGCGCCGTTCGCGATGTTCAGCACGTTTGACGCTCCGAGCGGTGAGGCCTGTGTCGCCCGGCGGGATCGGTCCAACACGCCGCTGCAATCGTTGACTCTGCTAAACGACGAGATGTTTCTGGAAATGGCGCGTGAGATGGGCAAACACGCCGCCAGTTCGGATGGTTCAATCAACGAACGCGCCGAGATGTTGTTCCGCTGTTTTCTCACGCGCCCACCGACGGACGACGAACTGCAGAAGCTGGTTTCGTTCTACGAAAAGCAAATCGACCGGTTTGATTCCGGCGAGCTGAAAGCCGTCGATTTGATGGGCGAAAGCGAGGCCACCGGTGACAGCGTGAATCAACAGGCGGCCTGGACCGCCGTCGCCCGCGTGCTGATGAATTTGGATGAGACGGTAACGAAAGGGTAAGGCCGAAAAGCGAATGCCAAAAAGCAAAACAACATCTGGACCTCGATCTTCAAAGAAGAGAGCTGTGAAGACGTCGAACGGTTCGGCTGAAATCTCGCGGCGCATTGTTTTGCTGCGGAAGGGCAGGGTCATGTTGGATGCAGATTTGGCTGAGCTCTATGGTGTTACGACGGGCAACCTTAACAAAGCTGTCCAACGTAACCTCAATCGGTTTCCCTCGGATTTTATGTTTCAGTTGTCCGCGACGGAGTTCGAGGACTTGAAATTCCAAAATGGAAGATCAAGTTTGCATGGCGGACGACGTACCCCGCCATTCGCCTTCACCCAGGCAGGAATCGCCATGATGAACTGCCACGACCATTTGTATCAACGTAGTGAACCCATGCGATTTTTTGTGAAATGTAGCTTCCGCTACGTGATTGCCACAAATTGAAACTTTGCTAGATTGAACCTATGACCGAAGCAGTCGCCTATCCGCACATCACCAGAAACGGGGACGTGGCAGCGCATCTGGAGCGCGTGCCCAGAATTCGCGTTGTCGACGTTGTGTTGCCGCATCTGGCGCATGGCTGGTCGGCGGATGAGCTGAACCGGCAGTTTCCGCATCTTACTTTGGGTGAGATTCACGCCTGCCTTGGCTACTATTTTGACAATCAGGCCGAGATCGAAAAACTCATTTCGGTCGAACAGGAGCTTGCCGACCGGTTGCGTGCCGGGTTTGCCGGGACGGCCTTGGGTCGGCGATTGCGGGAATTGTCCCAAGTGTGAATGCGTCTGGCCCTTTACATGGACGTCCATGTCCCGCTCTCAGTCACGATGCAGCTACGACGTCGGAGCCTGGATGTGCTGACCGCCCAGGACGATGACGCTACCCGGCTCACAGACGATGATCTGCTTGTCAGGGCAACGGTTCTCGGGCGAATTCTGGTGACACAGGACATACGTTTTCGCGTATTGGCCGAAGAGCGGCAACGCGCCGGTGGCGCGTTTGTCGGACTGATCTACGGGCACCAGAGCTTGAGCATAGGTAGCTTGGTTAAAGATTTGGATTTGATAGCAAACTGTTTGAATGCGGAAGAAATTGCCAATCGGGTGATCCACCTTCCGCTCTAAATAAAATGAACTGCCACGACTATTTGTATCAACGAAGCGAAGCCGCCGTGAATTCACGCCGCTGGTTTCTCAAGGAATGCGGCCTCGGCCTCGGCAAGATCGCCGCCGCCTCGCTGCTCACGGACGCGTTTTCCTGGAACTCCCGCGCGTCGGTGTCGGCGGCGGATACGTTCCTTCCCCAGTCCGCACATTTTCAGCCGAAAGCCAAGGCGGTCATCCACCTGTTCATGGCCGGCGCACCGAGCCAGCTGGACCTGTTCGATTACAAACCGGAACTTGCGCGACTTGAAGGCAAGCCGCTCCCGCCGTCGGTTTACGAGGGACAGCGGTACGCGTTCATCCGCCCCGACGCGGCGGTGTTGGGGCCGCAATACAAGTTTGCCCGGCATGGCCAGAGCGGTGCGCAGATCTCGGAAATCATGCCGCACCTCGCGAACGTGGCGGATGACATCTGCCTGATCAATTCGGTGACCACGGACAAGTTCAATCACGCGCCCGCGCAAATCTTTTTCAACACCGGCTTCGGTCAACCGGGCCGGCCGAGCATGGGTTCGTGGGTGACGTACGGATTGGGGACCGAATCTCAAAACCTCCCGGCGTATGTTGTGATGTCGACGGGTTCCGGCATCAGCGGTGGCTCGGCCAACTGGTCCAGCGGATTCCTGCCCAGCGTTTACACCGGTGTGCGTTTTCGGAATTCAGGCGATCCCATTCTGCACGTCTCCAACCCGAAAGGGGTCGATGCCGAGCTTCAGTCCGACTCGCTGGATTTGATCCGCGAACTCAACGAAGAACAATTGAGCTTGGTGGGCGATCCGGAGATCCAGACGCGCATGGCGAGCTACGAAATGGCGTCGCGACTGCAGTCGTCCGCGCCAGATTTGATGGACTTGAAGAACGAGGACAAGGCGACCCTGGAGCTGTACGGTTGCGATCCGAACAAAGCCAGCTTCGCCCGCGCGTGCCTGCTCGCCCGCCGGATGGTTGAGCGCGGCGTGCGGTTCATCAACATCTACCACGAAGGCTGGGACGCGCACTCGGACGTCGCGGGGAACTTGAAGAACAATTGCGGGGCCACCGACCAGGGCGCGGCGGCATTGATCCAGGATTTGAAACAGCGCGGTTTGCTGGACGAAACGCTGGTGATCTGGGGCGGAGAATTTGGTCGCACTCCGATGGTGGAATCAAACGCAGCGTTGGGTCGCAAACTCGGTCGCGATCATCACCCTTCGGCCTACACGATGTGGCTGGCGGGCGGCGGCATCAAACCGGGAATCACCTACGGCGCGACCGACGAGCTGGGCTTTCACGTCGTCGAAAATCCGGTGCATGTCCACGACCTTCAGGCCACCGTCATGCACTGTCTCGGCTTTGATCACGAACGGCTGACCTACCTTTATCAGGGTCGGCAGTTCCGCCTCACCGACGTACACGGCCACGTGGTGAAGGATATTCTGGCGTAGGGTGGCTGGCCTTCCAACTTCGTCTCGTGCGTGCGAAAGCGGTGTCCCGCAGCGCGTGTCGCCGCAGTCCAAGGAGCCTCTCGTTCGCTCGCCCGGGGAACGTGCCGGCCCGATGCGTCGGAACTCCACCCCTTGCAATTTTGTTTCCGGACTGTAACTTGCGCCTCATTCAAAAGCTCATGTGTTCCAGTTTTGCATCCCGTCATATTCTTCTTTCCTCCCTTCTTCTCGTCGCCGTTCCGACCGTGCACGGGCAGCTGGTTTTGACCGAGTTCATGGCTGCCAATTCCACCAACATCGTGGACGAGGACGGCGTCTATTCAGACTGGATCGAGGTCCACAATCCGACCGGCGCTCCGGTCAATCTTGCCGACTGGTATTTGACGGACAATGACTCGGACCTGACGAAGTGGCGTTTCCCAGCGACCAACATCGCCGCCAACGGCTACGTCGTCGTATTCGCATCAAGCAACAACCGGCGGGTGCCGGGCGCGCCACTGCACACGTCCTTCGGGCTGATGGCAAACGGCGAATACCTGGCGCTGGTCCACCGTCCGGCGGCGACACCGGTGATCGCCACGGAGTTCGCGCCGGAGTATCCCGGTCAGTTTGACAACGTGTCGTTCGGTGATTTCCAGGGGCAGAATTATTACTTCGCGACACCCACGCCCGGCGCGGCGAATGTGAATAACTTCTTCTTCAAGGTGAAGGACACGAAGTTCAGTCACGCGCGCGGCTTTTACGATCAGCCGTTCAATCTGGTCATCACCACCGAATCGGCCGGGACGACGATCCGATTCACCACAAATGGGCTGCCGCCGACCGCGACCACGGGGACGGTCTACAGCGGGCCGATACCGATCGGCGGCACGACCGTGCTGCGGGCGGCGGCGTTTAGAAGTGGCTGGCAACCGTCGAACGTGGACACCTTGTCATTCATCTTCACGGCGGACGTGATTCTACAGTCGGCGACCGGCGCGCCACCTTCGGGTTGGCCGGCGAGTTGGGGCGCGAATGTCGTCGATTACGGCATGGACCCGGATGTGGTGAACGATCCGGCCTATAGCGCGACAATCCAGGACGATTTAAAAGCCGTTCCGATTGTCTCGCTGGTGACGGATCTCGATCACTTGTTCAGTCCTTCGAGCGGAATTTACGCGAACCCGGGGCAGGACGGCATCGACTGGGAACGCCCGACCTCGGCGGAGCTGATCTATCCGGACGGCACGGATGGTTTTCAGATTGATGCCGGGCTCCGTTTGCGCGGCGGTTTCAGCCGGAGCACGGGCAATCCGAAACATTCATTCCGGCTGTTCTTCCGCAAGGAATACGGCGCGGGCAAGTTGAAGTTCCCGTTGTTCGGTGACGACGGCGCGGATGAGTTTGACGGCATTGATCTGCGGACGGCACAGAATTACTCGTGGTCGTTCGGGGGAGATGGCCGGTGCGTGTTCATCCGTGATCAATTCAATCGGGATGTGCAGCTGGCGATGGATCGTCCCGGCGAGCGCGGCTGGTTTTTCTACCTCTACATCAACGGCCAGTTCTGGGGTCTTTACAACTGGGACGAGCGTCCGGAGGCCTCGTTCGGCGAGACCTATTTCGGCGGCAGCAAGACGAACTACGACGTGATAAAGGTCGAGGCCGGCCCGTACACGATCAACGCCACCGACGGCAGTCTCAACGCCTGGCAGCAGCTCTGGACTCACTGCGCGAACGGCGTCGACGAGGCGGAGTACCAGTTCGTCCAGGGCAACAACCCGGACGGTTCCCGCAATCTCAACTACCCGGTGCTGGTCGATGTGCCGAACATGATCGACTACATGCTGATCATTTTTTACGGCGGCAATCTTGACGCCCCAATCTCCAACTTTCTCAGCAACAATTCGCCCAACAACTGGTACGGCCTGCGGGACCGCACCGCTGCGGACGGTTTCCGTTTTGTGTCGCATGATGCCGAACACACGCTGCTCAATGTGAATGAGAACCGGCTCGGGCCGTACCCGGCGGGGGATGTGTTCAGCAAGAGCAATCCGCAGTGGGTGTTTCAGAAGTTCGGGGCCGGCAGCGCCGAGTTCCGCCTGCAGGTCGCCGACCAGGCTCATCACCACTTGTTTAACGGAGGCGTGCTCACGCCTCAATCCGCCACGGACCGGTTCCTGGGACGCGCGGCGGAGATCAGCCGGGCAATGGTCGGTGAATCCGCACGCTGGGGAGATTCCAAGACGGCCACGCCACTCACGCGGGATGTTCATTGGGTCAACGCGATTAATTCCATCGTGAACAATTTTTTCCCGAACCGGACGACGGTCCTGCTGAGTCAGCTTCGGACAAACGGTTATTACCCCTTCATCAGCGCGCCTGTTTTCAGCCAGCACGGCGGTGTGGTGGACCCGGGATATCCGCTTGCGATGACCTCCCTTTCCGGCACGATTTATTACACTACGGACGGTACCGACCCGAGGTTGCGCGGCGGCGCGGCGTCCTCGAGCGCCCGCGTTTATTCGGCGGCCGTGCCGTTGAATGAAAGTGCCCACGTGAAGTCGCGGGTGCTGGACGGCGGCACCTGGAGCGCGCTCAACGAAGCCACCTTCCTGCTCCGGCAGACTTTCACCGAACTGCGTGTCACGGAGGTGATGTACCATCCTCCGACGGTGAATGAAATTGACGGCGACCGCTACGAATTCATTGAGCTCAAGAACGCGTCCTCACAGGAGATGGAGCTCAGCGGGGTCAACTTTGCGAGCGGGGTGAAGTTCACCTTTCCGTTGGGCCCGCGGCTGGCGGCTGGAGAATTCGCCGTGCTAGTCAAGGATGTCGCCGCGTTCCAGTCGAAGTATCCCGGAGTTGCGATCAACGGCGTGTTCACCGGCAACCTCGTCAACAGCGGGGAGAAGATCGAACTGCGTCACGCTTCCGGGACGAATCTGGTGATGTTCGCCTACGAGGACGTGAACCCGTGGCCCGCCGCTGCGGACGGACTCGGCTTCTCGCTTGTGCCGGTGCTGACGGCTGCGAACGCCGACCCCGCCGATCCTCTCAACTGGCGGGCCAGCACGATGCCTGGAGGTTCCCCCGGCGCGGATGATCCGTCCTCGTCGCAACCGTTCGTCGTGATCAATGAGGTGCTCACGCATACCGACCCGCCGTTGTATGACTCGATCGAGCTGCGCAATCTTTCGACCACCAACGCACCGATCGGTGGCTGGTATCTCACAGACAATTTCAACGTGCCGAAAAAATATCGCATCGCCAACGGTACGATTATTCCCGCCGGCGGGGATCTCGTCTTCACCGAGACGCAGTTCAATCCGAGCCCCGGCGTGGATCCGAGCCCCGGCGTGGATCCGAGCTTCAATCTGAGTTCATACGGCGAGGAAGTGTTCCTCTTCTCCGCGGACGCGGTCGGCAGCCTCACTGGTTACAGCGCGGGGTTTGTGTTCGGTGCGTCGGAGAACGGCGTTTCATTCGGGCGACATCTGAACAGCGTGGGGGAGCTTCAATATCCCGCGCAGCTGACCCGCACCCTGCCCGGCGCGAACTCCGGGCCGCGCATCGGGCCGGTCGCGATCAACGAGATTCATTATCATCCCAAACCGGGCGATGACGAGTTCGTGGAACTGAAAAACATCACCGCTGCGGCCGTGCCGTTGTACTATTCTGATCCGTCGAATCCGCAATGGGCGACGAACACCTGGAAGATTTCGGGCATCGAGTTTTCGTTTCCTCAAGGCGTGAGCATCCCGGCGAACGGTCTGGTGATTGTCACGTCGATTGATCCCGCGACGTTCCGTGCGAAATACAGCGTGCCGCAGTCGGTGCCGGTCTTCGGTCCGTTCACCGGCTCGTTGCAGGACAGCGGTGAGTTGCTGGAGCTGAAACGACCGGATAAGACGGATGAAACATCACCGGGCGTCTTCTTCACGCCGTACTTCGTCGCGGACGCGGTGCGTTACAACGACAAGCTGCCCTGGCCGGTCGAAGCCGATGGCATCGGTCCGTCACTTGAACGCCTCACGTCATCCGCTTACGGAAATGATCCGGTCAACTGGCGCGCCGCACCCGGTCTCGCTTCGCCGGGGCTCGACAACTACGGAAACCGATTCCCGCGTGTGTTCGCCGGTTTGGACCAGACCCTGTTGGCCACGCAGTTCCCATTGGCGACCACGCTCGGCGGTTCATTCATTGACGATGGTCTGCCGAATCCCCCTAGCGGTGTGCTGGTCACTTGGGCGCAATTGAGCGGACCGGCTGGAGTCGTATTCAACGACGTTCATTCGTTGACTCCGTTGATCAGCCTTCCTGGAGCAGGGGCATATTCTTTCCGGCTTACCGCAGATGATTACCAGCTGCAGTCCACCGACGATATCGTGATCAATGTGTCCCGGCCCGCGAGCCAGATTGTCGTGATGCCGGCCGGGTCGGTCTGGAAATATCTGGACGACGGCACCGACCAGGGCACCGCATGGCGCGCTCCGGCGTTTGACGACAGTTCATGGTCAAGCGGCGCCGCCGAACTCGGCTACGGCGACGACGACGAGGTGACCGTGGTCGGCTTTGTCGACACGGACCCCGTAACGCCGGGCGACCAGAAGAACATCACCACCTATTTCCGCCGTTCGTTCAACGTGACCGGTGCGCCGCAATTGATCAGTCTCACCGGTCATCTCCGGCGCGATGACGGCGCCGTGGTTTACGTGAATGGCGAGGAGGCATTTCGTCAGGCGATGCCGGAGGGAATGATTACGAATCAGACATACTCGCGTTTGACCATGGGCGGAGAGGATGAAGTCACGTTCTTCCCGTCACCCATTCTGCTGAACCTGATCCATGAAGGCGTGAACACGGTCGCGGTCGAGATACATCAGACCAGCGTGACCAGCTCGGACATCTCGTTTGAGTTTCAGATCGAAGCTGATACGTATCCGGCCAACTCGGCGCCGGTGGTAAACGCGGGTTCCGCACAATCCATCGACGTGCTTGCCGTGGCGCTGCTCAACGGAACGGTGTCTGACGACGGGTTGCCGTTGTCGCCGGGTTACTTCACGAACGGCTGGTCGCAGGGGTCCGGTCCGGGCGCGGCGGTGTTTGGTGATCGCAAGAAACTGTTCACCCAGGTGACGTTCCCGACAGCTGGCACGTATGTCCTGCGGCTCACCGCCGGCGACGGCGCGTTGACGGCGGGCAGCGACGTGACGTTGACCGTGACCAGCGGCATCGCGTTCTGGAAGACGCAGTATTTCAATTCCACAGAACTCGGAATTCCGTCGGTCAGCGGCGACGACGCGGATCCAGATCTCGACCGTATGACCAATCGCGAAGAGTATATCGCGGGCACGCATCCGCGCGACAACCAGAGTTATCTGAAGGTCGGCCCGATCGATCATGCGAATGGTTCGGTCACGCTCGAATTCCAGGCGGTGGCGGATCGTTCCTATTCGATCCTGTGGCGTGACTTCGTGGAGAGCGGCGCGTGGATAAAACTGCAGGAAATACCCGCCGCCGGTTCAACGCAGACCTACCAACTCATCGACGACACGCTCGGCGCGCGCAGCCAACGCTACTACCGAATCGCCACGCCGCAGATGCCGTGACGGACCGCACCGGCGACGGTGCTTTCGAGCGGCCGGGGCGGTTGGAAGTTCGCAACCGGGGCGGAGTATCGGGTGATACTGGTCCAGCCACCGGGCAAACTGGGTTTCCTGTTTTGATCGTTCCACGTTCAGTTGGGTTTTATTGAATAAGATGCCGTGAGCCGGGGAACCCTTACATTTGATTTTGAAATGGCGGATGGCTCCCCGGTCGGAAGGCGGGTCGCGTGCAATTGAAGCGTGTCTCCGAGGGATCTGGTGGGCTCACGAAGCGCCGGGCTGAACTTGCCCAGACGGACCCATTACCGAGTGCGGACCACCTCGTTTCCCCCGATCCCGTCCCGCCGTTCTACTCCGCGTAATTGGGCGTGCGGTCCGGCATTTTCACCAGGGCCGGGTCTTCACCACCTGCCCGCATCGCCACTTCGATGGCTTCGATCGTTTCGGCGGACGGTTTGAAATTACCGACGCGATAGCCGGAGGCGATGTGCAAAGGCGTCCAGCCATATTTGTTCGTCTGATTCCAGATCGCGATGTCGGCTCCGTGCTCGACAAGAAAGGTCACCATGCGCGGAAAGTTTTTATAAGCAGCACCGTGAACTGCGGTCTCGCCGTTGGCATCAACTGCATTCACGTCCGCACCGAGTTCGAGCAAGTACTCAGCGGCGACGAGCGCTTCGGGTTCGGTGCCAGCGGCTTCACCGGCGGCGATGGTACCAACTCCCGCCGCCGCCATGAGCGGGGTGCAGTCGTCCTTGTTCCCCAACTGAGGATCGGCGCCCAGCTCGACCAGCAGTTTCAGCAGATCGATATCGGCAGTAACCGATGCGAGGAGAAACGGTGTCGCGCCCTGATAACTCAGTCGACCGCGACCGGACCGCCCGCGCTCCAGCCGGGCATTCACATCCGCGCCGCGTTTGACCAGTTCGCGCACAAACTGGAGGCTGGTCATCTCGCCGGAACCGCGCGGGGCCGGATCGCCATCCTCGTCCTCGCCGAGATTCGGTTTGCGGACCCAGGTGATGGTGTGAAGCGCGGTGAATCCGGATCGTTGATCATTCGGGTCGGCACCGGCCTCGAGCAAATCGACCGCAAGCTCGAAGTGCCCGTTCTCCACCGCGAGCAGCAGCGGGCTCATTCCCTTGGACGGACGGTCGCCGCCGGTCTTCTCCGGATCCATCGCCTCGCCCACATCCGCACCGGCGGCAAGCAGTGTTTTCACCACAGCGGAGTGCCCGTTCCGCACGGCGAAGAAGAGCGGGGTGAATCCGGAATCTTTCAACGGCGCGCGAAAGTCCGCCCCCGCATCAAGCAGCAACTGAACGACCGGCGCGTAACCTTCCGCGGCGGCCCACATGACGGCGGTCTGACCACGCCGCTCCTTCGCGTTCACGTCGGCGCCGTGTTCCAGCAGCGCGGCCACCGGTCCCGTGATTCCGGTTCGGGCAGCGGTCATCAAGGCCGTCTCGCCGCCGCGCCGTTTGGTGTTGGGGTCGGCCCCCGATTGCAAAAGCAGATCAACCAATTCCGTGCTGCCGTTCTCACAGGCGATGGACAGTGGTGCGACGTCATAACGGTTGGTAGCTTTCACATCAGCGCCCGCTTTGATCAACTGACTGGCGAGTTCCAAATCGTTTTGAAGTGTGGCCCAGAGCAGCGGCGTCATGCCATCGATCTGCGCTGCGTTGACGTCGGCGTTTTGTTCCAACAATGAACGGATCAGCGGGGAGTTCGTTTGTTTGATCGCATCCGCAAGAACTGGTTCACCCGCGACCGCCAGCGAACCGATCGCCAGTTGTGCTGCGAGTCCCGCGATGCAGAAGATGATAACGGTGTGGCGCACAGGTCAGATGCTGAGCGGTTCAAAGAGGTCGTCCAGCGTTCCCTTGCTGTCGCCAAAGGAATCGACTTCAACTCCGACCTTGTTGAGCAGAGTGAGGTGCAGATTGGCGAGCGGCGTGGGCTTGTCATAAACCAGATGCCGGCCGCCGCGCATGTTGCCCGCCGCGCCACCGGCGACGAGCACCGGCAGGTTTTCGTGATCGTGTTCGTTCGGGTTGCCCATGCCGCTGCCGTAAAGGTAGAGCGAGTGATCGAGCAGGTTGCCGTTGCCCTCGGGCGTCGCCTTGAGCTTCTCCAGAAACTCCGCGAACAACGAAACATGGAAGGTGTTGATCTTCGCCATGCGCGCGATCTTGTCCGCATCGTTGCCGTGGTGCGTGAGCGGATGGTGCGGATCGGACACGCCGATTTCCGGATAGGTGCGGTTGCTGGTTTCGCGGGCGAGCTGGAAGGTTATCACACGGGTGACGTCCCCCTGCAAGGCAAGCACCTGAAGATCAAACATCAATCGCGCATGCTCCGCATAGGAGGCCGGCACGCCCACCGGACGGTCAAGATCGGGCAGCGGATTTTCATCGGCGTCGGCTTCTGCCTTCTGGATGCGGCGTTCCACCTCGCGGGCGGCGTCGAGATAGTTGCTGACGCGTTCGCGATCCGCTGGACCGAGTTCGCGTTTCAATTTTGAAATGTCGTCGTGAAACAGGTCGAGCAGACTGGCGCGTTTGCGCAGCGCGATCTTGCGATCCTCAATGCTGCCGCCTTCGCCGAACAACGTTTCAAACACCAGCCGAGGATGGGCTTCGGCGGGAAGCGGCGTCGTGGGCGAGGACCACGAAAGGTTGTTCTGATACACGCACGCGTAGCCGTTGTCGCATTGACCGACCGTTTGCAGAAGGTCCATCGCCAGTTCCAACGACGGAAGCTGCGTCGCCTGACCGATGTGTTTGGCGGCGATCTGATCGGCGGTGGTGCCGAGATAATAATCCGAGCTCTCGGTCAGCTTCGCGCGCGCGGCGCTGAGAAAAGCGGCGTTTGACGTCGCGTGACTGCCGGGATAGGCATTGCGCAATTCGAGATTGGTGATGGCGGTGATCTGATCGCGAACCGGGGCCAGCGGTTGCAGGATCGGCGGCAGTTCATCGAGCGAATCGCCCGTTGGTGTCCAGCGCGTGATGTCGCAACCCATCGGCATGTAAACATAGCCGAGCCGGCGGACAGGCGCGGCGGCGGTTTGGGCGAGCGGCGTGGCGGCGGGCACCATGGCTTCCAGCAGCGGCAGCGCCATCGTGGCGCCGACACCGCGCAGGAACGTCCGGCGGGGAATGGCTTTTTTGGTGATGATCATGGGGCTTTTCTCATGGTGAACGGGCGGCTGTGAACCACCCCGAGTATGACGGAGGAAAATCGATAATCATTCGCTCCGGCATCGCGAACGATTTTGCGAACGGCCGGCGCGTCGTAGCTTTCAATGCCACGACCGAGCGCAAAGGTCAGCAGTTTTTCGGTGAACGTGCCGACGAACAAATCGGGCTGGCGCTCAATTCCGGCTTCGAGACCCGCCACGCCGACGAACTCGCTGCCGTCCGGCAATCCGCCCGAGGCATCCACCGGCACGCCGTCTTCCATCGTACGCCAGCGACCGGTTGCGTCGTAATTCTCAAAGGCGAACCCGACCGGGTCCATCAGATTATGGCAACTGGCGCAGGCGGCATTCGCGCGATGCTTCGCCAGCCGAGCGCGCATCGGGAGGGAGGCCGAGACATTGTTTTCTTCGAGCGCCGAGACATCGGGTGGTGGTGGTGGCGGCGGCGTCCCCAACAGGTTGCCGAGAATCCAATGACCGCGAATCACCGGCGAAGTACGCGTGGCATACGAGGTCACCGTGAGGATGCTGGCCTGACGGAGCAGGCCGCCGCGCGGCCCGTTCTCGCCGAGATCCACGCGCCGGAAGTGTGAACCGTAGATGTGCGGGATGTCGTAATGCTTGGCGAGGCGCTCGTTGAGGAACGTGTAATCGGCCGTGATCAGATCGAGCACGCTGCGGTCCTCGTTCATGACGCTGGCGAAGAACAGTTCGGTTTCCGTGCGCATGGCCTGGCGGAGGTTGTCATCGAAGTCCGGGAAGAGGCGAAGGTCCGGCGTGATGGAGTCGAGGTTGCGGAGATACAACCATTGCGCGGCGAAGTTGTTCACCAAGTTTTCCGAGCGCGGATCGGCAAGCATCCGCAACACCTGCTGATCCAACACTTCGGGTGGATGCAATTCATTGGCGATGGCGAGATCGAGCAGTTCATCGTCGGGAATGCTGCCCCACAAAAAGAAAGAAAGTCGCGAGGCAAGCTGGATGTCGCTGATGCGATACACGTCACCCGGAGCAACGCCCGCCGGATCGTTCTCCACGCGGAACAAAAACTCGGGGTTCATGAGAACGGCGCTCAACGCAGTTTCGATCCCGGCGTCAAAACCGCCCTCCTCCCGGCCGTAATAAAAGAACTCCATCGGCTTGATGAGATCTTCGTCAGTGACCGGACGACGATAGGCGTGGCGCATCAACTTCGTGAGGATCGTTTCCGCGCAACCGGGCTCCTCATCAGCGGACTTGGGTGTGCTGATGAAAATCTGACGGCGGCTTGGCGTGTCGCCGGGACCCGTCGATTCAAACGGGCCGTTGACCGAGACCTGGTAAATCGCGGGGGACAGCCGCGGATGGCGGTGCATGTTAAAGTGAGCTTCGAGCGGCTGGCGCTTGTTTTCGATCAGCGAAAAGGAGTTCTCCAGAAAGGTCACCCCCAGTTCGTGCGGACCGGCGGTCGCGTTGAACCGCAGCTTCAACTGGTTGTCCACCGATTCGAAATCCTTGGCAATCGCGGGCGGTTCCACGGTGAAGAGTTCAATCCTTTCGCGGTCGAGCGAGACCTCGAGTTCGTGCCTGCCGCGCAGTCCTTCGATTTCCTCATTTCGATCACGAGCGAGGCGAATGGTGACCTCGTATTCGCCGTCGCGCGAAAAGTAATGGTGAAACAACGCCCCGCCCCGCGTGCCGACCGGCAGGCCTTCCATCTGTTTCTCCTGCGTGAGATCGGCGGGCAACCGGAAGGTCTCGCCGCCGGGAGATTTGCGGACCGCACCGACGGCAAGCCGGCTGATGGTTTGGGCGGCGGTGATGTAGCGATCCAGCAAGGTGGGCGAGAGGCTGCCGACCGTCACGTTGTCGAAGCCATGCCCGGCGTCGTCCTTGGGAAGCATCGCCGCAGCATCGATGTCCAGGGCGAGCAGATCGCGGATGGCGTTTTGATATTCGGTGCGGTTGAGCCGGCGCAGAGTTTCCGTCCGACCGGGATTGGGGTTCGCTTCCGCCGCGCGGTCGAGCTTGGTGGAAAGTTCATCCACGAGTTTCTGATACAGCACCTCGTCCGGCCGGTCCTTGCCCACGGGCGGCATGTGGCGGGCGTTGATCTTGCGGACGATGTCCTCCCAGTGCGCGGAATTTTTGGAGAGGTCCTTGAAGTCAAAATGTTCGATGTCGAGGCCGCCCTTTTTCATCTCGCCGTCGTGGCAGTCGAAACAATACTCAACCAACGCTTCGGACGTGGCGGGTGACAGCGCGAATTCGGGAGAAGCGGCGGGCGCTGAAGTAGACAACAACAAATTGCCTGCGATCGCGACCATACCAAGACAGGTGGTCGAAACGGCACGCGGCAATTGAGGGAAAGGCTGCATGGGTAACTTGTGGAAAACAATGCCCCCTGTTTCCATCCCGGACAAGTCGAAAAACGGACGGGGATTGCGTAGAAAAACGCGGAATCTGCGCATTCCGATTCGAAAGGAAAGATAGGCCGACGTTCCCACGGAGCCTTGATAAAAGCTCCAGAAGAGCGCCATCCGCCCACGGTCGGCCCCACAGGATTTTGAAATGGGCTCGCCGGATGTTTCTCCCCGCCATCATTGACACGTTCACCCGTCCCGCTTTGCATGGAACTCACAAGACAATGAAAGCCGGAACGAAACTCCATGCGTTGCTGAAGGAGGTTCGCGCATGCCGGTTGTGCGAGGAACCCCTGTCGACGGGTCCTCGCCCGGTGTTGCGAGTTTCAACAACCGCCCAGTTGCTGATCGTCGGTCAGGCCCCGGGACGGCGCGTGCATGAATCCGGCCTCCCGTTCAACGATCCCAGCGGGGATCGGTTGCGCGACTGGCTTGGGCTGGATCGTGACACGTTCTACGATGAACGCCGCGTGGCAATTCTGCCGATGGGGTTTTGTTATCCAAGAACCGGCAAGTCCGGCGACCAGCCACCACGTCCCGAATGGGCGGAAGCATGGCGAGAAAAGCTGCTCGAGCATCTCGGCACGGTCGAACTCACGCTTGCCATCGGCCAGTACGCGATCAACTGGCATCTGGCGGAACATGTGGAAAAGACGCTGACCGAAACCGTTCGTGCCTGGTGCGATCACTGGCCGGCGGTGCGGGAACTGGTGCAAGCGATTGTTGCGACGCCGGGGTGATCGGACGGCGCACGGAAACGCGACCTTCCTCGGAGAGCGTAGTCCGTTCGGCAGGTGGCGTAAAAAAATTAAACTGTCTGGCAACATGTTCGCTTTGGTGACGGAGCCGCACCGCATTTGCGACCAGGTTGGGGAGCAACCGGTGAACAATTTCAACTGGCTGGTTCGCCGGTGTCGTGCGAGTGTCCTGATGCGCGTCGAAGAGTTCCGGTCCAAGAGCTGGCGATCGAGATCCTCGAGCCGGGGCGTCAGGACGAACTCTGCGGAGTCACAATCCCGCTTGCGGGAGCGCCTGATCTCCTTGAACCTTCGTCGCGCACTTTTCTTTCTTCGGCAGTTTTCGGCCAACTTGCACGCGTGTGGTGTTGCGTGATTTCCTGCCGTTCGCCAGACTGACCCCCGTGTCCAACGTCAGTTTCATCCATCGTCTTTCTGAATCGGGTAATATCTACAGCGCGGTCGGTGATCGCTACCGGTTGCTGGCGTCCGGCAAAGAAACGAGCGGAGCGTATTGTTTGCTGGAAGCGACGGTCCCTCCGGGTGGCGGTCCACCGCCACACTACCATACGCGTGAGGAGGAATCATTTTACGTGATCGATGGCGAAATTACATTCACCGTGGATGGGAAAACGATCGTAGGAAAACCGGGCACCTTTGTGCAGATCCCGAGAACCGTGCCACACGCGTTCAAGAACAATTCGGACCAACCGGTGCAGATGTTGATTCAATGTGTCCCGGCCGGGTTCGACGAGTTCTTGTTGGAAATTGCGACCGAGCTGCCATCCGCCGATAGTCCGCCGATCCCACCCACAGAAGCGGACATTGCGAAGTTGCTGGAGACCGCACCGAAATACGGCATTCACATCGTTCCTCCACCAGAACATTGATGGCTCGCCGGATCACGTTCCTCAGAACCGCAGGTTGAACGTAAATCCAACAAACGGCCCGGCTTCGTAATCGGTCTGACTCAGTTGGTTTCCGTTCTGGTCATCCAGCTTCAGTTCGCCGCCGACCTGCATACCGCCAACCACGCTGATTGAGATTTCGGGTTTCGGTGAATACTCCGCCGACAAGAAGACTGGCTGACTGCGATCTTCACCGACGCCGTTCGGAGCGAGCGTTCGATTGTCGTTCAGACGAAAACGTGTCTTGTCGTAACGTGCACCGATTCCAAAACGCCATTCTTCGAGGGGTTTCCAACCAAGCGTTAAACCAGGGCCCAACGTCGCGCCGAGTCCGCGACCGGTGCTCAGATTCCATTTCTCGGAAATCTTCCACTCGATGATGAGCACCGGGAAATAGGTTGGCGTGTCTTCGAGTTGGGTGATCGCGCCAAACCCCGGACCGATGGTCAGCTTGTCGTTGACCTTGTAGGAAAACCCGACGAAGCCACCGCCGGAAAGCGAATCACCAAATGAAGCGCCCGTTTCTCCTTGAAATCGCACGGTTGGAATGACGAACACTTTCCAATCTTCACCCACGCCCCAAATCACCGGCATGCCAATGCGAAGTGTGGAAACGTCGCTCCAGGGATTCGCACCGCCAAATCCGGTGCTCCCGGAAAAATCATAGTTCTCGAAACCATAGCCAACACTGAATGCCGCGCTGCTGTCCGGCGTGAAGGCGTAACGCACACCGGCCTGGATGATGGAAGAGTTCTTGGAAAAGCTCCCACCGTTGTCGATGTCCGTATCGAACTGGTGAACGTAACCGCCGCTCACGGCAACGCCCCATCCGGTTGGTGGACCTTTCTTTTCCATTGTGGATATCTCGGCTTTGCCGGTCTCGTTTGTCGCCGACTGCGCGCTGACCGACCCCGAAATGAGCGTGACAACAACGAGGGAACAGATTTGGGAGGTTAGAGAATTATTGGAAAAGCGTTCACGCATGGGTCGATAAGTAGACCAGATTTGAATAAATGCAAAGCAATGGTCAATTCGTCGCATGCGTAAGATCGCACCAGCGCACTACGGCAGCGCGGATGGTTCGGGCTTTACTTGAGACCAGACGCCATCAAGTTTGGGCCGAACACGAACACTCCCCGAAATGAACGAGCCAATCAGGAACAGATTCGCCGGACTGAGGCGCTGGATTAGTGACGGCCCGTGGCGCTCCAAGTCCGTCATGGTCGCATTCGTTCTCACAATTGTCGGGGCGTTCTCCTGGTATTCAGAGATCAACAAGACCTCCTCATCGGACGAAAACTTTCCAGCGACGACCAACGCGCCGATCGTTTCATCGGACGAACCAGGCGTCGATTCCGGCGCATCTCCGTCGAACTGGAGCCAGCCCTTGCCCGGCTATGCGAAGGTCAGCGCGAGCTACGTGGTGGGATGTTGCATTGGTTGGTTTTTCCGGCGGCTGACCCGGCTGGTGGTCGTGGCCTGCGGACTTGCGATCACGTTGCTCGTGTTGGTCCGGGTGGTGGGCGTCGATACCACCCCGGCGCAGGACCACGTGCGACGCGGATCCGACTGGGCGCGTCATGAACTGGCGGGATTATCCGAGCAGCTCAAGAACTCACTGCCATCCGCTGCCGGGACTGGAGTGGGAATGTTCATGGGATTTCGCCGCCGGCGTAAAGTCGCAGCGATTGAACATCCGGTTGAGCATTGACGCCCTGCCGCATTCTCGTTTCTCCATCCAGTAGCGATGGGGCTTGAGGTTGCCTTGAACGATGAAACATGTGACGAAACTCAACCCGCCGTCGGCGTTCTCTTTTTCCTGCCTGGCCGCCGCCGCCGGTTCTTTGGTTTGCCTGTTTACCCTGACGGGATTTGCCGGCGGCTGGTTTTGGATGTTCGAGCTGACCAGTCATTTTCGCGTTCAGTACACCGCGATTCTGCTCGTGCTGGCCGTGGGGTTTCTTTGCGTAAAACGATGGCGTTGGGGCGCCATCTTCCTCGCGTTCGGATTGTTGAACGGCTGGTTGCTGCTTCCGTATTTGCGCGTCACCGAAGCGGAGCGAGCAACCGCGGGACCGACGATCAAACTGCTCGCGTGGAACGTGAACAGTAGCAACGAGGACTTTGAGGAACTGTCGCGTCTTCTTGCCCGGGAGGAGCCGGACGTGGTTCTCCTGATGGAGGTCAGTCCGCGATGGGAACGATTCCTGGCCACCGGTCTCACCGGCTATCCGCATCAACAGATCGCGGCGCGCGATGACAACTTCGGCATCGCGTTATTGAGCAAACTGCCGCTGGCGAACGCGCAGACTCTCTATCTCGGCGAGGCGGGCGTTCCCAGCGTTCAGTCGCGCCTTTTAGTTGATGGTCTGAACATCGAATTCCTGGGAACTCACCCATTGCCGCCGGTCGGCTCGCTCCGAAGCCGCCTTCGCGACGAACAGCTGCACTCAGTCGCCGCGTGGGTCAATCGACAGACCAATGCGGTCGTTGTCGCGGGCGATCTCAACGCCACTCCATGGTCACCGCTTTTTCGTAATTTTACTGAAATAACGAAGCTGAAGAATAGCGCCGAAGGGCGGGCGCTGAACGGCACCTGGCCCGCGTTTTTCAAACCCATGCTCATCCCGATCGACCACTTTCTGCATTCGCCAGAAGTGGTTGTCGCGCGTCGGGAAATTCTCTCCGCCGCCGGTTCCGATCACCTGCCGCAAGTCGTCGAATTGGGGGCTGCAAAACAGCCGGTCAATCCCTGACGATCCGCAAGGCGATGTCGCCTTCAAACGTCACGGAACCGCCGATTTTAAATTCGTGGGCGCCGTCCGGAAAACCCAGATTGGAATAACAAGCAGGGTTGCCGCGCGTCAATAGATCACGACGAAGTTGTTTCCCGCCGTTGCCACCGCTGCCGGAAAACTCCAGGTGGGAATGTCCGCATTCGGAGCTTTCAAATCCACCGGCCCGCCGTTCACGCCGTACAGTTGCCATTTCAAGGTGCCGCCCACGGCCCACCCGGCGCCCTCCGCCCAGGCCACAAGCACGTCACCGGCGGCGGTGGTCGCGATCGAGGGATGACCGGATTTCGCCGATGAAACGGGATTGGCTTTGCCCAGCCTCAATCTGTCCGTCGCGAGGGAAGTCCATTCAACCTGATCGCCGGTTTCGGTCGCGAGCAGGATGCCTCGCTGATCGCCGGTCATGACGGAGCTGCTCATCGGACAGGACTGCGTGAACCAACGGTTGACCGGCGTTGCCGTGAACGTCCGCGCGTGGTCCGACGAGGTCAGCAGCATCATGTCGCGACTCACCGAATTGGCAGTGCGGTAGAGCAGATGCAGGTTGCCCGAGCCATCGACAAACGCGCGCATTCCGCAGCACCCGCAGGCACCCGTTGGGGTCGGATTGGCCTGCCCCTCGCGGGCAAAAGTTCGTCCGTCGTCCGTTGACACGGCGACGAACATCGCGCGGCCAGCCTCTCCGTCCGCAGCATCCGACGCCCGTCCGTGCCAGGCGACGTAAACGTCGCCCTGTGAATCCGCCGCCACGCTTCCGCCTCCGTCCAATCCACCGGTCCACGAGATGACGTTTCTTTCCGGCTCGAACGCGGAACCGGCCTCATTCAACCGGGTGTAGAACATCGGTGACTCCGGGTGTTTCCCTTCCCCTTTTTTCGCGGTCTTTCCACTACCCATCCATGCCACGTGAACACGATTGCTTTTTCCCAACGCGAGATGAGCGCCGCGAATGGTTCCCATGGCGATCGCGCTTCCGGCGATGTGATTCACCGGAATCGGGGGGCCAAACTCTGACTGTCCCACCGAACGCGTGACGTAGAACAAATCGCCGTTTGCCGGGTCTCCTTTGAAATAGACGAGGTGCAACGTCCCGGAATCATCGACGGCAGCCTGCGGTTGAATGCCACCGTCCGGAACGCGAACGACGTCCACGGTGGCCGCGATGATGTTCGGCGAAATGGCGAGCTGCGTGACCAGCGCCAACGAGAGGATGAATGGAGTTTTCATGGTGAATTCTCAAACAGACTGCTCCGGATGTGGGCGGGATTCAAACCATTGGTTTCAACCAAAGCGGTCGGGGAAGTCTCCGACCACGCCGGGAAAAACAAAACCCTCCGGTCGAAAACCGGAGGGGGTGTGAAGGTGGGGGTGGTTACTTGCTCAGTTTGGCGAGCAGCTTGGCGCTGTCTTTTTTAAGGTCCGAAAGGCAGGAATCGCAGCACAGCTTGACCTGTTGATTACCGACAATGAGGACGACCGGTTCGCCCATATCTCCGAGTTCTTCGTCGGACACGATGCAGGTTTCGAGCAGGTAAGGTTTGGCGGCGGCAAGTTGTGCGGCGGTGGGGTTTTCGATGACGGTTAATTCAGCGCCCGCAGAATCCGCGACTTTGCCCGCGACGTCGCCGGAGTGATCGTGATCGGCGTGATCTGTGCGGTGATCAGGGCCCGCGTGATCGCCTTCCGAGCAACCGGCGAGGAACAGCGAGGTCGCGGCGGCCAGACCAATGGTGAGGAGTTTGATGTGTTTCATTTTAGCAGTTTGACAAGTTTATCGGCGTCCAATCTACCCCCTCTGATTCCGGTTGGCAAAACTTGATTGATAGGATTGACGGATTGAGGCGTGGTTGAAACCGGATGAAGTGAGGGCGTTGCGTCGTCTTTTAATTTGAAGCTACGCTCGTCGCCGCATCCCTTGTTGCTTCCGGCAGATTCGTTTGTTACAAACCCGCCGTTCCACAACTCAAACACCGTTCCGCCATGTCCGGTCACAAAACGCCACACCAACTTTACTGGCGAGCCAATCTGATTGTGCTCGGTATCCTGCTCTCCATCTGGTTTCTCTTTTCCTGTGTGTTCAGCATTTTTCTCGTGGACCGGTTGAACGAGTACAAGCTGGGCGGGTTCCCGCTGGGTTTCTGGATCGCACAGCAGGGAACCACCGTCGTCTTCATCATCTTGACCGCCACCTATGTCGGCATCATGAGCAAGCTCGACCGCAAGTATGATGTGGAGGAAAACCTACAATGACCGACATCAACAAGTGGACGATCGTCATGGTCGGGTTCTCGTTTGCGCTCTACATCGGCATCGCGATCTACACCCGGGTCAAAACCACCAAGGGATTTTACGTTGCCGGCCACGGCGTGCCCGCAATCTTCAACGGCATGGCCACCGGCGCGGACTGGATGAGCGCGGCGTCGTTCATCTCCATGGCGGGCCTGATCTCGTTCATGGGTTACACCGGTTCGATGTATTTGATCGGCTGGACTGGTGGTTACGTGTTGCTCGCGCTGTTGCTCGCGCCGTATTTAAGAAAATTTGGCAAGTTCACCGTGCCGGATTTTGTCGGTGACCGTTACTACTCGAACGCCGCCCGGCTGGTGGCCATCATTTGCGCGATCTTCATTTCATTCACCTACGTCGCCGGACAAATGCGCGGTGTGGGCGTCGTCTTCTCGCGGTTTCTCGAAGTGGACATCAACCTGGGGGTGGTCATCGGCATGGTACTGGTCTTCACCTACGCGACACTCGGCGGAATGAAGGGCATCACCTGGACGCAGGTCGCGCAGTACGTCGTGCTGATCATCGCGTATCTCGTTCCCGCGATCGTGATTTCACTTCAAATGACCGGCAACCCGATCCCGCAATTGGGCTTCGGCTCAAAAATACTTGAGGGCGACAACGCCGGGATGTTCCTTCTGGAGGCCATCGACAAGATTCATGTGGACCTTGGTTTTCCTGAATACACGGCCACGTTCGTTGGTGGAAAGAAGAGCATGATCGACGTGTTCGCGATCACGATGGCCTTGATGGTCGGAACCGCCGGACTGCCGCACGTGATCATTCGTTTTTACACCGTGAAGAGCGTGCACGCAGCGCGTTGGAGCGCGTTGTGGTCGATCATTTTCATCGGCATTCTTTACACCACGGCCCCGGCCATCGCGACCTTCGCGCGGGTCAACATGATTCAGACGCTGCACGGCAAACCGTACGCGAACGCACCCGGCTGGTACAAAAACTGGGAGAAGACCGGACTCATCGCCTGGGTGGACAAGAACGGCGACGGACTGATTCAGTACGGCCCGGGCAATCCTTTCAAGATGATGCCCGGCGCCAGCAAGGTGGTTCCCACGCTTCAGGACAAGGACGCCCGCGGCACGTTCGGCGAACCGTTGCTTCAGAATGAACCAACGGATGTCGGCAACGAACTTTACGTCGATGCCGACATCATGGTGCTCGCGAATCCAGAGATTGCTCGATTACCCGCCTGGGTGGTTGCGCTCGTGGCGGCGGGCGGACTCGCCGCAGCGCTTTCCACGGCTGCTGGACTGTTGCTCGTGATCTCTTCGTCCATCTCGCATGACCTGATGAAGAAGATTCTCAAACCGGGAATGAGCGACGCTGAGGAACTCAAGTGGGCGCGTGTCGCCGCCGGTGGCGCGGTGATCGTCGCCGGTTACTTTGGCATCAACCCTCCGGGTTTTGTAGCGCAGGTGGTGGCGTTCGCGTTCGGTCTCGCGGCGAGCAGCTTCTTCCCGATCATTATTCTCGGGATCTTCAGCAAACGCACCACGAAGGAAGGCGCGATTTCTGGAATGATCACGGGCATCTCCTTCACGTTCCTCTACATCGTCTACTTCAAGTTCATCAAACCGACGTCGGGGCCGGACGAATGGCTCTTTGGAATCAGCCCGGAAGGCATTGGCACCATCGGCATGCTGCTGAATTTCATCGTCACCCTCACCGTAAGCCAGTTCACGCCAGAACCACCGGCCAAGGTCAAAAGGCAGGTCGAAACGCTGCGTTATCCCGGCCACGGAAAGAAGAAGACGATTGAGATATGAACTCACCGGCGGTGCCGGGTTGTCTCGGCCATCCGACAGTATTCCGCAACTTCTTTTGATTCGGGCGCGAAAGCGGAGTGCCCGATTCGCAAGCGGTTTCCAAACCCTGAAAGTCAGGTTGCCTTCAACTTTTGTGTTGATTGGCGTTTGCCACGGATGCTGACGCCGTGCTACTCGTGCGTCTGGAATCACCTTTCACTTATGCAAACCACCGCTGACGTTCGTCGAGGCCGTAAGACTGTTGTTTTCTTTCTGACCCTTCTCCTGATCAATTTTCCCTTGTCCGCGCAACTCGCGCTGATTCGCCAGGGGAGCGATTCCGGGGGTACCGCTGAACCGGATGACTGGCACGGGTGGGCGGTGGCCCTGGGCGATTTCAACAACGATGGCTACGATGATTTCGCGGCCGGTGCCCCGCTGGAGAAGACCGCCTCCCAGGTGTTTTCGTCGGGTACGGTGGTTATCAATCCGGGGTCAATTTACGGCATCACCTGGGTGAACGCGTATTCGTTGTCAGTCATCGACGGAAGCCTCGATCCCTCGGAAAACCACCAGATGGGGCGCTCGTTGGTGGTGGGAAATTTCAACGGCGACGCCTACGACGATCTCGCGGTGGGGCTGCCGGGTTCCACAGTGAACGGCCAGTCGGCGGCGGGGCGCGTGCTGGTTTACTACGGCGGCTCGAACGGATTATCGGGGGTCGCGGATGTGATTCATCAGGGACTCTTGGGCGCGGCGGTGGAGACCGGTGATTTGTTCGGTTGGACGCTCGGCGCAGGCCGGCTGGGTGACGACGGCTACGACGATCTCGTCATCGGCGCGACCGGCGAGAACGAAGATCGCGGTGCGGTGTTTGTCATTCGCGGCGGCCAGCTCGGGTTGAACCTGGCGACCACGCAGATTCTACTGGGCGAAGATCTGGGGTTCGCAAATCAACCGGGCGACACGTTTGGCAGCGCCATCGCCGTGGGAAACATCGTAGGATTTTCCGGCGGTGAATTGATCGTGGGAGCGTCGGGTGCGGAACTGAGTCCAAGCGCGTCGGCCAGCGGCATGGTTTACATTGCCAACGCGTCCGATCTCGCGGTGGCCACCACCGGCGTGCAGCGCATCACTCCCCTGGATTTCGGTGATCAACTGTTTACCAACGGCGGGTTTGGCGCGGCGTTGTGCGTCGGCAAGTTCTGGGGTGACACCACTTTGGACCTGGCGATTGGTGCGCCGGGCAATCACGGCGGCGGGCGCGTTTATGTCGGTCGCGGAACATCGCTGGGAATGGTGTGGAACACGACGCTCAAGCAGAACGAACCTCCCCCTACGCACGTCGGCGTGCCCTTGTACGACGAACCCGGGGATCAATTCGGCGCGTCATTGGCCGCCGGTGACCACAACGGCGACGGCTTTGATGAACTCGGTGTCGGGACACCGCGTGAGGATTTTGAAGCGTCCGCAACCGGCACCGACACCGGCACCATTTACATTTTCCCGGGAAGCGCCGCAGGTCTTTCTCAGGACGACGCAACCGCCTACTGGACCATTGATCTGGGCGACACGGATTTCGCCGAAAGTTGGCTTGGCTACTCGCTCGCGGCGGGCCGGACGTCCGCTTCACCCCGGCACAGTTTCGTGGCGGGCGCTCCCCGGAGCAACGGTGATCGCGGACAGGTGTTTGACATCGCGCCATGGCGGCAGGTCAACCGGGTGCTGTGCCGGTCCGCCCTTTCCGCCGATTGCGAGGGGAATATCATTTACGCGTTGCGTCCGTTCGACCGGGTCAAGATCGCCAGCACCACCAAGATCATGACCGTGCTCCTTGCCAGCGAGGCGACCAAACGGCCTGGCAACGATCCGTTGCGCGTCGGGTTGCAGGAGCAATACACGGTCGAGCCGTGGATCTATGCCGGCTTCCCGCTGACCAGCAGTTGCTCAATCTACGGATTCACCCCGATCCCGCAGAACATGTCCGAATCGTATTCCTTTCAGGACCTGTTGCATGCGTGCATTTTTCCCTCGGGCAACGACGCCGCGTTTGCGATCGCCGATGCGATGACCGGCGAGATCAGCAGCTGGAACGGCATCACCGGCTCGGCACCACAGTTTGTCGCGTTGATGAATGCTCGCGCCGCGCAGATCGGGATGGGCAACACGCTTTTCACCAACCCTGCCGGCACCGATCCGGGCGATCCGTATTCGACCGCGTACGACATGTGGCTGCTCGCGAAAACCGCGATGGCCGACGACCTGTTCCGAAGCGTCGTCAGCCGCAACAATTACGGCCTGAACAAAATCCTCCCGGGCAACAACCCCGGCACGTTTGTCAACGTTCCCGTCAACCTCTCCTACGGATGGCTCAACGGAATGCAGAACCGCGACGCCCGCATCATCGGATTAAAACCCGGCAGCACGCCCGGCGCGAAATCAACCGGCGTGGTCGCCGCGGAATATGATGTCGCCGGAACCAAGCTCGCCTATGCCACCGGTTTCGGCTGGGACAACAGCACCTACGGGCGCGACCGCCTCGCGGAACTCGTCCAGCTCGGGCTCGCCTATTGCGACCCGGACTTCAACACCCCGGACGGATTGTCCGTTCCTACTCCGCCGAACGGCAGCAGTCCGCTCGCGCGCGGCACGTTCAATTACGCGGACGCGACCCCGACGGCGCTGCAGTTCGCCTCCTTCGGCAATGGCGAACCGGATCCGCAGAATCCCGAGACGCCGTCCGACACCCTGGCGATCATCGATCTGCACGCATTCAATCGCACCGAGGTCGCCGCGACCGCAAAAGTCGTCTGGAAGTATCGGGCGCTCTGGGAGATGGCCCCCGGCAGTCGTGCCGGTCTGCGGATTGATCCGGTCGTGGGTGGCAACGTGCGGTTGCACGTCCTGAATGAAGCGGGCGATCCGAACCCGATGGATGCGAGCCTGCTGCTGGGCGGCACCTTCAATCCGACTGGTTCTGAACCGGTGACGCTTGCTCCCGGTGTCGATCTTTATCCCGCCGCTTGGAACAACTTCCCCATCGCGGCGGGTCCGGCGGAAATGATCATCGACAATGACGGACGGGAAACAATTCTCCTGTCACTCGACGCGACGTTCGAAGTGGAGATGACGTTCAACGGACGGCTGGGCGAGCAGGTTCACGTGCAGCTCCAGCCGCTCATGGCCTCGATCCGGTCCGGCCACGTGCTGTGTCGCGGCGATGCGATTCCCGGTGATCCGTTCGCCCTGGACCTGATCGCAGAAGACCGCCAGGCCGGGGCGCAATTCGTGCCCCCGCTCATCATCACCGGGTTTGATCGGGAAACGCAGCCGACCGGTCGCACGGAACAACTCTCCATGAACATCGCCGGTGAGAATTGGGGTCTGCCCATGGACGCGTTTATCAACGAAATTCTGGTCGAATCCACCGACACGCTGAACAGCGGAATCTGGCAGGAACTCGAACGCATCCCCGTTGATCAGGCCACCAGTTACCCGTGGCAAAGCGAAGAGCCCGTGCAACAAAACCGATTCCTGCGCGTCCGCAGCGCGCCGACGTCAGCGAGGTGAGAAACGGTTTCGAACGACGTGGCCAAATGACAACCCCGTTGGGATCGAGCGGAGCGCGGGTCAGTGACCCGCAGCGCGTATGCATGTTGACCACGCGGTAACCCGCGCACTTCGGCCCCATAGTCCCACGCGCTGCGACTCACAGAGTCGCGCTCCGCAGCGTCTTTCGAGCGCCGACCGTTGCAAAGGGCTGCTACCGGACAGATCGTGGCGTCGTCGGTATTTCCTCCGGTCGTCGGACATTCCCGGCGAGCGCCGTGTTGGCAACCCAGCGACGCCAGTGCAGGCGGTCGCCCAGATCGTCGAGGAACGAATAGACAACCGGTGTCACGAGCAGGGTGAGCAACAGGCAGAGCGCCTGCCCGCCAATGACGACGATGGCCACCGCCCGGCGTTCTTCCGCGCCCGGCCCGGTGCCCAGCGCGAGCGGCATCATGCCCGCCACCAGCGTCAACGTCGTCATGAGAATCGGCCGCAGCCGGTCGCGGTTGGCTTGGAGAATCGCCGGCAACCGTTCCATGCCCTGCCGCCGGAGCGTGTTCATGTGGTCGATCTGCAGGATGGCGTTTTTCTTCACGACGCCGAACAACACCAGCAATCCAAGCGCGGAATAGAGATTCAGCGTGTTGCCCGTAATCCACAGTGAAAACAGGGCGAACGGCAGCGAGATCGGCAGTGACAACAGGATGGTCAACGGATGAACGAGACTCTCGTACTGCGAGGCCAGAATCATGTACATGAAGATGACGGACAGTAGAAACGCCCAGAGGAATTCGCGGAACGTGCGTTCCAGTTCGCGGCCTCCGCCACCGATGCGGATGCTGTAGGTGGGCGGCAGATTCATTTCGGCAACGGCGTTGCGCAACACGTCGAGCCGGTCCGCGAGCGCGTAGCCCGGGGCTATTTCAGCCCGCAGCGCGGCCATGCGTTGCCGGTCCACGCGATCGATTCGCGAGGCGGTTTTCTCCGGATGAATCGTGACCAGATTGTCGAGCCGCACGAGACCGTTGCGTCCGGGAACATAGAGGCGCGCAATCGATGCCGAATCTCCGCGATCTGCGGCGACGAGCCGGAGTTGGACATCGTAGTCTTCATTCATGTCAGGGTCACGGAAACGGGAGGCCCGCTCATCCCCGCCGACCATGATGCGCAGCGCGGTCGCGATATCCTGAGTGTCGACCCCCAGCGCGGCGGCCCGCTCCCGGTCGATCTTCACGCGGAGTTCCGGGGTGTCCAGTTTGAGCGTGATGTCCGCGTCCACGAGACCCAGCTCCGGCGCGCGCTGCCGCAGGTCGTCGGTGTAGCGATAGAGCGATTTGAGATCAGGCCCGAGTAGGGCAAAATCGATGCCGTAGTTCCGGCCGCCTCCGGTGTTGATGGACGAACGCCCGCCACTGATCGAAATGCGCAGATCGGAAAACTTGCGCAACCGGCTTCGCACGTCGCGAATCACGTCGTTCTGCGAATAGTTGCCGTTGAACGCATCCCACGGCCGCAAACTGAACAGCCGGCTGATGGAAAAAACACGTTCTTCATGGGGTGCCAACCGGATAAAAACCCGGCCCTGTCCGGAACCACCGAAACGGCTGGAGCCCGCACTCGCCAGAACGACTGGCAGCTGTTTCATGCTGAGCAGCTCGGCCTCGATGGTCTTCATGACATCATCCATCGCTTCAAAGCTGGCTCCCTCCGGCGCGGTGACGCGGACTTCAAATTCGCCCTCGTCGGTATTCGCCGGAGTGAACTCCTGAGGCACCATCCGGTACAACGGGTATGACAACAACATCACCGCAATGGCCAGCCCGGCCACGATCCACCGGTAGCGCATGGAAAACTCGAGGGCGCGCGCATAATTGCGGTCCAGCAGACCGTAAAGTCCTCGACGCGATGTCGGGTCCCCGACGTGATCTTCCCGGTGCAACAGGCGTGCGCTCATCAACGGGGTGAGGGTGAACGAGACCAGCAGGCTGACCAGAACGGCGACCGCCGCCGTAAGCCCAAACTGAAACAGGAACCTCCCCGAGATGCTCGACATGAAGGAGACCGGCACAAAGATGACGACGAGACTCAGCGTGGTGGCCATGACCGCCGGTCCGATTTCTTTGGTGGCTTCCCGGGCCGCTTCAAACGGATGCATTTTCTTTTCCTCGACGAAGCGGAAAATGTTTTCGAGCACCACGATCGCGTCATCAATCACGATGCCGACCATCAGCACGAGCGCGAGCATGGTGACGCTGTTGAGAGTAAAGTTCATGGCCCACATCATGCCGAAGGTCGACACGACGGAAGCCGGAATGGCGACGGCGGCGATAATCGTTGCGCGCCAGTTTCGCATGAAGGCGAACACCACGAGGCTCGCCAGGATGCTGCCGAGAATGAGGTGCCGTTGGATCTCATCGAGAGCCTGGTAAATGTAACGGGACTGATCCTCGATCACCTCCACTTTGATGTCATCCGGCATGTCGGCCAAGATCCGCGGCAGCCGTTCCTTGATCCCTTCGATCACCGTCACCGTGTTGGCGTCGGCCTGCCGCCGGACTTCGAGTGTCACGGCCGGTCGTCCGTTGAGCCGCGAAACGGAACGCAGCTCCTTGATGCCGTCCTCGGCGTAACCAATGTCGCGCACACGGACCGGACTGCCGTTGACCGTGGCGATCACCAGTTCATTGAATTCCTCCGGATTGGTGATGCGACCCATGGTGCGAATCGTTTGTTCCTTGAGCGAACTGACCACCTGCCCGCCGGGAACATCCGCATTCTGCCGCGCGATTGCCGCGCGAACCGCCGTGATCGGCAAATTGAAAGCCGCCAGCCGCTCGGCGTCCACCCAGACGTTGATCGAACGTTCGTGCCCGCCGCGCACCTGCACTTCGCCCACACCCGGCGCGCGTTCGAGCTGCACTTTCACAATTTTGTCCGCCAGCTCGGTCAGCTCGCGGACACTGCGCGCGCCCGACATCGCGATCGTGATGGCCGGCGAACGGTCCGCATCGAACTTTGACACCACGGGAGGGTCCGCCTCCACCGGCAGATCACTCGTCACGCCGGCCAGCCGGTTGCGCACATCCTCGGCGGCCACGTTCACATCCCGGTTGAGATCAAACTGGATGATGATCAAACACGAACCGTAAAAGGAAATGGATCGCAACTCGTCGATCCCTTCCACCGTGTTCACCGCCTCCTCGATCCGCTGCGCAATCAACGTCTCCATTTCCACCGGCGACGCGCCGGGCAGCCGGGTGGAAATATAAATCGTGGGAATCTCAACCGACGGCGTGCGGTCCACACCGAGGTGCAGGTAACCGGTGATGCCCACAACGACCAGTGCCATGATGATCATGGTCGCAAAAATCGGCCGGCGAATGGAGATGGCGGCGAGCTTCTGCATGACTTCAGGACGTCGGTTGGGCCGGTTTTTCCGGGCGCGCGGTCTCGACCGGTTGACCGTTCTGGAGTTTGCCCGGATTCACGATGACGCTCTCGCCGACTTTGAGATTCTCCAAAACTTCCGCCCAGTCCTCCTGCCGCACGCCCGTGGTGATCACCCGCTCGGCTGCCTTGCCATCGGCGATCACAAACACCTTTTCAATGCCGGCGAATGTGACGATGGCGTTGGTGGGGACCGTCAACGTCGGGTCCGCGTTTTTCACAACAATTTCCGCGCGGGCAAACATCCCGGGATGAAGGCGGCCGTCGTTGGCGATATCCGACTCAACAAAGAGGACGCGACGCTGCGGATCAATCGCCGGGCTGACGCGCAGGATGTTGCCGACGCGTTTTTCGTCCATGCCTTCCACCCAGGCGCGAACGGAGAGACCCGCGCTCACCAAAGGAGCATCGCGCTCGGAAACCTCCAGGCGAAGTCGAAGAGGGTTCATTTGAACGAGGGTCATCACCGGATCTCCGGCCCGCAGGTATTCGCCCGGACTGGATCGCCGCTCCTGCACCGAGGCCTCGAACGGCGCGCGCAGGACCGTGTCCGTGAGTTGTTGCTCGGCGATGTCGTGCTCCACCTGACGCTGCTCCAGCATCGCGATGCTCTGGCGGATTTCCTCCAACGCGACCTGATACCGGTTGTCGGCGATCGTAAACGCGGCCTCAGCAGAATCGAGTTCTGCCTGCGAAATCACACCCTGCGTCTGGAGCCGCGCGATGCGATCCCGGTTGGCCGACGCCTCGCGCAAGACGGCCTGCGCCTGGCGCACCAGGCTGGTCTGTTCGGGATCCACCTTGCCGGAGTCATCGTCCGGCGCGAGGCCGAGCCGGGCGCGGGCCTGGGAAAGGGCGGCCAGTGCTTGCCGGACGCGCAGTTCGTAGTCGTGCGGTTCGATTCGCGCGAGTTCGTCACCGGCACTGACGGCGCTGCCGAGATCCACGCTGACGGAGGAAAGCCTGCCGGCGACCTTGGTGCTGAGTGTCGCCTGCTCGCGCGCCATGAACGAGCCAAAGACTGTGATGGTACGTTCGACGTTGCGCGAGATTGCGGGAGTGACGCTGGCGGACCGGGCTTCCTTGGGGCCGCCGCTGCTTCCCTTGGGAGAGGAATGATCTCTACAAGCGGAGGTGGCAAGGAGAGCCCCCGCGAGAAGACCGGTTGATAAAACGTTGCCAAACGTGCGAGCCATGGATTTTCGATTGTCGAAGAAAGGATTTGCGGGACCAGAAAATAATTTCGCCCGCGCCGGGTGGTCTTCGTGTTGCCGGACTGTGTCAGCGCAACAAACAAATGCCACACCAAACTACGAAGATCAGTAAGCGTGACACCAAGCTCCCCTGTTCATGAGAGTCGTAGATGCCGTAGCATGGCGTGCTATGAGATCTATGACTGAGTCGGATTCTTCGTCCGCGCCCTCCCTGATCAAGACTGATGCGCTGGGGCGCATGCGCACTTCACCCGAGCGCCGGGAGATGCTCCTGCGGGAGTTTGAGCGGAGCGGCCTGTCCGGGGCGGCGTTCGCCGCCCTGGTCGGCATCAAGTATCAGACGTTTGCAGGTTGGCGGCAGCGGCGGGCCAGAGGGCGCAGGTCCGGGGCGGTTGCCAGGGTCC
>Ga0209390_10001276_pt1 | contig 49610 bp, 49 predicted proteins | sample BON01_FD_187212 | JGI IMG/M metagenome (GOLD analysis project Ga0209390, IMG submission 187212) | Freshwater microbial communities from Lake Bonney liftoff mats and glacier meltwater in Antarctica - BON-01 (SPAdes) (version 2) | ecosystem: Environmental > Aquatic > Freshwater > Ice > Glacier...
GAGCGCTGCCATCCGGTCCGCCTTCAACCAAATTCTCAACGCGTAAGTCTGGCCACCAAGGATATCTGCACGCTGCACTCCGGAAATGGACGACAACCGCGGCTGGACCACTCGAAGAAGGTAATCATTGACCTGATTGGGCGTTAGGATATCTGAGTTGAAACTCAGATACATCGCCGCGACCTGGGCATCAGCTGGCTCGATATTCAGGACGGGAACCTCTGCCTCCGGCGGCAAATCACTGCGAACCTGATCCACTTTCGAGCTAATATCCGCCAGCGCTTTGACCGGGTCGTAATTTAACTTCAACACGACCTGAATCGCCGAAAGCCCCTGCGCACTCACGGACGAGATGTAGTCAATGCCGTCCGCCGAGGATACGACGCGCTCAATCGGCGTCGTAATAAATCCGCGCACCAACTCCGCATCGGCGCCAACATAGACCGTATTGATGGTGATCGTTGCCCGTTCCAGTTTGGGATACTGGCGGACACTGAGTGATGAAATCGACTGGAGACCAGCGATAATGATCACGAAGCTTACAACCAGCGCAAGTACTGGACGCTTGATGAATGTGTCAGTAAATTTCATCGGAAAAACGGTTTGGCAACCTCAATGCGGCGTTGCCCTACGAGTTATCAAGGTCTGGTGCAAGATCAGGTTCCGGCTGCATCGCGTCGTCAATCGTTACAGTAGCACCGTTGCTCAATTTGAATGCTCCAGCGCTCACCACGCGATCTCCCGGATTCAATCCCTTCGCAACTGCAACAAAGTCGCCACGCTGGGCACCGAGCCGGACAAATTGCTGCCGCACGACCGTCTTGCCATCTTTTTCCTCGACGATAAATACGGAGTCACCGAAGGCTGCAGCAATCACAGCCGATTCCGGAATCGAAACTACCTCCTGCTCCTCGGGCATGATTACGTCCACGCCCACAAATTGTCCGGGGCGTAGATGTCCATCCGAATTCCGTAATGTCCCCTGAACCCGCGCGGTGCGGCTTGCCTCGTCAACTACGGGGTTGATTGCGGTGATGGTTCCCTCCGCAGATGGCTCAGTCGGTTCGGTTGTTACCCTCAACTTCTGGCCAACCTCTATCCGGCTGAGGCGCGTCTGCGGCACCGCAAACTCGACGTAAATGGGGTCATTTGACTGTAGCGGCAACAACTCGTCGCCGGGCCGCACCGTCTGACCCAAATTCACAAGGCGGATTCCTGCTTGTCCCGTGAACGGAGCGCGGATTGTTTTTTTTGCAATGACGGCCTTGATACGCTCGACCCGGGACGCCGATTCATCATATCCCGCGAGCGCTCCGTCGTACTCTGACTGCGAAATAATACGTTTCTCGAGGAGTCCACGGGTCCGGTCGAGATTCAGCTTGGATAGCCTGAGAGCCGCCTCTTCAGTGGCAAGTTCCGCCTGCTCCGTCCGGGTATCGAGCTGGATCAACAATTCGCCCTCCTTCGCATCTGCGCCATTCTCCACGGCAATCTCAGTGACCTTTCCGCCCACCTCGACGGTCAGCATCACACCCTGCACTGCACGCAGGGTGCCTGTGAAACGAAGGCTATCTTCCCACTTGGCAGCTTCTGCAACCGCTGTTGCAACAGGAGTCGGCGGCATTCCTGCCTTCTCCATCTCGCCCACAAATCCCAACAAACTAGCAATCTGAGCCCCCTTCAAACCAATGATCACACCCAAGACCACAACAAGGCTCCCCAAGGTAATTAAAAACTTTTTCATTTATCTCTCCCCGAACTCTCCTTGATTCCGTGACACGAGATAATTAACGACCTTAACTAATTGGCAATATATTTTTTCGCTGTGCGAGCAGTTTTACCAAAATCCCCATTGGTTCGTGAGCATGATGTAGATCCCAAGCGCTAGATTCGTCACGGCATGACAGACGATGACAGCGGTGAGAGACCGCGTCTTGATCGTGACCCAGCCAAAAATTGCGCCTGTGAGGATGGCAGGAATCAAATCCGGTCCCCAGTGAGCAAGCGCGAATAAGACCGTGACTGCCCAGAAACTCAGATGGGTATACTGACCCATCTCCACCTTGCGAAATCGCTCATTGATCAGGTAGCGCATGAGAAAACCGCGCCAAAAAACCTCCTCCATAATAGGAACCACGATCACAAGACGGAAAAACCGCCCGAGCACGGTGAGCCAGAACAATCCGGCACCCTCACCAAAGACGGTAGGGTCGAAGCCATCCGTTCGCTGCGGTTGACCGAAAAACATCTGGGGACTCACCCACAGAAAAAACACAGCGAGGCCAACAATCACTGCCAGAGGGATTCCACGCTGTGCGCCGAAATCATAGCGCGACCAGCCCCAGATCAATGCTGCCGCGCACGCCATCGCCTGCGCAGGATAAATCCAATACATCGGCTCGCGCATCCAAAACGGTGCATTTTCGTCCGGCGCCATTCCCTGAACCATTCCCACCGCAGCGAGGGCCAGCATGAAAAGACCGAAAGGGAGGACATAGGCTATCAGGTCGCGGTTGTCGTCTGGTTTGGAGGGCGCAGGCGCGAGTGCGGATGTATTCATGCGGTGGGACTTAGTGGTTTTGTTGCTTGGGAACGGACAGCATAATAAGTGATGGCGTAGAAGATTGCAGCGACTGGCGCAGCCATAATAACGCCGCCAAGAAGCATTGGCACACCCACATCAGACAAGGTGCTCCACTTCAGTAACTCTCCGAGTTTCAATTCGCGCGGATCGAATGTCGGCGGAAACCGATGAGGGTTGCTTAAAATCCAGTATCCCATGTCATATTGAATCCGCAACACGACCGGCCAGAACGGAGTCATTACGTCCGTGAGGGAAACCGCAATCACCGCCGCGAGCTTGCTGCAACGGGTGAGCCATGCGGCAAGCAAACTCGCTAACGTTTTCAGTCCAAATAGCGGCGTCACGCCAATGAAAATCCCGCACGCGACGCCCCCGGCAATCGCATGCGGTGAGTCGCGCAACTCCAGTAGTTTTTTCAGAAGCCCGCGAAAATAGCTTATCAGCCGTTGGAACATCGTTCACGTTGTAGTGTGCCCATCGTCGCGCCGCAAGCCTTGGCCCCGCTTTACACACAAAATTGAGTCGATTTCGACTGCTTAAGGAGAGATTGCAGAGGTTCTGCGGTTCGCAACTTGATTTTGGTTCTTGTCGCACCACCTCTTGCCAATAGGGTTTGAGGATAAACGCAAGAAATGACACGGAATCGCGGGGCTTGGTGCTCTTTGCGGGATGTTTGCTGGCGTTCGGAGCGGGTTTTGCGAATGCAGCCGTCGTTTTTCAAACAGGGACATCGGTGAGCCACCTCACCGGCGACGTTGCTCGCCTGTCATTCGACCTCGCAATGAGCTCTCCCAAGCTTGCTGCGGGGGTGCTTAGTGTGATTGCAGCGACGGGAGGTTTTTTCGGGGGTGCATTCCTCGCGGGCCTGCTGATTCACCATCCTCAGCTTGACACCGCAAGACCTTACGGGAGGGCAATTTCTTCAATTGGGATATTTTTCATCGTTTCGCATTGTTTGCTCATCAGTCATCCGGCGATTGCGATTGGAATAGCTGCATTTGCCTGCGGGTTTCAAAACTCGCTCGCCAGTCGCTACCGGGGGCTTGTATTGCGCACCACGCACCTCACTGGTCTCATCACTGACTTCGGCATCACGCTGGGCATGAGCGCGAGGGGGTTTGAAATTCCGCGATGGAAAATTCTCGTTCCGGCAGCCATCGCACTTTCGTTTTTTTGCGGCGGGACAGCGTCGTTCGTTCTATCCCTTGGATACCACTTCCCTGCGCTTCTGATTATGGGGATCGCGTACGTCTCGGCGGGGCTTCTTTGGACGATCTACAAGCACATCTACCTGCGGCGGGCATGATCGAAGCGATAATTCTTTCGACCACCGTTCCGGTTACTGGCGCTGCGCGCCGCGCACTCAGCGCATCTCTCGGAATTTCCCGCCGGATCCGTGCTTGGAAATGATACGTCGGATCCCTCGCTGGTTCTCCGGCTTCATTCCTACCCCGATGAAGTTAATCCGGGCCGGTTCAGTGAGCGTCTTTTGCAGTTCTCCGATTGCCTTGTCGATGTCTTCGTAAGGAATCGCAGAGGTTCCGCTGCCGGCATAAAACCCACCGTCGGAAATTACGAAAATGACGTCCGGGTGCAATTTAAAGGCACTGCGCATCAGCTCAATGAATCCGGGACTCCCGCGCACGATCGCGGGCGTGTTTTGTCTCATTGATCCCTCGGTCGCAAACCACTCATCCAGCCATGCGGATGCTTCTTCGCGATTTCCATCCGTTGCAGGGAGCAATTCCGGCCTGAAAAACGCATAGTTTCGTGCAAATTGACCAAGCCCAAACCGAGAGTTGATCCCAAGGCCAGAGAGAAGCTTTTTTGTTTCTTCGCGAATCCGGTCCATGGGCACGCCCGCGCGCGCGACAGCAGAATTCACCGTGCTGGAAACATCATAAAGGAGCAAAATCCGCGTGCCATTGCTTTCGATGCCCAGGAAACTCACACCGTTTCCACCACCGCCCATACCTGAGCCGCCGTCACCGCCGTCCCCCATTCCTGCCGTGCCGACCATGCTCGATACTTGATCCGAAACGATGGCACTGGGGTCCAGGGGGAGCATTTGATCCATGGGGACTTTTGGCAATTCAGGCAACGCAAAATCCGACGGACGCAAACTTTGCAGGCGATCATTAAAACTCGGCTTCGGAGTCATCGCATCGAACTCTGCCATGTTCATTTTGTGCTCCCGCTCCTTCGCTGGCAGCCGGATGTCTTTCTGGATCTCGAACGTCGCGGGCGGGGGCAGCAAATACCGGGCAACCACAAGAATGCCGGCAATCACCCCAAACCCGACGTGTAGTGCGATCACGATCAGGATGATCTTTACGACCAACTTGCGAAGGCGTTTCCGCTGCTGGACGTCCTCCATTAAAGTTTCGACAGCCATAGCTACAAGTCCTCCTCTTTGCTTGAATCCGCAAAAGTCACCGCGGAAATTCCCGCTTTTGCGCAGGTGTTGAGCACATCCACGATGCGCTGATGGCTTGCCTCGTCGTCTGCATCAATCGTGATCAGCGCCTCACTTTTATTGGCGTCCGCAGATTCTTTAAACCGCACCAGCGTTGCAAGCAAGGTAGGCAGCGCCGTGCTGGTTGGTGAATCCATTAGCATTTCATTGAGAACCACCTGCCCGGTCGGTTGAATACTGATGCGTTGCTCGTCCGGGATCTCCACAGACTCATCCTGGGAAACGGTGCCTGGCAGACCGAGATTGATGTCACTCTCTTGCTTAATGGGCTTCGCCGTGACCATGAAAAATACGAGCAAAAGGAACACCATGTCGATCATGGGTCCCATCTGCATTTCCACAGCTTGGAGGTCTTTACGGCGAAGTTGCACGATTTGTTAGTCGGTGGTATCGGGCTAGCGTTGGTAGCTGCCGAAAATAACGTTGATAGCGCCTGCTTCCGACGCGATTTTCATAAATTCCTTAATTTTCTTTCCTTGCGTATTCAGGTCTGCACGCACGTATAGCCGGAGCGGAGGTGTGACCTTGAACCGCATCTTCAGGTAATCGGTGAGTTCTTTTTTAGTCGCCGGGTTTTGACCGATGAAATATTGGCCATTTCCATCAATGCTGATGACATCCCGATTCGATAAATCCGACGGCACAACCCCATTGCTGGCTGTGGGGAGGCTAATGTCCACCTTGATTTGCTCTTTCGAGATCTTGGTGGTGACCATGAAAAACACGAGGAGCAGAAACGTCATGTCGATCATGGGAGCAAGCTGGAAGCCCACTTCATCTTCGGCCTTTTTGATGCGTCGCATGAGTAAATGGATCGGTCGATTCTGTCTCTTTGCTTGCTGGTTACCCGACCGTTTCAGGGGCGCCCTCACCCGTCGGCGTTGCTTCCTGATAATCCATGGCAGCACCTTCGAGTTTCAACTCGCCGGAAAGCAAATCGATCATAAAGGTGACCCGCTTTTGGATATCCGCAACGATGATCGTGAGCTGGTTTCGGAAGAAAAAATAGAAAAACATCGCCGGGATGCCGACAAACAGCCCGCCAGCGGTGGTTAACATCGCCTCACCGATACCTCCGGCAAGGTCCGAAGGTTCGGACTTGCCGGCAGCCAGTGCATCGAAGCTCGTGATCATCCCCGTAACCGTGCCGAGGAGTCCGATCATCGGTCCGATAGTAGCAAAAACATTGAGGTAGTTGACCCACATCATGAGCTTCGTCTCCTCGTTGGACAATGTTTCGCCGGCGGCCTGCTCCATCGACACCTTGTTCGCAAGGTCACGATCAAAATTCACCTTAAGCAACGCCGCAGCCATCGTATTGGCAAAGGCATTGGACGTCGTATGGCACAAAGAGTATGCGTTAGCCGCATCGCGCTGCTGCATGTAATGCCCGACCGCTTCGACTTGCGATTTGGGCATCATCTTTTTGCCGGAGATTTGCAGGAAGCAATAAATCGCCACCGCCGCAGTGCCAATGGAGCACAGCAGCAGCGGATACATGAGCGGGCCTCCGGCAAAAAATAAATCCAGCAGCGTCTTGGTTTTTGCCGGCGCGGCGGCCTCCGCAGCATCTTGAGCAAAACCCACCGCAGGCAGCAACAGCCAGACCACTGCGGCGAGAAGCGCTGGCAGCCAAAGCGGATTTCGAGTGCAACGCAAAGAGTTAATTCTTGGTTTCGGTAGCAGCTGGGTTTTCATATTGGGCTTCCTTTTCGTTGTCCTGTTGGAGTTGATCTTCCGGCAGACTGGCTAAATACTCGCCGGCCTGTTTTGCAAATGTTGTTTGCGGGTAAAGCTTCACTAAGTCCCGGGATGCCTCGATGGCAGCAGGGACATCATGGTCCAGTTGATACACGGTGATTACCCCCCAGAGACCACGGGACGCGCTCTCAGTTTCGGATCCAAAAAAGAGATAAGGATACAAGTAGAGTTCGAGCGACTCGTGATAGAGACGCTCGCGCTCGGGCCGGACATTGATGTCTTCATCCCATCGGGGATTGTCCTCCTGCAATTCCACAAGCCTGGACTTTGCGGCCTCCGCCAAGATAAATTTTGCTTCGATCAGGACCTCTGGATTCTCCGAATCGATCGCTAGTTGCTCAGCCTCTGCCACAGCACCGGCGGCATTTCCTGTCGCCACCATTGCCCGGAGCCGCCCCTGGCCGGCTAGAATCTTATCTCCTTCGTCCCAGGATTGCTGCTCAATGCGCGTGAAAAGTTCGAGTGCCGTCTGCGCGCGCGCCAGGTCGTTGGTTTGCAGCAGCAGCCCAGCGTAAATATTACCGATACGCGCAGCAGGCGACTTGGGAAAGTCCAGCGCCGATTCCCACAGCTTCCACAACACACCGATCTCATGGATGTCGCCCAAGTCCGGATCGGAAAGCAACTGCTCTCGGCTTTCATTTGCGGCAAACTCGATCCGTTCGATCTGAACGCGCGGCACGCTCACAGACATCTTCGCGCCCGGTCCCCCTGCACTCAACGGCACCTCAAGACGGACCTGCCCAGGATCCACGCTGACAACCCGTCCCGTGCGGGCCGATTTCGTTGTATCATTCATGAACATCGTGTCCGTATACTCCGCAGCCGATAGACCTGCGCCGCAGGATAAGATGCCTAAGGAAAACCACATGACAACGGGATGGGAACGGCGCCTGATCATGATTCTTTGATCGGGCCTCCCAGTGCCTGCAAGCGCTCCCGCCCTTGATTGGTTTCCGGCAGCGCCTGGATATTCTCTAAGCGCGTCATTTCATCATAGGTTTTGCGAGCGGAATCCTTGTCATTAAGTGCCTCGAATGCCTCGCCACTTCGGAAATACGCACGAGCCACCCATTCGCTCCAACGGCCATGCATGATGTAGATCCGCTGGAAATATGGGATGGCGAGCGCGGGCTTCTTCTGGCTCATCAGCGTCTCACCCGTAAAAAAGAGCGCTTCCGCTTTCTGTTGGCCAGTGGCTGCGGGAGCGGTGAGGACCGCCTCAAATGCGGCCCGGGCATTGTCGTAGTCACCCCGATCCATGAGAAGCTTGCCTTTGGTTAAAAACATAGCGCCAGCAAGAACAGATCCCGACGTCTCGCGTTCGAATCGCGCCAACCAATCCATCGCAGTCCGCTCGCGCCCGCGCTGGAGTTCGATGGCCGCCAAAGCAAAAAAGGCGCGGTCCTTTTGAGCCGCCCGCGGGTTCCATTTGACCAAGTCCCGCCAGACTTGCTCAGACTCATTGATCCGTCCGGTCTCCTGCATCGCGAGCGCCATATCGGCCAGGACAAGCGGATTTGTATTTGGGATGTCGGCCAACGCTGCGGCCTGGACCATCAATTCACGCGCCGCACCAGGATCCGACTTCGCAAGCGCCTGGCCTTGAGCCCAAAGCGAGCGCATAACAAGCGTCTTCTCGTCGTCTGCCTCGGCCTGCTCCTGCAAGTCTCGAAGGAGCGCGCGATACTGTCGTCGCTCATCGTCTCCCCGATACAATTTCGACAGCGCAGGGAACAAATCTTCGACAGATCTGATCGTAGGGTCGTTTCCAAGTTCTGCAATTGCATCCCAATAAACAGCCCTCGCCTTTTCATCTTCGCCTGCCTGCCGATGGACCCATCCCGTCCAATACACGGCCTCCGCCACACGAGGACTCCGGGGGTGCTCCGTGCGAAATTGCTCAAAATGCACCCGCATCGCCTCAGGCTCTTCCAACAACCGCAGTGCCTGCCCGATTTTAAACCATCCCTCCTCAAAAAACCGGGTGCTCGACGGCGCGATCCGCTTGTAAGCGGCGATCCCCCGGTCCATCTCGCCTTCATTCATCAACGCGTCGCCATACAGAATCAGAGCCTCGTCATTGGACTCGTGCCCGGGATACTTTGCAAGGTAGTCACTTAACTCCTCAATACTGAGGGTGTAGTTCATCATCGAATGCCCGGCATAGGCCTTCCTAAACGTCGCGAGACCGGCAAAATTCCCCTTGGGATACTTGGCAAGGTATTCGTCCATCGCTGCACGCGCGGGCTCAAATTGTTTATCCAACGAAAACCCCATCCCCCGCCAATAGGCAGCAGACTCCACTAGGTCATGCTCCGGATGCTTTTTCGCGAACTCCTCGAATGATTTGACCGCGTCCGCATTCTGCTCGGCGAGCAACTGACTGAAACCTCGCATAAACATTGCCCTTGCGGCAAAGTCCGACTTAGGAAATCGCTTGATAATTCCGTCAAACGTGGCGATCGCAGCAGGTTGATCATTGGCCTGCTGCTGCGCAGTCCCCCGCAAATACAGGACCAATGGAAGCTGGGCCGACTTCGGGAATTTTTCTTCGAACACGACAGCGGCCTGTTCCACGCGGCTCCAACGCTCGATCTGAAGCCAGGATTGCACAAGCGTCACCGATGCCGATTCAACGATGGGCGACGCCGGCATTTTTGTGAGCATCTCCTCAATGATGAGCGCCGCTTCCCGGTATCGCTGCATGCCGAGAAATGCGGTGGCCAGTCGCAGTCGCAGCGCAGCATCGAAATTTTCAATTTTCTCAAAGTTTTCCAACTCCCGCCGCACCTTAGCGATCATTTGCTTGAGGTGAAACTTGCGATAAGCATCACCCCGGGCTTGAGCCTCTGCAGCAGCCAGTGCCCCCTCCAAATTCTCCAATCGTGTTTGCTGGTGCTTTACTAGGCGATCTCTGCTCCACACACGTTGCAGGCAAATGATGGCATCTCGCAATCGACCTGCCTCAAGGAATTTGGACCCCAGTTGCAGCGCCAACGTTTGGAAAGTGGCAATCTGAAGCATCTCGTCGATTTTCGGAAACTCTTCCACGACCAGCGCCAGCGCTGCGTCGTTGTTGCCCGCCTCGATCAAGGCATACAACTGCAAAACAGTCGCCCGCCCGCGATCCGCCGGCTGGAGATACGGCTTGATTAAAGCAAAATGGGCAGCGGATTCTTCAAACTTCCCCTCAACCAAAAATGTAGTGCCAATGAGCAATCGCGCCTCAGCCGCTTTCGACGCCCGGGGAAATTCGCGGGTGAATGTCTCCAGTGCAACCCGCGCATTCGAAAAATCCTCCGACTGCATCAGACACACTCCCTTCCAGAACAACAATTCCTCCCGTTGATCGGGGGTCAACGGCGGCGGTGATCCCAGCGTCTCGTCAATCGCCACGCCGGCTTCATCGAATTTCTGAAGATTCAGCAAGGAAATGATGAGCGGATATCTCATCTCCGCGATGGCTGCCGCCGCTTGAGCGGACGCTCCAAAGGACTGCTTGAAATTGGTAAAACCCGCCAAGGCGCCGGCGTAATCTCCCTCGTTGAATCGGCGGCGGGCGTCCAAATACATCTCGTCGGCCGTAAACTGAGCAGCTGGGGCTGGTTCCTGCGCCGACGCCGGGTAGGTGCCCGCCACACAGGCGAGCAACAACGTCAAAATGAGGCAGACCGGGACTCGAAACAGCATAGAAATACTTCCAGCGGGACGGGCAAGCAGATTCCGAACAAATTCTGTTGTGATAATACTGTCACACTGAAAATGGTTGCCAAGCCTTTTTGAAAAGGTCCGCTCGACCTATAAATCAAGAAGGAAAACTAATCGAAGCGCAGCGCCTTGACCGGATCCATCCGTGCCGCAAACCAAGCAGGGATGAGCGCCGCAACCGAACAAATGGCAAATGCGCTCAGACAGATGATCGCCACATCGGACGGTACCACTTCTGCAGGAATCTCACTGAACTGATAAACCGACGCCGGAAAGATGTCTATTCCGAGCACCGTGGCGAGAAAGCGGCTTACTTCGTTGCGATACTGGATCAACGTCATCCCCAGTCCCAGTCCGACCAGCGTGCCGAAGAACCCGACGACCATGCCCTGTGCAAGAAAAACTCCTATGATTTGCCCCGTTCGTGCACCCAGTGCCTTCAAGATCCCAATCTCGCGGGTTTTTTGCACCGTCACCGTGATCAGCGTGTTCATGATGCCAAAAGCCGCCACCAGGATGATAAACATCAGTAGGAAAAACATGACATTTCGCTCCATCTTAATGGCATCAAAAAGCTGCTTATTGGTATCCACCCACGTCAGGGCGAGATACTCGGGTCCAATTGCCTCCATGATGTTGCGCTTGATGATATTCGACTGGAAAGGATCCGTTGTGCGCACGGCCAACCCGTGAATGTCCCCTTCCAAGCCATACAACTCTTGGCCAATGTAGAGAGGGACTAGAATAAACTCGCTGTCGTAAAGATACCGCCCGCTTTCAAAAATCCCCGTCACGATGAGTTGCGTCGGCAGGATCATTTGGCGGATTTCATCCATCTCGGCGGAATCGGCCGCTTCGCCAGAGTTTTGGATTCGCTCCAGTTCGGCCATTACCGCATCAATCGATTCGGGCGAATACAGCGTGAGTTCGTCGCCGACGCCCAGCCCAAGGCTCCGCGCTAGCTCTGATCCGACCACGCATTTTTCGCCTTCCAGGTCCAGCGTGCCAGCAATGATGAATTGGTTAATATCGCTGATCTTGTTCTCCAACTCCGGATCAATGCCCCGAATCTTGGGCGCCAGCCGACGGTTCATGAATTCCGCCAAAATCGGACCCTGCATGAACGGTGCCACCGCAACCACATCATCGACCCCCTCGATTTTTTTGGTCAAATCCTCCCACCCTTGCAACACGCCTCCGGACGTCACTATGACATGCGCGTCAAAACCGATCACTTTGCGCTGCAACTCCCGTTCAAATCCCGTCATCACTGAGATCACCAGAATCAACACCGTGATTCCGAGCGTGACGCCAAGGATTGAAATCAGCGTGATGATCGAGACAAACGTGCGCTTAGGTTTAAGATAGCGCAGCGCAAGGAACAAACTGAGAGGTGGATTTACCATCAGAACTAGCAAGGCAACGCCGTCGCGCACGCTGCATCAAGCCAAATCATGCGCGGTCGTCCGACTTGCCAAATAGTTCCTTATACTGCTCAAAACAATATCGGTCCGTCATTCCCGACAAATAATCGCAGACCGTGCGGTGCAATCCCTCCGATTTGATTCTGCGGGCGGCCTTGCGGCCCAGCAGGGATGGTGATTCGACGATCCGGTTAAAGAATGATTCCAGGAGTCCACAACCACGGCGGTTGGCTTCCGCGACTTTTGGATTGAAATATAAGTTCTTAAAAAGAAACTTCCGCAGTGCCGCATTCTGCCGCCGCAGCTCCGCACTGAATCCGATGAGATTATTGGGCTGCTCACGAACGGCATCGACGCTGGCTACTCCGGCCTTCTGGATGGCGCGAGCGCTGTTGACTACGACATCCTCGACCTCTCGGTTAACAATGCATCGTATGATATAACCACGCTGCTCGTGGGGCTTGAAATGTCGAAATTGTGGTTCCGCCAGCGAACGCGCCTCCGCCCACATGGGCAACGCCTCCAAGTCGCTTGCATCGAGCAACCCCGCATCCAAACCATCATCGAGATCATGACTGGAATACGTGATCTCATCCGCAAAATCCGCGACCTGCGCCTCCAGCGATGGAGAGCTGTAAACCATACCGTCCGGTCGGGTGTAAGAGCTATCATGTTTCTTCAGGCCTTCGATCACCTCGAAGGACAGATTCAATCCTGCAAACCGGGGGTATTTTTCCTCCAGCATCGAGACCACCCGCAAGCTTTGAACGTTGTGATCAAACCCCCCGTGATCTTTCATCAGCCGATCCAACGTCTCCTCCCCGGAGTGGCCGAACGGGGAATGCCCAAGGTCGTGCGCGAGGGCGATCGCCTCGGCAAGGTCCTCATTCAGCGACAACGCACGAGCCATTGTGCGGGCGATGGATGCGACCTCAATGGTGTGGGTCAGACGGGTCCGATAATGATCTCCGGAGCCGTTGAGAAACACCTGTGTCTTACCATCCAAACGGCGAAACGCAGCGGAGTGTATAATCCTCGCCCGATCGCGTTGAAACGTCGTTCGATACGGGTGCTCGGTTTCCTTTGCCGGGCGCCCCAGCGATTCTCCCGCTTTCACTGCATACTCGCCGAGAGCCAGTGCCTCGTCGTTCTCCATTTGGTCGCGCGTTTTAAACATGGTTCAAGAAGGGTTTTTAAATATTCGTTTTTTCTCCGCGACTTTGGCTGCACGCGCTGACCGAAGCACCTGCAGCATATCGTAAATAGATAACAGAGCCGCTGTGATCACCAACCAGCCACACACCATCCAATAGATCGCAAAAAACAGGGGATGATCAACAAAGGATTCCCAAATTAAAAATGTCCCGATGAAAACCATGGTCAGCGCCCCCACAAGAATTCCGAACATCAACTTCCGCCGCATCCGGTAGTCAGACGCCACTGCCCGCGCCATCATCAGGATCTTCGTCACTTCAGTGGCCTTTCCGATGGGTAGCGAAATCGACGACACCAACCATCAAACGCGAAGATCACAAGTGTCGATCCCGAACATCCGGACGAGTTGGTTTTTACCTTTGAGGTGGTGCTCGCCCAAATCAAATGCATCGGATTCGTTCGCCCCCAGTCGCTCCTGAAAATCCGCAGACCATACGAGTCGCTGTCCCAGCGGTTTCATGATCGACTCCATCCGGAACACCGTATTGACAGCATCGCCGATGATCGTCGCATCGCGCTGCGCGACGAGACCGATATTCCCGGCAGTAACCGACCCATGATGCATAGCGATTGCAACTCTCAATGGTGGCTTTTCTGCGACAGGCCATGTTTGTCCGGCAGCCTGCACCATCAGCGTACGCGCGGTCGAGAGCGCTGCAGCGGCTTCACACGGTCCATCACTCACCCGCGCCCAATATGCCAGCACCGCATCGCCGATGAATTTATCAATCGTCCCGCCGCTTTGCTGAATCAGGTTGCCGGCATGGCGAAACCATTCGCCCAGCGTGCGCGCCACCTGGTCCTCAGGAAGTCGCTCCGACATCGTGGAGAACCCTCGAAGATCGCAAACCATGATCGCCACCTCAAGGGACTCCTCCATCCCGGTATCAGTGCCCGCAGCAAGGGTGACGTCGACGCCCATACCATCCGACAGTGACTCCGTCTGCTCAAACCGAAGTTCACAACCGCAGATTTTGATATTCGAGCCATGCCGCAGGGTCAGCGGGGTAATCACGCGACGCCCATCAACAAAAGTTCCGTTCCGGCTGCCAAGATCCATGATCTGGTATTCATAGGCATTATGGCATCGAACGATCGCATGTTGGCGCGAAACGTGGGGATCGAACGACAAGCTGACCGAATTATCCCGGCTCCGGCCAATGGTGGCCGTATTACCAATCTCCACTTCAAACGCTTCACCTTCGGGAGGAAAAACTTTAATTTTTGCCTGCATTCAAAAAAGACCTGTCACCGCCGATTCGCCAACCTATCTTCCATCTCCCGATTTGACAAGGATCGCGCTCTGGCGCCATTCGGCGACGATGATCCATGGAACAATTACCTCTCTCTTTGAACCGGAGAAATAAGCCTTAGAGCATTTTCGTGCGTGCCAAATGGCTACAGAATTTCAGAGTAATTTGACCAAGTGACGATTGAAGACAAATGCCAGCGTCGATACAGTTAATCAGCGATCAACCTACCAAATCGATTTCCCAAAGCCGCCTTTAAGGCCGGTAAACGGTCACGCCGCCCGATAATCCAGCCACCTGAATTGCCGCAACATTTGCACGCAATGCCGGAGGCGTCTCGCCGTTGACGTTGGGAAACAGGTCTATCTCGATGACCCGCGTCAGCGTATTCGTCAACACCCGCGCCTCGCCCCGGCTGTTGAATTGGATCACGCGATCAAACTTCCGACCATTGATCGTAAACTCAGGGAATCCGCCCGCCAGCTCAGAAAGTTGGACGTCCGATGCTGGCCGTTCGGGAATGTCCTCATCAATACTATCCAACCGCACCGATGGAAAACGTTTCACTTTGCTCAGTTGAACGAATGCTCCCATACCGGTGCGACCAGTTATCACTGCAGCAGAAAGGCCCTCTTTGTCTTCGTGGAAACCGATTTCGACAAGCCCGTTATTGGCTTGTGCATGGCTACGAGCCAATTGCAGGAGGTCGGCAACTTCATGGGCACTTCTGCCTACATCCGTCGAGCGGGTAAGCGACGACAGCGCAGGAACGGCAATACCCATCAAAATTCCAACTATTGCAGTAACCGTCAGCACTTCGATCAGTGAGAATCCTGCCCGTCGGGAAGGTCGATTGGCCGTAAGATTGTGCAATTGCAGGAGCAATTCGTAAGAGAATTTAATTTTCATTCTGAGGGGGATGTTAGCAAATACTACGCCAATAACTCCATTTCTGCATGGATTTTTGACGAAGCCATTTCCGAGTTTGAGGGGGATGGGCGGTGAGCTTTCAGATAATACACTGTTGAAGTGAGTTTCGCAATGCAAAATAAACATTTCGCACATCAGAATAAACATTGGCAGTCCAATCTCACCCCGGTGAGCCTTGATCACAAAGTCATTTAACCACTGACGAGGTGCCTGCAGGATGCCGATGATCCCGATAATTTGGAGAAGTGATGGTTGGCGCGGGCTGGTAGACCGTCCATCACGCGTCGCGGCGTGCAATCAGGCGCGGAACGGCGAGAGGCGGTCACCTTGCGCGGCGACCAAGGCGTCGAGAATCATCCTGGGTTCGTGAAAATCACGTACCATGGGATCGCAGGCAAGCGCCTGAAGCGCTTTTTCGCGACAGCCCTCGGCGGCGGCATCGACCACTAACTCATGGGCGTAAATTTGTGCGAGTGTCCAGCGGGCGGCCTGCGCGGGCATTTCGCCGACATGGACCGGATGGGCACCGTGCTGACCGACCACGCATTTCATTTCCACCACTGCCCATGGGGGCAGGTTTGTGACTGCGCCGTTATTCGGCACATTGACAATATGCACCATATCCGGACCAAACATCAGCGCCCGGATTTGCTGGCCCATCGCCTCGGGAGAAAGCTTCTCGCGAAGAATCAACGGGGCTTCGCCGGTGGCTCGCTTGCCTAGGTCAGCGGCATTTTTGGTGAGCTCTTCACTCAGCAGTTTTTCAGTAATCATGTCACGGCGCCATTTCAGTGCATAGCCGATGTCCTCGGGCCGGGCGGGGACGCGCGAGTGCGGAAAAAATTCGATGATGTGTCGATCTCCGCCCATTAGATACAGCCCCATGAGATCCAATAACTCCATGGTAAACTTGCGGTCCTGATGCTCTGTGGTTTCGAGCAATTTTTGGCGGAGTTGCGGATAGATATCCTTCCCGCGGTGGCGCAGCGAGAGGAGCCATGTTTGGTGATTTACTCCTGCTACGACAGGATCAAGCTGCTCAGGGGCCACATCAAGTAATGCTCCGAAACGAGTCAGTGCGTTAATCACATTATGGCAATATCCGATAATTTTGATCTTGCTGTATTTGTTAACCGCTCGGCAGATCGCTCCCATGGGATTGGAGTGATTAAGCAGGATGCTGTCCGGACAATACCGCTCCATCGCGCGCGCCAATTCCAAGTAGGGTGGAATGATACGCAGTCCCTGTGATATTCCCGTAGGTCCCACCGTATCGCCGGTTGTCTGCATGATCCCAAGCTCCGCAACCGCCTCAACATCCAGCTTGTGCCATGCCTGGCCGGGTCCATGCACGCCGATCGAGCTGATTACTGCGTCGGCTCCGTCTAATGCTTGCGCCAACTCCGTGCAAACTTCGAATTTCAATTCGGCTCCGTAATGCTCCGACAGCCGTCGTCCGACGCCTTCGATCAACATCATCGGTTCGTGCGCGATGTCATAGAGTGAAATAGTCGCCCCTCGGAGCTCCGGAGTCTGCGAGATTTCGATGGTGACCAGTTCAAAAAAATGACTGCCTGCGCCGATATATGCGATTTTCATAAGGTGAAGTCCTGAATTGGTTGTAATTCATGTCCGTGCGGAATCGGCAAAAACGTTGCTGAGGTCCATTCGTGTCGCCGGTGAAACGAACCTTCTTTGTGCGGGGAAGTGCATGAAAGCACGGGAGCATTTCCCAGCGCATCATAGTCGTATCGACCAAAACTGACATCCCATTCCTGATCGGGCAGGTGCTCGTCGCCCATGCCCAGCGCGCTGGCGGGCACCATCCCGCAAACCCGCCACCCGCGATCTGTCCATTTTACGGCGTGTTGCGAATGATTTTCGTTCACCATGAACTGGCTGATACCTCCCAACTCCTTGACATTGATCTCGCCGATGGCTTGCGGCCAGAAGAGCTGCATGATCGTTCCGTTGGGTGCGTAGTGGTATTCGATGTAATTTTTGTGACCTCGAACCCCCGCAAATAATTCAAGCGTGTCACCCAGGCGATACAGCTCCTGATTGCGTTTCGTGGCAGCCGTAAAAATGTCACTGTCATCAAGGTGCGCGTCGAAGCAAATACAAGAACCCAGCCATCCAAGTCTGACGATACCTTTTGCAAAATTGGCATCCCGTTCGCACTTCCAATGTTGGCCGAACTCCAATGACGGCGCTTCGCAGAAAGCAGCGTCAATGGAGTCCCACGACGAGAGGTTAAATAGAGGCAAGGCAGGACAGTTCATAATAAATTATTCATTCGCCTGCGGCGCTTCAGCCGCGGCGATGATCTCGCGAAGGTCGCTGACTAAGCTGTGCACATCGGCATCGGTAGTTGCCCAGGAACACATTAACCGTGCGCCTCCGCCAATGAAGACATAATAGACCCATCCGCGATTCTGCAGCTTCTCGTGGACGTGGTCCGGCAAACGGAGAAAGACCGAGTTGGCTTCGACCGGATAGAGAATTTCGATACTTGGGATCAGGCGGATTTCCTGCTCAAGAAGGCGGGCACAACGGTTGGCATTCGCCGCATTTTTTAACCATCCACCCGAGGTAAGAGTGCGATGCCATGGTGCTGCCAAATACCGCATTTTCGAGGCGAGTTGCCCTGCCTGCTTGCAGCGCCATGAAAATTCCTCAGCCAGCGAACGATCAAAAAACAGGATTGCTTCACCGAATCCAACACCGAGTTTTGTTCCTCCAAAGCACAGCACGTCCACCCCTGCTTTCCATGTGACCTCGGCTGGACTGCGCTCAAGCGTTACCAATGCGTGGGCAAATCGCGCGCCATCCACATGGGTTTTGAGTCCGTATGCGCGGGCTTTCTCGGTGATGGCGGAGATTTCTTCTGGTTTATAAATTGTGCCTAACTCCGTAGGTTGGCTCAGCGACAGGGCTCTCGGTCGAGGGTAGTGAATATCCTGTCGCTTTAAAACGAGCGCTTCTACCCCGGCAGGCGTGAGCTTTCCATGCTCTCCACGCGCGAGGAGAAGTTTGGTTCCATTGGAAAAAAATTCGGGCGCTCCACATTCATCGGTTTCCACGTGGGACGTCTCGTGGCAAATGACGCTGTGATACGACTCACATAGGGACGCTAACGCAAGCGCGTTGGCAGCAGTCCCGTTGAAAACAAAAAACACCTCGCAGTCGCATTCGAAGATCTCACGAAAGAGGTCGGATGCGCCAGCAGTCCAGTGGTCTTCGCCGTAAGACGCCACTGACCCCGAATTGGCGGAGGCAATCGCCTCAAGTGCCTCCGAACACAGGCCTGCGGTATTATCACTTGCGAAGGCGTAGCGGCGGACTGGCTCACCGGAATTATCATTCATAAGAGCGTTGGGATCGGAATCCCGGAAAGGTTATCAAACGGAAAGATCGGTCGACGCAACTTTTTGTAAGGAAGCGAGAGCAGATCGCTGGTGCATGGCCCTGGTGTGGATACCGTGTAGCTGCGGCGGCTGATACGATCGTAAGCCTGCCGGTGCGCCACCGCCGCTTTGACTCCAATAAAGTGAAGCGACTCCGGATCAATTCCCATGCATCTCCACTGGCCAAGATCATTTGGGGCTGTAGCGAGCGTATTCAGCAGGATGCAAACGCCGCCTGTTTTTAGCAGAACGCTTTTTCCCATTTTGATTCGCGTCCCGCGTGCCGAAACAAAATGGCTATGCCGATCTTCGACTTCAAATTCTCCGTCGGTGTGTTTCAAGACGGTGGCGGAAACCGTCACCGCGGGTCCAGATATCGAGGGACGTTTACCGCCCAGCGTGATTTCCACAGTCTGGCCGACGGCAACATTCTGCAGTGCTGTTACGGCGTCGGCATCGGCTAGAATCACGCCGCAGCGATCCAATCCACGATCCAGCATCGCTTGCAACAGCCACGTTCCATCGCCCGGCGCACCGCCGCCAATGTTGTCAGCGGGCTCCACCAACACCGTCGGGTACTCCGCATGATCTAACGCATCAGTGATCGCCGCCTCAATTTCCCACTCTTCCGAAAGGCCGTCTTTCGCGTGCTTGACGGCACTATGAGTAAGATCCTGGATTGCTCTCGCAACCGCAGCATCACATACGTCCCAGGCTACCAACTGAAAAGAAAGCCCCGTATTCGAGGTGTCAGCATGGCTGAACCCTGCACATACGCTGATTGCAAGAATCTCGTCACTCTCGTGCTTACGGGCAATTTCCAAAAGGCCCGACATGGGCTGCGAGGCCGTCGCCGTGCCCACAGGCGGCAGAAGAATCGGCAACTGCACGAGGTGTGTCCGGCACAATTTGCCGCTCTGAATAACATCCAGCAGTAAATCAAATGTCCTCAGTCCCGACTCCACTGCGTCCGTGTGCGGATTACATCGGAACGCCAGCATGACGTTGGCATTATCAGTCATCTCACAAGAAACATTCGCGTGGAGATCGAGGATTGCAGCCACAGGGATGGCACGTCCCGCAAGATGGTGCGCAATGCGCTCCAGCAGCATGCCCTCCACGTCGTCATGGGATTCAGACACCATGGCACCATGAAGGATCACGAAAATTCCATCGATTCCCGCCTCCAATGCCATTGGTAGATCGGTGTCGATATGCTGAAGCACGACATCGACGACGGCATCAGAGACCATGGGACCAGGGGAAGCGCCAAGGTCAAATGAGGGCAACAATTCCACTCCAAGTGCCTCGGCCCGATCCCGAATCGCGTGCACCAGGGAACCGCTCCCGGCGGAGGCGAGCATGTCTTCTCCTCGTCGATAGGTGAAATCCTGCAAAATGGTAAATCCGGAGGCAAACCCGTTGCTCTCGTGGGAAAGGCGGCAAAGAAAAACTCGCATACGACAACAACGGACTACTCGATCCCGGCTTCAACAAAAAACCGCGGAAGCCTGGTGAAAGATGATGTCATCAAACGGTCAGGCCCGGGATTTCGCGTTCCGGACTTCATGAAAAAGTAATTTCAAAATCAACTTTTTACGAGTAACGGCCAAACGCTGAAGTGGGACAGCCACGCTGATCGCGGCAAACGAGAACCCGAGCGGCTCCAAAGAAACAGCCAGACACCCGGCTCCCTCAACGGCCTCTTCCAACTCTTCAGCATACCCTTGCGCTCTAAAGGTTGATAATTTTGCTCCCATGCTCCGGCTGGTGAAATTGCTCCGTGGACCATTTCCGGCCAAAGAGAATTCGGAGTTGGCGAGTAGAAGCGTCTGCTCCTCCAGAGGAAGGTGAGCGGCTATCGCCCGTCCAAGCGCCGTCCGATACCAGGGATCATCGGACCCCGGCGCCACAATCATCCGGAGTGGCCGCGTCGTCTCGATGTAATCCAAGTATTTTACCCGCTGGCCGGAGAGCACTCCAAGATTCACCGTTTCATTAATTTCCTCGTAAATTTTTTCCATCAACGTCCGTGTCTGACGCTTGAGGATCGCATGGGGATCTGCCTTCGCGAGTTCTGCCACTTTGGGTCCGATGCAATAGTTGCGCGAACTCCTGGGGCGGTCAGCATATCCCAGCAACTGCAGCGTCTTCAAGAGCCGAACGGCACTGGGCTTGGGCAAGGAACAAGCGTCCGCAACCTCCCCCAGCGTGCTCGGTTCTGTGCGCGAACCCAGAAACTCGAGCACATGAAATGCCTTGTGTATCGATGTGATCTGCGCAGGGAGCGGATCAACAGATTTGGATGCTGGACTTTTAGTCATCACAGAACTACCAGCGAAGCGTTAGAGCCATGGTTGCGTGCGTAAAAAGGCTTTGGCAGGCACAAAAGATCGAAGTATAGAATTACATCTGTCATAAATTATCGGGTTGGTAATCCAAATACTGGCAAAGTAAAAGTTTTGTATTTCGGAATCATATTTTTGTATAGCAAAATTTATCTACGCTGATATTTTTTCGTCTTAACAACTCGTCTATTTTAACCGGACATCTCGAAAATTGAAACAATCCACATCAACTTCGCGCTCTCAACCCCGCATTGAGCCTTGTTTATCAATTACTCGGGTAGCGATCCTTTCGGCTTTACTCATTGCACTTGCGCCGGACGCCCGGGCAAGTGACACCGCGACTGCGCCCCGGGTATCTTTACGAATCAGTGGCTTGCCATCTCCGAATGCAACGGAACCGGTCGGCGTGGCCTCCCTGAACATATTACAGGAGTTCCTTAGGCTGAATCCTCATATTGAGGTGGTCCCCGCAGAGGGAATCAGGCTTGAGAACATGGTCAGTGAAGTCACCACGGTGATGATGGTGGCCGGGGGTATCGCTCCTGACGTTATGTGGATGAATTTTCGGAGCACAGACACGTTTGTTAGAAAAGGAATGATCGCGCCGCTGAACGAGTTTCTGGACCGAGAGACTCCCGAGGAACGCGCACGGATTTTGGAACGCATTCCGCAGCAGGTTCTTCCCGTAGTCAATCGCGTCGGGCCTAGTGGCAAGAGGCAAATTTATGGGTTACCGAGCAACTTTATGTTTACCGGCCTGTACTTCAACATCGAATTATTTCGTAGAGCTGGACTGCCTTTGCGGGCACCGGCGAATTGGGATGAGATGATCGAGTTCGGGCAGAAACTCAAAGCAGCGGATGCCAATATCCGGCCTATCTTTCTTGGAGGCGGGTCAACCGCCAGTTGGAACCTCCTTTCCTTCCTGTGGTCTGCCGGAGCGGAGGCGGTGGTGGAAACGGAGCCCGATGAATGGCGCGCGGCGTTCGATTCGCCAGAAGCGGTCACTGCTTACAAGTTTTACTATCAGATAGTCGAACGCGACCGCATTGTCGTCCGCGCGGGCTCAAACTCGAACCCTCAGGAACTACAACGTACCGGGATGTTTTTCGGATACGTGGGAGCCGCCATCACTCAAGATCCGAATAAGTTTGGATTTGGGCCAGTGCCACGGGGACCAGATGGCGTGCGGGGATCAGAAATTAACGCCAACGTCCTCGGTATTTTTTCTCAAATCCAAGACCCTGCCGTCCGCGATGCAGCGTGGCAATACGTGAAATTTATGGCGAGCGAGTCCGCCGAGCGAATCAAGGTGGACACCCTTGTTTCGATGGGACTGGCGGCACAAGTCAATCCCGTGTTGCTACGCCGCTATGGATACGACGCGTATTTGCGACTGATTCCCGCAGGTCTGGAAGCCGCATTTGAAGAAGCGCTGGCGACGGGCAAGCCCGAACCCTACGGCAAGAACTGCAATCTCGTTTACACCGAGATGACGTATCCCTTAGACCGGATTCTCCTCAGCGAAAGCATCGCTCGCATGTGGGACGACGGAGATATGAGCGGCGTCCGCGCGGAAATCGGAGAGATCCTCCGCCGGGCGGTGATCAAAACCAATGAACGAATGCTCGGGTATGTTCCGGAAGAGACGATGCAAATCCGGCGCATCGTCGCCGCCGTGGTGGTCCTCGCGATTTTTATCATTTTCTTCGCTGTGGGACAGCATGTCTGGAAGGTGTTTTCCAAAGCAGGCAGCATGACATCGAAGCCCGTGGTTTCCAAGAGTATGCTGCCATGGCTTTGTCTCGCACCTGCGGCGCTTCTAACAATCGTTTGGAGTTACCTCCCGTTGCTCCGCGGCACCGGCATGGCATTTTACGACTACCAGCTCATCCTGCCATCGCAGTTCGTGGGATTAGATAACTTTGCGAACGTCCTCTTCGACGCTGCTTTTTGGAATTCGCTCGTTGCAACATTCCACTACGCCGCTTGGATTTTGACTATCGGGTTTGTGGCTCCAATCTTGCTGGCATATGCCCTGCATCTGATACCAAAACACAAGGTTCTATTCCGCGTGATCTATTATTTACCAGCAGTCATCAGCGCGGCGGCGGTGTTCTTCCTGTGGCGTGAGTTGTTTGGCGCCGAGAGCATTCTCAATCAACTCCTGCGAATCTTCGGGGTCGATGCTCGCCGGGCATGGACGGAGGATCCGGCTCTAGCAATGCTGAGTTGCGTGCTTCCCGGCATTTGGGCGGGAGTGGGGCCGGGGTGTCTGATTTATTTGGCCGCTTTAAAAACGATCCCCGTAGAGCAATTCGAAGCCGCAGAAATCGACGGTGCCGGCTTCTTGGATAAGACACGCCTGATTGTTTTTCCCGGATTAAAGGGATTGATCATCATTAACTTCACGGGTGCCGTTGCGGCGGCATTTCATGGTGCGACAAACATCCTGATTATGACGGGAGGAGGCCCCAACGGAATCACTGAGGTCACTTCCTTGTTACTATTTTTCGAAGCGTTCACCCGGCTTCGACTCGGCCATGCAACAGCCATGGCGTGGATCATCGGAAGCATGCTAATCGGTGTGACGGTGTTGCAACTGCAACGTCTGAGCAACATGGAATTCAAGACCGCCAAGTAAGCTTATGCTCTTTGCCCCAACCACCGAACGCAGTCCAAAGATCCGAGCCCTCTACGCGACCATCTATGGTTTCTTAATCCTTGGAGCAGTCACCATGCTCGCGCCGTTCTTGATCATGGTGACAGGTTCCATTGAACCGAGATCCGACTCTACGGAACTTTTCATTCCCCGGTATCTTTTGGACCGGGACCAGCTCTGGCAGCGTTATCTATCGACCAAGTACCATGGGGTCGACGATCTGTTCCGCATGGCTTGGAATGATCCCGATACCACTTTGGAGGAGGCTGCACCCACGCTGCACGATGCTCAGGATTTCGCTGGAATTACGCTTTGGGAGGAATTTCTGGCGGAGGTCCAACCGCCCGATCCGCTCTTTGCGGTAGGGTTTTTACGACCGAATGCACGGATGCCGTCCACAAATGTCTTCGCCTTCCGTGACTGGCTTAAAGAGCAATACGGATCCTTGGAGGGTATCAATAATGCCCTGGTCACCGAGTTTACACGGCTGGGAAGGATCCAACCGCCACTTTTCCGGATGGATGGAGCGCCGACACCCCAGACACCATTGGTGGTGGCATTTGTGGAATTTGCTAAAACCTTGCCACCCTCCCAACGCTTCGGATGGGACGTGGGTGGCTTCTATCGAGCTAATATCCTGCCGCGGCTGATAGGCTTGGATATCGCGGCGTATAATTCGCAATTTGGAACGTCTTATACGTCTTATGCTGAAGTGCCATTTCCCATGACTGCGCCGGAAGTGGCGCAAGAGCCATGGTTCTTTTTTGTCAGCCAACTCCTTCGCCCCGACTTTGTGCAAATAACGCCTGCCGGGGACGCAAATATGGCTAGATCGGGCTTGGGGCGTGAGGAGTTCATCCGCACCACGGCGCAACCAGCCGATCTTCGGGTGGTGAGCATTGATACGCTGTTCGGTGACTGGGCAGCGGCACGCGGCGTAGCGGGAGCGCGCATTCCCCAAGCCTCGCTGGATCGAGCAGCATTCAACGAAGAAAGTGGTTTCTGGCGCAATCAGTTCCTCACGCTCAATTACCGCTTAGTAATCGATGAAATTCTGGTCCACGGACGAGCAATAACCAACACGATTATCCTCGTCGTCTTGTCCGTTGGAGGAGCATTAATCGTAAACCCGCTGGCAGCCTACGCACTTTCGCGCTATAAAATGCGCTCGTCGTTCCACATTCTGTTGTTTTTTCTCGCGACCATAGCGTTTCCCGCAGAGGTGACCATGATCCCGGTGTTTCTTCAGTTAAAGGAATTTAATCTGCTTAATACGTTTGGTGCGCTCGTGCTGCCAGGTCTTGCCAACGGTTTTTCCATCTTCCTGCTCAAGGGATTTTTTGACAGCCTCCCAAGAGAACTTTACGAGGCGGCGGAACTGGACGGGGCAAGCGAACTCGTCACGTTTTGGAATATCACGATGAATCTATCCAAGCCTATTCTGGCCGTGATTGCTTTGAGCACGTTCGTCGGTGCCTACGGGACATTTTTCTATGCGCTGATTCTCGCGCCAGATCCAGCGATGTGGACAGTGATGGTTTACGTCTATCAGCTCCGACAGACGGTCGATCCCCCTGTCGTTTACGCTTCGCTCATCGTGACAGCGATCCCGACACTTCTCGTCTTCGTCACCTGCCAGAACATCATCCTACGCGGCATCGTGGTGCCTTCAGATAAATAGCTCAACCTGCGATTCAATTACACTCCAACCCAATGACAAAAACTGCCAAATCCCTAGCCAAAATAATCATTCACGACACGAAAAAGGAATCCGGTGCCGCTGCCGCCGCCAAGGGTGCAAAGCTCATCCGGGATGCAATCCGAGCACGCGGTTACGCAAACATCATTGTTGCAACGGGCGCATCACAATTTGAGATGATCGAAGCTCTTATCACGCAGAAGAATATCGACTGGACAAGAGTCACTGCATTTCATTTGGATGAATATGTTGGTGTTCCGATATCGCATCCAGCGTCGTTTCGGAAATACCTCTGGGAACGATTTGTATCTCGCCTGCCGCTGCCATTAGCCGCTTTTCACTACATTAGCGGAGAAGATGACGCCGCGTCAGAATGCCGCCGCGTCGGTTCAATCATAAAAAAACATCCGATTGATGTTTGTTTCGCCGGAATCGGTGAAAATGGTCACCTCGCTTTTAACGATCCACCAGCAGATTTTAAGACGACTGCCCCCTATCTGGTAGTGAGTCTAGATGAAGCTTGCCGGAAGCAACAAATGGGCGAGGGATGGTTCAAGACTCTCAAGCAGGTGCCTGCTCAGGCCATTTCAATGTCGATTCAACAGATTATGAAATCGAGTGCGATCATCTGCACTGTTCCCGACAAACGCAAAGCACAGGCGGTAAAAGATTGTCTTACCGGAGCTCTTACGCCCATGCATCCCTCCTCGATCCTGCAAGAACACACCGCCACTTGGTGCTATCTCGACAAAGAAGCCGCATCGCTCCTGTAATATATTTTCACACCCAATAGTCACCACTCGCGAGCTCTGCAGTGGTGACTCCAACTGGTCCCTTATACTCAGCCCCCAGACCGTCGTCCATTAGACGTTCGGCTACCAACAGCCTTCGAGGGCAGCAACTCAGGTTCTATAAAATCCCGTAACGCTGGAACACCTCGCCCATGGGCACTCCCGCAGCGAGCTCTTTACGAACTACATTTTCTCCAGAGACCTTTTCCGCAGCCAGAGTCAACGCTTCCGTTAGCACTGCCGCTGGAATAGCCACGAGACCATCCTCATCTCCGATCAAATAGTCACCATGGCGGACCTCCACGTCGCCGAAACGCACCGGGCATTCCAACTCGACAATATCCATGCGTCCTTTGCTGTCCGCCGGGTGATACCCCAAGCCAAAGACTGGAAAATCCAGTTCCTTGATTTTCCAAACATCACGCGTGCATGCGTCCATGAGCACCCCCCGGACGCCTTTGTAGAGACATGCCGTGGTGAGCAATTCCCCCCAAAACCCGCACGTTGTATCTCCGCCGCATTCCGCTACAAGAATATCACCAGCCGTCATACGGTCCACAGCTTCGATCTCCAACTTATACGGCGCGGCGGGGACTTCGTGGACCGCCGTGGCGCGCGCTGTAAAAGCGCGACCGACCAATTGGATTGCCGGGGTGAGCGGGCGGAGATTATGCGGAAGGGCTTGTTTCGGGTAGCCGAGTGAATCCAGCACGTCGCAGACAACTGCGGCATACAGGGGTTCCAGTGCGGATAAAATATTCTCGTGGGTTGTCATAGGTTAAAAACGGTCAGTAAAAATGCGTGAAAGCACTCCGGAGTTGATGTTATACCAAAATATTCAGCTGCCGGTATTTGCAATTGCTTACAAATTAAATCCATACTATCATTTCGCCAAGCAAAATAGTCATTCCATTTGTTGAAATCACTTGTCCGCCCGCGACGCGAATTCACTCACCTCACTCATTCTCTCATGTTCGACCTCAAAGACAAAGTCGCCCTCGTCACAGGAGCTGCATCCGGCATCGGAGCCTCCATCGCCACCACCTTCGCCGGTGCCGGGGCGGTCACCTATCTTGCAGACCGTGATGAGGACGGAGTTACCAAACTTTCCCGTGAGCTGAATCAAAAGGGCGGCAACACCCACGCAGTCGCATTGGACGTGTGCGATGAACGCGCCTGTGACCTCATCGCAAGGAATATCGCCGGTGCTCACGGGGCTCTGAATATTTTGGTGAATAATGCAGGCATTGGATCGATTGGAACCTTGTTGGAGACGAGCGGCGCGGATTTGGACCGATTGTATGCCGTGAATGTGCGTGGCGTTTTCAACGTCACCAAGGCATTTCTCCCGGCAATGGTCACCGCCAAAAATGGAAACATAATTAACCTTGCCTCCATAGGAGGAGTCGTCGGCATTCGTGACCGCCTGGCTTACTGCACTACAAAGTTCGCTGTTGTTGGCCTGACAAAAAGTATGGCACTGGATCATGCCGCCGATGGCATCCGCGTAAACTGCATTTGTCCGGGTCGCGTGGAGACTCCCTTCGTGAAGGCGCGTATCGCTGAATACCCGGATCCAGAAGCGGCCTACCGCGAAATGAGCGCAACCCAAATCCTCGGACGGATGATTCATCCCGACGAAGTCGCCGCCTCCGCGCTCTACCTCGCCAGCGACGAATCATACATGATTACCGGAACAACATTCCTGATCGACGGTGGCTGGTCTGCCGGAAAGTAATTCACATCCTCTTCCCTCTTACGCCAAACTCATCTAAACCAACGCACCCATGAGAATCATCCGATACCAAGATCCCAGCGGCGAAATCCACTTCGCTCAAGAAACAAGCACCGCCAAGCACCTGAAAATATCGGGTGATATTTTTGGCGATTTTATTGTCACTGAGGAGGCCGCTCAGGTCGCGAAACTCCTCGCACCCGTGGTTCCGACAGCCGTGCTTTGCATCGGACTGAATTACAGACAGCACGCGGCAGAGAGCGGAATGAAAGCGCCTGAGATCCCTGTGCTTTTCTGCAAAGGAGTCAATACGCTGCAAAATCCGGGTGACCCAATCCTCATCCCTACTAAAATGGCCAGCCATGAGGTGGACTACGAATGTGAACTCGCTGTCGTTATTGGCAAGGCGTGCAAAAACGTCTCTCGCGAAAATGCGCTCGACTACGTCCTCGGCTATACCTGCGCCAACGATGTCAGTGCCAGAGACTGGCAACTTAAAAAAGGCGGCGGACAATGGTGCCGTGGAAAATTTTTCGACACCTTCTGTCCGCTTGGACCGGTCTTGGTGACGACGGAAGAAATTACGGATCCCAACACATTAAAGATCGCCACCATCCTCAACGGCGAGCGGGTTCAGGACTGGACGACAAGCGACATGATCTTCGACGTTCCCACTTTAATCGAATTCCTTTCCGGCAGCACCACCTTACTCCCCGGCACGGTGATTCTTACCGGTACTCCTCAGGGAGTCGGGATGGCAGCAACTCCCCAGCGATGGTTGAAAGCCGGTGACGAAGTCACGATAGAAATCGAAAAGATTGGCCAGTTGAATAATCCGGTAGCCCTCGAGGAATAGCAAAACACAGCCCCGAAAATGTGTGGTGCGTGCGTCACATCCGTTCCACAGATCGGCCTGGGGTCGCGCCGGATCCTGCCACTCCCGGCGATTCCCAAACGTATTTTTTGTGAGAGCCGCTGGGGAAGTCATATTTTTCATGGCATACCTCACGCATTTCAGAGAGGCTATTGCATGGCATCACCAAACTACAGTGGCGAAAAACGGCGGAAGGATCTCGCGAAGCAGGCGAAAAAGAAAGAAAAGCTCGCTAAGAAGCTGCAGAAGAACCGTCCTTCCGATCCAGATCCAGCACACCCGAATCCCGAAAATACCTGAGCTCGGCTTCTCGGTCTGTGGCCAAAGTCAGTCCCATTTCAGGCGGGTTATTCCGGACTTTTCCCGCCGGATTGCTCCGCTTCACCTTTCCTCATTTGTGATCGTAATAGATCATGGAGGGTTTTCTGAGGTGAAACAAGGAGCACGATATTGAGCGGGGTTTCAATCAATATCCGTTCCACGGTTTTCATGTTTTCCTCAGGGGCAACGCACACTGCCTCCTGCGGAGAGGGCGGATTTCCATTGAGCGAATAGTTGTTCAATTGGGCTCTGGAAACAACTCCCTGCACGAAGCCCTCGCCATCCCCTACGGAAATTACTGCCATGTAGGTCCTCGCATGAAACTCCTTGATTGCGGGAATGATAAAGGCAGGTTTATCCCCCTGGATGAGGTATAGGCAGAAGACTGCCGAAAACGAGGCGAGGAGAATAGGCCCAATTGACCGACGGTTGAGGTCTTCGATGATCTCCTCCAGAACAAATGTCACCGCAGCAATCGGCGCATTGAGCGCCGCGGCAAGGCCCGCCGCTGCACCGCATGGGGTGATGGTTCGACGACGGAAATTGATCAACCCAATCTTCCCGCCCAGTGCCGAGGTTATTCCACCGGCGAACTGAACCGTCGCCCCCTCCCGTCCAAGACTCAACCCGCCCCCCACGCTCAAAACACCAGCCAAGAATTTAACCACGACCACGCGCAACGGGATTTTACCCATGTCCCGCCAGTAGGCCGCCTTGAGTTGGGGAATGCCACTGCCAGCAGCATCCGGCGCGTAGTGCCCAAGCAAAAATCCTCCGCCCAACCCCACGATAGCAAAAAAGCTCCGTCAGAACCTGAGCAAGGACTGGATAGACCCGGGAATTTTGCCCCTCCGTTTTGCCGGAAAAAACCTAGTAAGCCCTGTCTGCCAACTCCTGAAAACGTTTAAGGGGTCGGCGAGCTGCCAGTGGAGACAAAGGCAGGTTCCAGAGAATGGCTATTTGGAATGGATGGCGGCTAACAGCCGACCTGACCCGTTGCCAGTGTTTTGTGTTTGAACTGAAAGAGTCCAGTGAAGGGCTCCCGATCAAGCGCAAAACAATAGACGCAATACAAACTTGTTATTGGGCGCTACCAATCTGCGTTGCGACCGCGCGTATCGATGTGGGTAAATCCACTGTATCGACCCACGCCACCCAAAAACAGTCCCTTCTCCCGGAGATCGCGGGCAACTTTTGAAACCACCCTTGGAGGTGAATTGAAGCGCAGATCGACAGCCGAGTTCCGTAGGTGCTGCGAGGATCCACTGCTTCCGCAGGAGCGGTTATAGGCAGGGGAGCGGTAGGCCGAAATCACCTCGACCAATGGCTCGTCAAGAACCGTCGCCAGACGGTCAACGGCACGCAACGTAGGCACCATATTTTTCCATGCCGCCTTGGGTGGCAGAACATTTGCGATCTTCCCCCTTACTTTCAATTGCGGCTGAATGATCGCCTTCACGGGGATATTCTTTAACCGGAGCCGATGCAGAAACTTTACATATTCCGGGAGCGATGAGCCGAACCGCTCCAACCACCCGGTCGGAATTTCAAGTTCCTTCATCAGGTCCGACCCGGCCGACGGTGAAGAGAGAAACCAGAACGCATTGGCGTTGGATGATGCTCCAATCATCAAAGCAGCTCCGGCAAAAGCGGCTATTCGCAAAAAATCGCGCCGGGCAATCCCAGCGTCGGAAGGCATCCCGGCGGGCGCAAGGCGGTTATCGTTGTTGGTATCGTGATTCATGAGCGGATGCAAAATACCTAAAAGTGAAAATCGGAAAAGAATTCACCACGAACCAGCACGTTTTGTGCCAGCAGGCGCTTACCTCCCCTATAATGCTAAAGCAACGAATTTAGAAACTTCTCGCGATCAAAGGGAGCAAAATCCTCAAGCCCCTCTCCCGTTCCGATGAATCGGGGCGGGATTCCCAACTCGTGTTGGATAGCCACGACGACGCCGCCCTTGCCGCTCCCATCCAGCTTGGTGACGATGATTCCCGTGAGACCGACCGCCTCGTGAAATTGTTTTGCTTGGACGAGGGCATTCGTGCCAGTCGTCGCATCAACGACCAAAAACTTTTCGTGAGGAGCATCGGGGTCATGTTTCGCCAAGGTCCGGATGACTTTAGATAGCTCTTGCATGAGGTTGGACTTGGTATGCAGTCGTCCAGCGGTGTCACAAATCACGAACTCCACGTTGCGGCGGTGGGCAGTTGTATATGCGTCGTAGCAGAGTGCTGCGGCGTCGCCATGGTATTGTCCCTTTATCACCTCGACACCAGTCCGTTCGCCCCACACGGCGAGTTGCTCAATCGCTGCCGCCCGAAACGTGTCCGCAGCAACGAGGAGGACTGATTGATGCCGTTGTTTGAATTGATAAGCCATCTTAGCGGATGATGTCGTTTTGCCGGTGCCGTTGACTCCGACCATGATGATGACTTTTGGCCGATTGGGAAGCGGGTGCAGCGGTGTGAGTGTGATGGGTAAAATCTGAGCGATCTCGTTGCGTGCCACAGTCACGACCTGCTCCGCAGTGACATCCGCGCCCTTCGCACGGAGGGCTTCAAGAATCCGCAATGTCATCGGCACCCCCAAGTCTGCCCGGATCAACGATTCTTCAAGCTCATCCCAGTCCACGGGCCGACCGGTGAACTTGGCGACCAGCGATTTAAAAAACCCCATGGCCATGGCTATGCCTGACTGGAAGTGGAACGGGCAGGCCGGGACAATCCGATGCGGATGCGATCAAGGACGCCATTAACAAACCTACCCGATTCCTCGGTGCTATATTTTTTTGCGATTTCGATCCCCTCGTTGATCGAAACCACGGCGGGCACCTCAGGCGTCCGCAGCATCTCGTAGATCACGAGACGCAAAATGTTGCGGTCCACCACAGAAATCCGGTGGAGTTCGTAGTTCTCGGCATTCGCCCGGATCAACGTGTCGATCTCGTCCTGGCTGTCGATCACTCCACGGATCAAGACATCGGAAAACCGTCGTGCGCTGGGACTCAGTCCCCGCATTTTATAAAAAACAGGAAGATCATCCAGTCCGGAGGCTGGATTGAGATCATGCTGGTAAAGAAATTGGACAGCCGCTTCGCGGCCTTCGCGTCGTACACCCATAGGGTAAATTGTTGGTCTAAGTTGAAATTACGCTGTGAACCACGCGGGCTGCAGAGGCAGCAGCGCGGGCGGCTTCGACGCCGCGGTTGAGGCCTGGCGCAAGGCAGCGAGCCTGCGCTTGAGCCGCATCAGCCACGAGAAGCACTTCATGAATGATCGGGACATCGTTGGCCAGAGAGGTGGCAAGCAGGGATTGCGTAATCGCCGCCGCGATGAGATCCGCGTGAGCAGTCTCGCCTTTGATGATCACACCCAGAGCGAGAATCGCATGATACTTGCTCGTCTTAGCCAGAAGGCTGACTATGAGCGGGATCTCAAAAGCCCCGGGCACGTCGAATCGCTCGATCGTTGCACCAGGCTCGATCGTCAGTAACTCGGCCCGAGCATGCTCGGCAAGTGCGCCCGTGAACCCGCTATTATACTCGCTCACAACCAGAGCGTAAGAACGCTGCTCCGTGGCGGAAAGACTGGGCCGTTGCGGCAGGTCGGTGGACATATTTCAAAAGTGTGGCAGAAAGTCCCCGCATAGCAACCGCTTGGAAGCAGTTGCCTTGCGGCACAGCGCATCGCTGGCCTGTTTCAGCCTACCGCGATACCCTCGACTGGGATTTGCTACGCAGCGGAATTCACTGCTGGTGCAGCTTTACCAATCGCGAAAACGCGAAACCCCTTTTTCCTCAATGCTCCGTGATCCAGGATATTCCGGCCGTCGAATATAAATGCCGGCTTAAACATCCGTTCGTAGATGGCATCGAAGTCGAGCGATTTAAACTCATCCCATTCCGTCACAATCGCCACCGCGTGAGCTTGGTCACAGGCATCCAATGGCGTTTCCGAGACGTGCAACGAAGAGTTTTCCCCGCCATTTAAGATATCCCGACGAATCTCTGCTGCAGGCACCTTGGGATCGTAAACATACACCTCGGCATTCTCGGCGAGGAGGTCGCGACAAATGGAGATTGCTGCCGTTTCGCGCGTGTCGTTGGTGTCTTTTTTGAAGGCGAATCCAAGCACAGCAATCTTTTTTCCAGACACCGTGTTGTAAAATTCGCGGACGATCTTGGATGCAAACCGCTTCTTTTGCCAATCGTTCATGGCCACGACGCTCTCCCAATATGCAGCTACTTCGGGCAGGTTGAAGTGATGACAAAGATAGACCAAATTGAGGATATCCTTCTGGAAGCACGAGCCGCCAAAACCCACCGATGCCTTGAGGAATTTGGGGCCGATCCGGGAGTCCCGGCCAATCGCTCCCGCCACCTCATCGACATCGGCGCCGGTAGCTTCGCACAGCGCACTGATCGAGTTAATAGAGGAAATTCGCTGGGCCAGAAAGGCATTTGCGACCAACTTAGAGAGCTCGCTGGACCAAAGGTTGGTCGTAAGGATACGCTCCCGCGGAACCCAGCGTGCATACACTGAAGCCAGCTTTTCGATGGCCGCGAGCCCCGCTTCCGTTTGCTCACCACCGATCAGAATCCGGTCCGGAGACTCAAGGTCATCGATGGCCGTTCCCTCTGCAAGAAACTCGGGATTCGAAAGCACTTGAAATTGACCATTTTTTGAATTTGCCCGCAGAATCGTCAAAATCGCCTCGGCTGTCTTTACAGGAATCGTACTTTTTTCGACAATAATTTTTGCGCCCTGAGCCTCTTCTGCGATGAGGCGGGCGGCGCTTTCGATATAGCGCAAATCCGCAGCACGACCCGCGCCCACACCATACATTTTAGTCGGAGTGCCGACACTCACAAAGATGATATCCGCCGTCCGTATCGCTGCCCGCACATCCGTGCTGAAGAATAAGTTCCGCCCACGGGCCGAGCGCACCACCTCATCCAATCCGGGCTCATACACCGGGAGTTCATCCGAATTCCACGCATCAATCCGGGCAGCATTTGGGTCCACCACAGTCACAACAATGTCCGCGCATTTTGCAGCGATCATCGCCATTGTGGGACCACCTACATACCCGGCACCAAGACAACAAATCTTCATAAATATTTTTTGAATTACGTATGCAGTTTGGGGCATCCGGTGACCTCTGAAAATATTATTCTTCAGCAACTATCACATTGAATTGATTGGCTTCCAATGGGGTTCCTCGTGCAGATTTGAAGCTATGGTAGAAATGACAATCTCATACGTAGGCGGGCTCCGCTGCCACGCGATGCATGGTCCCTCCGGAACAGCCGTTAACACCGACGCCCCAGTCGACAATCACGGACTGGGCGCATCATTTAGTCCCACCGACCTCGCCGCAACCTCGTTAGGCGTGTGCATGATGACGGTCATGGGCATCGCGGCGCAATCGCGACAGGTCGAGCTTGCAGGGACACGCCTGATAGTAAAAAAGCATATGAGCCCGACACCCCCCCGACGGATCTCAGCTATCGAGGTGGAGCTCTTTTTGCCAGTCCCGGAATCGCACCCGGCGCGTGAGGTTCTGGAAGAAACAGGCCGCCGGTGTCCCGTGGCGCTGAGTCTGCATCCCGACATCGAGCAACGTATCACCTTCCACTGGGAGGGATGAGTCAGCGTGCTTAGTTGGCGATCACGACGGGGCCCTCGGGCTCCAGAACGCCACCTGCTTTTTCCAAAGTGACAGCAAAAGTTGTGGCGCTCGGGACCGGCTGAGCGGGAGCAAAATTGACCGTCGCCGAGCCATCAGGATTCACACGAAAGATTCCAGCACTCACCGGAAGCTGCCGATCCGGCCCGATCACCCAGAGCTGATAGTCCTGTCCGGCTCCCGGCTCTGGGAGCCGGAGCACCTGCAATACGCCTTGCTGAGAGGCAGGGTCCCAGACGACGGAAGCGAGGCCGGATGCATCCAGCTTTGAGGAAAGGATATCCAACTGCACATCCGCCAAGCGGTTCGTTTCCTGTAATATCCGGACTTCCTCCACCATGGATGCAAGTGCCCTCTCCCGGGATTCCGCATTACCCTCCAATTCTGCAACGCGCGCGAAAAGGCCAGTCACTATTTCCCGTTGCCGGGCAAGTTGTGAGGTATCGGCGTTTGATTGCTTACTATTTCCCCAGAGGATTCCCGCGAAGATGGCAAATCCCGCGGCTAGTGCCCATGGAATCAATGGTTGCAGCCCGTCCTGGGAATTTTTCACAGGCCGTGCCAGCATCATCAGGGGAGATGGTGGCGTGACTCTCTCGCGGGAAGCCAATGCCAAAATCCGTCCTTTGAGTTCCGAGGGTGGCGTAACCTCCCGCGCGGAGTGTGCGACCCATGCCGAGGCGTCCCGATACTCGGCAACGAGTCCAGCTAACTCGGAATCCGCTGCCAAGGACTTTAAGAATGCTAGCCGTTCGTCCCCCTGCAATGCGTCGAGTGCATAGAGCGCAGCTTGTTCATTTAATGCCTCCGAAATCATCGATCGCCCCCTTTACCTTTTGGCGAAGTTTTTCCATTCCCAGACGGATCCTTGCCTTCACGGTCCCAATCGTCTCGCCTAATCGGCCCGCTATTTCCGTGTGCGTCAGGCCTTCAAAAAACGCGAGTTGAATCGCCTGGCATTGCTTTACGGGAAGTTCATTTACCATGTGACTTAACCGCAGCGATTCGTCAGCGAAGATCGCATTTCCCAACGGATCCGTACTATCGGCCACATCCTCGACAAGATCTGAACCATCCGGCCGTCCGGATACTGGCAGTCGCCTCCGGAGAGATCGGATGCGGTCAATGGCCTTATTCCTTGCCACCGTGGTAATCCAAGTGAAGACCTTGGCCCGCTCGGCGTCGAAGGATCCCGCCGACCGCCACACCTTCAGAAACACATCCTGCACGATCTCTTCGGCTTCCGTCTCGCTTTGTGTGATTCGCAACACCATCGAATACACTGGACGCGAATAGCGGTCATATAAGTCTCCCAATGCAACCTCATCCCCCTGCCCGATCCGGGCAAGCAACTGGGATTCGTTAGTGGAGGTCTGCACCCTGCTTTCTTTAACCGATTTTAAAGAAACTTCAACCCACACAGATCAAAGCTCAGCCCGGTGTGGAGAGCGATTTGAGATTCTCCGGGCCTGAAAGAGTGCCGTTTCCGCGGGTTGTTGTTTTTATTCTGGGCTGCGGCGGCTATCAGTATGGGCTTCTGAAGCGAAGGAAACAAATAGCTGATCATGCCGCCCACCCCAACAGAAAAGACAGGCGCAGAAATCGTCGAACGCTTAAAATCCTTTGAAGGCGCTGCGAGTGCCTTCACGGACGCAGATGAGACTTGGGCGCTTTGGATTCCGGAGATTGTCACCAGCGATTTTTCTGTGTCGCCGGATTCACAGGGATTTTTCCCGGCATCCTCTCCCGGTAGAACCCATCAAACAACGCCAGTTGAGGCGCTCTGACCTTCCCATGCTTCGTCTGCTCCCGGTGCGCTCTCACCGCACGCGGGAGGACATGTGCATCGAATCAACGACATTGATCGATGAGCAGCAACGCTTGTCGAAGGTTCAATCTTCGCCCTCAGCCACAAACATCCCGGCGCCCGTCGCGGCGCTGGTGCCGCATACTTTTCCGTAAGCACCCTACCCTGCCCCCACCTTACTTCCTCTCCCATTGCCGCCTGCTGCAACGATAGTAAAACCCGCTCCTGCTGCGTCAAGGGGGGGGGTACGGTTGGAAATTTGCGATAGCACGTGCCGGGTTCTACAAGTGTTAATCTTAGTAATCGGCACCTCAGGGATCGCAACACTGGCTGCATTTGTGTACCCGCGAATCAACAAATATCCGTGGTTAAAACATCATCGGATGCAGTTGGAGCAACAGCGATTGCGATCAGTGCACTATCGCGTTCCTGCGGACTCAGCGAAGTTTAATCTTCTGGCGTAAAAACGTCGGGACATCAAGGTCCTCGCCGCCAACGATGGTTGGTTCGCTTTTTTCAAACCGGCCACGAGCAATTGCATCCAGACTGAGGGTTTCCTGCTTGGGTTTATTGTTCCGGCGAACAGGGCTATCCTTGAGGACCGAAAACGGCTCCGTGTTGAAAAGTTCGTCGCCAGCGCGGGGGTTAGTAATTTGTTGAATCGTCTCTATCGGTGGAGGCAAGGAGTTATTATGCTCTTCCGGATACGAGTCGTCGTGAGACGGGGCTACGATTCTCTCCGGCTGTTTCCCTTGGGCGACGACCTCGCGAGGGCACGGTGATCCGCCTGCCAGCACAGACACTAAGAGAGTATCGGCGAGGTCATCGTTGATGGAGACCGCGAGGTGGAGTTGCGAGGTGTCGGAAAGCTGCGCCGCAAGCGCACGGCCAACCGCCTCAACTTCAACAAACCGCAGTGAGGATGACGCCTCTATATGGAACACCACATGGTCGCAAGCGCTCAGGTGCTTATCGCGCAACAGCGGGGACTTGAGGGCACGCTCGACGGCTTGATTTGCACGATTTCCGCCTTGCGCGCCAGCAGTGCCGAATCGCGCGCTCACACTCCCAGGCCGGAACAACGGAACCAAATCCGCGAGCGTGATCTTCATCGGTCCAGACCCGGCTACGAGTCGCAATAATGCGGCCAGGCTGTCCGCGAGAATTTGATCTGAAGCAGCGAATGTCTCATGCAGTCCCGCCATAGGTTGCGCAATTTCCGACATCTGGTCGTTCTCAAATGTAATCACCGCATTGGCAGCACGGGAAATATCATGGAGGGCATCCACCGCTTGGCGAGCCCGGCGTTTTCCCTCAAATGAAAATGGCAACGTCAACACCGCAATCACGATGGCATTCGCTCGAGCGGCAATCTCTGCGATCACTGGCGCAGCCCCGGAAGCGGTCCCTCCGCCCAGTCCACCACAAAGAATAACCAGTCCCGCACCATCGACCACCGCAGCGAGCTCGGCCTCTGCTTCCTCAGTCGCTTGGGCTCCCAATTCGGGGTCGCCTCCGCTACCCAGGCCCCGGGTGGTTTTCTGTCCGATCAAAAGCTTTTCTTTTGCCACCGACGCGCTCAACGATACCGAGTCCGTATTTACGGCAACAAGCCGTGTGTGGTCAGCAGCACCTGCCAGCGTGAGTGCGTCCACGAGCGCCACCCCCGCATTGCCGATGCCGATGATACAGGTGACTGCAGATGGCTCGGCACCGGCCTTTAATGTGGAGCGTGGAATCGGGATCATAGCTACAAAAAGCGGGAATAAGTTATAGAATTCGGAATGCCTTAAACAACCCTTCAATGCGACGCCCTAAGCCGCCGAACAACGTGCGGCGCTCGGTCGTCACATCCATGAGTTGGGCGTATTTCACCACGCCAATCGCTGTGGCGTATTGTGGATTTTGGAAAACAGAAGTCGGTCCGGCGACTTCCTGTGCCGCAGCGCTACGCACAGGGAGTTGAAATACATCCCTTGCGACTTCGTGAATACCAGTGAGTTGACAACAACCCCCGGTGAGCACCACCCCAGAGCCCACAAGGTGGATCTCGCAATGCGCAGTGATGTCTTTTTCAACAAGCTCAAAGAGCTCACGGATGCGTGCATAAATAATCCGGTTAAGCACTGAGCGCTCCACTTCGCATCCAGAAAATCCGAGATCATTTTTCAGGATGATCGTCTCGCCAGGCATTACCGATTCGATCTCACACGACCCTTCGTCGATTTTCAACCGCTCCGCTCTGGCAATCGGAATGCGCAGGCCGATGGAGATATCATTCGTGATGTGGTCACCGCCGATCGCGAGCACACCCGTGTGACGAATGACGCCACCCTCGTAAACTAGATAGTCTGTCGTCCCTCCTCCAATATCCATAACGATGGCGCCGAGGTCTTTCTGGTGTTGATCGAGGACGACTTGCGCGGAGGCCACGGAATTCAAAACGACATCCTCGACATCGACATCGACATCACTAATGCAGCGCAGGGTATTTTGGATACGGGTCTTAATCCCGTGGACGATATGAAAATCGGCCTCCAGCTTGTTTCCGAGCATGCCGATGGGGTTCAAGACACCATCTTGGTTATCGACAAAGTAGTGCTGGATCATCGTATGGATGAAAGCATTCTGGTCAGGGATATTGACCTCGCGGGCGCTGTTCTCGACATCGCGGATATCATCCTCGTCGATCTCCCCCCGGTCTTGAGGAATCTGGGTCATGCCGCGATTATTAAAACTCTGGATATGACCTCCAGTGACTGAAGCCCAAACACTGGAGATTTCGACGTCTGCTTTTTCCTCAGCGTCGGCGAGCGCATCGCGCACACATTGCGTGGCCTTTGCGAAATCCACGATCTCGCCTTTGCGAATTCCTGCGGACTTGGATTCACCCACACCACGGATGCGGAGGGATCCGTCGGGGCGTATTTCCGCTACCACGGCACAGACTTTCGTCGTTCCAATTTCGAGTCCTATGAGTAGTCGATCTTTAGGCATTAGCGTATTCTATTGGGTGAAGGAGCGGTCGCGGTTGACTCCGGCGCAGAAACCAATTGGATCCGGACGGGCGTGTAACGCGAGGGAATGAGATTGGCAAACTCGAGCGGCCGCGCAGTCTCGTGGCAATGAATGAGTAACGGCTCGAGTTTATCCAGCTGCGCCGTCGGATTTTCAGGCGAAAAGAGAATCAATGAGTTGTCGGCCGTGTTCACCCGAATCATGTGACCACTTGTGATATCAAGCGAACGGACTTTCAAGTGCGAGTCGGGACGCTTTAGAACTTCGGTTAGCAAATCAGTTGCGGCCTGCAGATCGGCTCGTGCGAGGATGTCGCCCGTGGCGACAGCATTCATATCCGCACAATAAATCACTGGCAGGTGCCAGAACTCCGGGTCCACCCGGAATGGCTTCATCGTGCGCCCAGAGCGGTCAATGAGCAAGGCGTGACCTGATGAAACTGTCGTTGCCGGACGGTCTGATATCCACGCGACAGGGGCGCGCGTGGTTACTTCAACCGAAATCCGATCCGGCCAGTCGCGGGTGATTCGGACTGTGGCGATCTGGTCTAGTTTGCGAAGCGCCCTTTCAGCGGCCGTCAGATCGATTTGGAATATGTTTGTCCCTGCGCGGATGCCGGTAAGCTCCGTGACCTCCGACTCAGTGAGTAGCCCCTGTGTCTCAATTTGCAAATGTCGCAGGGTGTATTCCGGGTTCGAAAAGAAGAACTTGTCCGTGATGGCATGAAATCCAAACCACGTCGCCGCAATGAGCGATGACCAGAGAATCAGCCCAAATCCCAACGTAAGAATCCGGCGCGAGCGCTGGCGGCACACGGTAGAGCGCCGCACTCTCACATCGAGCACGTGCCGCTGCGCCGCGTTCGATGACCGAAGCGGGCGATTGAGAGTTCTATTGGCCGTGGTTTTTCTCATTTCATCGGCTTCCTCTTGGCAAGCGAGAGCCTCACAATTTCTTCACACAACGCGCAAAATGATATTCCTACAGCTGCTGCCGCTTTCGGAAGCAGGCTGGTTTCGGTCATGCCTGGGATGGTATTTACCTCCAGGACATAGGGTGCGTGACGCTCGTCGAGAAGAACATCCACGCGGGAATACACCTCGAGCCCGAGCGCCCGGTGTGCTGCCAGCGCAACCGCTTGAACGGCATTGGTCACGTCTGCGGGAAGGTCAGCAGGGCAATAATAGTTCGATACGCCCTTGGTGTATTTATGCTCGTAATCGTAGAAACCGTCGTTCGGAACGATCTCAATGATGGGTAAGGCCCGATCACCGAGAATACCTACCGTCAATTCCCGCCCGCTGATGAATGCCTCTACGAGCACATCCGGGCTGCGGCGGAAGCAGTCCGCTAGAGCGGGTTCGATTTCGGATGCCTTGTGAATCAAATGCACGCCAACGCTGGACCCCTCGCGTGGGGGCTTAGCAACCAGCGGCAATGAGAGAGACGGACTTTGTCCCTCGGAAAGGATTTCCCACGCTGCGTTCGGCACGCCCGCGGCGTCAAATCTGCGTTTGCTCTCGATTTTATCGAAGGCCAACCGGCTCCCGGCTGGCCCCTCACCTGTGTAGGTGATTCCCCTCTCATCAAGCAATGACTGCAATTCTCCGTCTTCACCAAAGGTCCCGTGGATAAGATTAAAAACCAAGTCCGTGTCGGGCGGTAGTTCAACTGTCCGATTGATCACATCTACCGGTGTGACGCGGGCTCCCGGGGCCGCGAGCGCGTTGCATACCGCGGCACCGGAGCGCAACGACACATCCCGCTCCGCGCCAGGACCTCCCATAAGGACAGCGATAGATTTTCCGGCTAATGAGAATGGATGCGATGGATTCATATGGGTTCGCCGACGATTTGGACTTCGGTATGGAGCTCGATTCCGCGTTCGCGTTGCGCGGCAGCCTTGATCTCCTCAATGAGCGTAAGGACTTCTTCGGTGGTGGCGCCCCCATCATTTACGATGAAGTTGCCGTGGACTTCCGACACACGGGCATGTCCGACGGTGAAATTTTTGAATCCCAGCTCGTCGATTAATTTCCCCGCAGGGATGGAATCTGGATTTTTGAATATGCACCCGGAGCTTGCGGCTACCGGTTGGGAGTTGCGACGCTTCGACTCTGACGCAGCGAGGTTACGATCAATTTCCTCGGTGGGTGTGGCCTGACCGCGCAACACGGCGGATAGCGCGAAGTTGCGCAAGAGCGTGGGAACATTTCGATAATACACGTCCATTTCAGCCGGGGTGCGCGTGAAAATATTCCCGTCTTCATCGCAGAAACGAACCCTTACGACTTGATCAAATGTCTCTATTCCCATTGCGCCGGCGTTCATGCGCAGTCCACCTCCGAGATTTCCCGGGATTCCCTCCATCCATTCGAATCCGCCGAGGCCCGCCTTTTTTGCGACTGCTGCAAGCTGTTTGAACCGAACACCCACTCCGGCGTGAATTTCATCACCTTCGACACGATAGTTCAGAAATTCACCGCGGTTGAGCCGGGCGACGACGCCGCGTATACCCCCATCCTGAACGAGGAGATTGGATCCACGGCCGATTGCCATGAGAGGAATTTGATTATCGAAGCAATATTGAACCAGGTCGGCAAATCCTTCCTCCGTCTCCGGCTCTACCCAAAATTGCGCAGGTCCACCCACACGCATTGTGGTATGTTTGCTTAACGGCTCATAAAGCCGAATCACCCCGCTGCGCATGATCGATTGCAGTTGATCACGCATCGAAAGGTCGGCGGCAAGTTGGCGCCCGCAGTCATGAATATTTCCCGCACCCAGACTGAGGATCAGGTCTCCATCCTCGATGTGAGGTCCGACAGCCCAAACCAAGTGCTTGATCTGCTGCCGAAATTCCGCCGAGGGATGTCCGGCGGCGACGAGCGCGTCGACAATAGTCAGTCCTGAAACGCCGGGAATTGGCTTCTCGGATGCCGGATACACATCTCCGACAAAAACAGCAGCGGCATCAGAAAATGCGGTGCCAAACGCATCTTTCATCGCAAGCGTGCGGGAATAGCGGTGCGGCTGAAAAAGCGCAAGGGTTCGTTTCCACCCGCCTGTGCGCGCCGTCGCGAGTGTTGCGGCGATCTCCGTAGGGTGATGACCATAGTCGTCAATCACGATATTACGATCGGATTGATACTTGATTTCAAAGCGGCGTCGCGCTCCGCGAAAGGTTCCGAGCGCATGTGTAATAACAGCGAATTCTGCGCCAAGCTCCTGCGCCAGAGCAATCACAGCCAAGGAATTGAGTGCATTGTGGGCGCCGGGCACATTAAGTACGACTTCGCCGAGTTGCTCCCCACGTCGATCCACCGAAAACCGCGACGTGAAGTTTTCTGTGACCAGATTGCTTAGACGATACGCGGCACCATCGCTATGGCCGTATCCCACCGCTCCCGGTCGGGAGCTACAGACACGGGCACTTCCCTCATCGTCTGCGCAATACACCACCGTGGAGCGGGTCTGACTGAGGAGTTTGCTGTAAACGGCGTCAATTGCAGCGAGATCCTTATAGAAGTCCAGATGTTCCAGCTCGATATTCAGAACAATCGCATGCTCTGGATGGTAGTTTATCAGCGTCCCGTCGCTCTCATCGCCCTCCGCAACAAAAATTACACCTTCTGAATCCCATCGCGCGTTGGTTCCGAGGATTGGAATTTCAGCTCCGACGTAATGTGATGGTTTCATCCCGCATTCCCGCAGGACATGGGCCAGCATTGCCGAGGTAGTTGTTTTTCCATGCATCCCGCAGACCACGACACCAGCCTTGGCTGCCATGATCCCTGCAAGCGCATCAGCGCGTCGAACCATGGGAATTGCCGAGGTTACCGCAGAGTCAAACGCCGGGTTACCAGGCTTGATGGCGGACGAATAAATCACAAGATCCACCCCGTGAACTTCCTCCGCCCGGTGCGGTGAGGAAAATTCAAGCCCCTTCTTGCGCAAGCGATCCACCTCGACCGTCTCGACCTTGTCCGAGCCGGAGACCCGGTGCCCGAGTGCTAACGCGAGCGCCGCGATTCCACTCATGCCCGAACCGGCAACACCAATCAGGTGCACCCGGATGGGCGGGCCGGTAAGGACCTCAGTGAGGTTTCCGATGTTCATCGCTTAACCACGGCCTCCAAGGTGGTCACAATCTGAGATGCTGCATCGTCGGGGGCAAGGCTAAGGGCGGCCCTCGCCATGGCTGCGCGGGCGGGCGCATCCCCGAGTAGTTGGATTACCCGTTGAGCAAGGGCGTCAGCAGTCGTGCTTGATTCCAAGAGCATCTCCGCGGCCCCTGCGCGGACAAAGATCTCGGCATTCCTTGCCTGATGGTCTTCTGCGGCGAAAGGATAGGGAATCAAAAGCGAGGCAATCCCAAAGTGTGCGGTCTCGCTCAGGCTCGACGCCCCGGCACGAGAGACGATGAGATCCGCAGCTGAGTAGACATACTGCATCGCATGATGGAATGGAGACACGTAGGCAGGAATCTCCTCTCGAAGGTAGTTCGCCGCAGCAAGTCGGTCGTCTCGTTCGCCGGTAAGGTGGATGATCTGCAGATCTGCCGAAGCCAACATCGTAGCTGCTTTGATAAAAAGTTGATTGATCCCGGATGCACCCTGCGATCCGCCCATTACGACCAATGTCGGCTTCGCTGGATCGAAGTTGAAACTCCGGACCGCTTCTTCCCGGGGAACCCGCTCTCCGAGGTCTTTTCGCACTGGAGTTCCCGTTACCGTGGTGCTCACATTCGGGAAATGTTTCGCGCACTCTTTAAATCCGAGAAGAACGTTTGAAACAAATCGGGCTGCCAATTTATTCGCCTTGCCTGGGATGGCATTGGACTCATGGACGCATGTTGGAATTCCGTTGAGACGAGCAGCAATCAAAGGCGCCGTCGAGGTGAAACCACCCATGGCAAGAACGACGTCCGGACGGAATCGACGATAGATCTGTTTGCATTGGTTCACGCTCTCCCATGTGCGGGCAAGGAACCGAATAAAGGCCGGTGATAGAATCGCGGGCAACCCCACGGAGGGAAGCTTTTCGAACCGGAATTCCGGATGTGCCTTCAATGCCTCGGCATCAATCGCCTTCTCGGAAACCAGTAACATCACCTCATGCCCACGGTCGTTAAGTAACTGCGCGACGGCAAGGCCGGGAAACAAATGTCCCCCGGTTCCACCGCATGCTATAACAACTCGAATCATGATTTTCCCGTTCTAGTATACTAGACCCTGCGTGTCACCCTCGCCGCGAGCCTCACTCGCTCGGGATTAGGTCGTGGAGCAGACACCGGATGCCCATGACGATGGATATTGATTAAAATGCCGACCATGAGCAAACACAGGGCAAGGTTTGAGCCTCCCGAGCTGATGAATGGAAGCGGCATGCCCTTATTTGGCAGCATGGACGTGGTCACTCCGATATTAATTGCAGCCTGCAGGCTAATCACGGTGACCATTCCAAATCCAAGCAACATCCCAAAGCGGTCCTTGGCATTCATGGCGATAAGAAATCCACAAACACAAAGCATGAGAAAACATGCAACCACGGCCAGAGTCGCATACAGGCCGATCTCTTCGCCAATCATTGGAAAAATAAAGTCGGTGTGCGCGTAGGGAAGATAGAGCATTTTTTGGCGTCCTTGTCCGAGACCAAGCCCGCTGACCCCACCGGATCCGATGGCGATGAGCGCCTGTAGTTGCTGCCACCCCTCGCCGAGCTTGTATTTTTCAGGGTCCATGAATGCCATGAGCCGCGCGGCACGCTCCTCCACGTGTGTGGCGGCGTAGATGATCCCTGCAAAACCCGTGAGCACGAGAGGAATCAGCCATTTCAGGCTTGTTCCTGCGACGAACATGATCCCAAACATCGTAGCTCCAATGAGAGCGGTAGTTCCAAAATCGACCTCGAACACGATGAGCGCCATTAGTACTCCAACGATGGCGCCGGGAAAAGCGAATCCAAAAAAGAAGCCCTTGGATTTTGTCTCAAACTTCGCGAACCACCATGCCAGAAAGAAGATCGCCGCGAGTTTCGCCATCTCGCTGGGTTGAAATGTCATCAATCCAAGATTTACCCACCGGCGGGATCCGTTGAGTTTCACACCAATCGGCGGAAAATAGCAAAGCACCAGTAATATAGCGGCAATGATAAACCACACCCACCAGGTCTTTTGCCAGAAGTGATAATTTGTCACCGCGGCAACCGCGCAAATCACCCCGCCGATGACTAACCACATCGACTGGCGCTTTAGGAAATAGTACGCGTCGCCGTGGCTCTCCATGGCGAAGGCACTGGTGCTGAAGAGCATCACAATCCCAAGCGTCACCAAACCTGCGGCGGCAGCCAGCAGGATATGAATGCTATGACGTTGGAGAATTGCGGTGAACATGGGAGGACGCTCGTTCTATTCGGGTATTTTGAGTTTCTGGCCGATCTGAAGGCGACGGGGATCATCGATTTTGTTTAGCGCAAGCAGGTCGCTGTATGAGACATTCAGCTTCTTTGCGATACTGACGGGATTGTCACCCTTGGCGACCTCGTAAATCTCGCCGCTTGCCCTGATATTGGAAGCAGGTGCGTTCGCTGTTGCTGCGGCGGGCTTTGGTGCTGTCGTCGCAGTTGCGGGGGCAGCGGTTTGGGATGTAACCACGGCTGGTGCAGCGCGTGCGGGTTCGGCCGCTCGGGAGTTCTGCGGAATGACGAGCAGCGTGCCGATACGGATCTTTGTGGGGTCATCGATGGCATTGGCTTCCTGCAACGCAGCAACAGAGACGGAGTATTTACTGGCGATGCGGGTGAGCGTCTCTCCCGATTGCACCTCATGCGTGGTTCCCGAAGCTGCGGGCGACTGAGCAGTCGTTGCGTGTGCTGGGGTTGAGGTTTCGGCAACCTGCGCGCTGGGTCTCTGCGTGGCTGGTAAGGAAGCAGGCGGAGCGATTACGCCCGAACGTGGCACAGTTGCAGCAGCAGCTACGGCTTCCGGCTGCACCGATGCTTCTGAAGCTGCGGCGCTGGCAACACCAGGACGCTGATTGGATTTTATACTATTGAAGGCAAACACCCCACCGACGGCTATCACGTGAAGGACGAGAACGACCACAAAAGCGTGTGAGAGACGCATGTTGGGTTCCGGGGCGTCGTAGTAGTCGTCATCATCCTGCGCACGCGATGAGCGCGAGCGTGCGATGGATGCATTAATTTTCAGCTTGGGTGGCAGCTTCCTAACCACCGGCCTTGGCACGGGTGCGGATCGTTTCATTTTCATTTTGTTTTCTTGCTGCGGGTTGGTTGGTTTTGGGATTCTTAGAGGGCGTTCACAAGAGATTTAAAGCACTCACCGCGCTCGATGTAGCTTTTGAACATGTCAAACGACGAGGTGCCCGGTGAGAATACAATGGCATCACCGCTCGACGCCATTTCGCGGGCAGCGACCACTGCCTCATCCAAGGAATCGCAGCACCGACACTCGACACCGGCCCAGTCTACGGCAATGCGATTCCGCATTTCACCGATCAAAACAACCCGCTTAACACGGCGGCGAATAACGTCAATAATCGGCTCAAATCCAAACCCCTTATTCTTACCACCCGCGATCAGGATGATCGGACGATCCTGGGAAAGAATCGCTTTTTCCATGGCATCGAGTGTCGTCGCTTTAGAGTCATTGATCCAAATCGCTCCATCAAGTTCTCGAACCCGCTCGCACCGGTGTGCGGGAGGAATGTATTGAAGAGCGGCGGCGGCAAGTTTGTCCAATTCCACATCCAGCACGTGGCCGATAGCAAATGCAGCCATCAGGTTTTCAGCGTTATGAACTCCAGTGAGTTTGGTGGAGGAAAAATCGATTATCGGCATCCCATGAAACCGAATGAATCTCCCATCAAAGTGGAAGTCTGCGTTTGCGTCTGTTGCACTGAATGTCAGCACCTGAGCGATCAAGGTTGGAAGCTGCCCATCCGCATTCACAATGGCAAAATCGTCCGCTGTCTGGCGCTCAAATATTCGGAGTTTTGCCGCACGATACGCATCAACATCTGCATAGCGATCGAGGTGATTAGGGCTAAAATTCAACCATACCGCCACATGTGCTCGAAACTGTGCTACGGCCTCCAGTTGAAAGGAACTTACCTCAAGCACAATGACATCCAGCTCGTGGCTTTCGCGTACGGCAGTAGAAAATGGCAGCCCGATATTTCCACATGCAACGGTGCGCAGGCCGCTCCCCGAGAGGATCGTGGTTGTCAGTTCGGTGGTTGTTGTTTTCCCGTTCGTTCCGGTAATTGCAATCACCGGGCAAGAGCACTCCTGAAATGCGAGTTCGACCTCGCTAATTATGGGAATCCCCTTCCTCACGATATTTCGAACGAGCGGAGTTTCGGGGTCGATGCCGGGACTGATGACGCAGATGTCGTATTGGTTCTCATCATCGTCTGCATCGGACCCTAACTTCGATGCAATCCCAGAAGATTCGAGAGCGAGCGCGCGGGCGCGGATACTTTCTGACGTTCCGCTGTCACATACTGTCACTACAGCACCCTCTTCGAGTAATAGCCTTGCAGCAGCCTCGCCGCTACCGCCGAGACCGAGAACCACTGCTTTTTCTCCAGAGTGAATCATTGAATATTATCGAAGCTTGAGAGTCGCCAGTCCCAGCAGTGCAAAGACGATGGACATAATCCAGAAGCGTACGATGACAGTACTCTCCTTCCATCCGCTGAGTTCAAAATGGTGATGAATAGGCGACATTCGAATGATGCGTTTTCCCGTGAGTTTGAAGCTCGCCACTTGCAATATTACCGAGAGCGCTTCAATCACAAATACGCCGCCGATAATGGCGAGCAGGACTTCTTGCTTGCAGCAAATCGCGACAGCTCCCAAAAGACCGCCGATCGCCAACGAGCCGGTGTCGCCCATAAATACGCGTGCGGGGTGGCAGTTCCACCAAAGGAACCCAAGCCCTGCACCCACCAGCGCCATACAGATGATGGCAAGTTCTCCCGAGGGTGCAACGAAGGGGATTTGCAAATACGCAGCGGTCTTCGCATTTCCGGCGACGTATGCGAGTCCCGAAAATGCCGCAGCAACCGTGATGGTACAACCCGTCGCAAGGCCGTCGAGGCCGTCGGTTAGATTCACCGCATTGGATGTCCCTACCAATACGAGGAGATAGAATACAAAGGCAAAAATACCCATATTTGCGATAACCGGATCCTTAAAAAACGGGAGATATAGACGCTGTGCGGTTTCCCAAAGTTCCGGCTGCGTCATGAAAAACGCAGTGACCCCGGCGGCTAGTAAACATTGCAGTCCAAATTTCGCGCGACTACTGATGCCAGCGGAGCTCTTTTTTGTAACTTTCAGCCAGTCATCAAGAAATCCAAGAGCACCCAAATACAAGGTGCAGATGAGCACCAGCCAAACGAATGGATTGCTTGGACGCGCCCAGAGAAGACTGGAAACGACGACAGATCCGAGCAACAGGATTCCGCCCATGGTCGGCGTGCCAGTTTTCGATCCGTGAAGCTCAAACAGCTTGTTGACTTCCTCCTTCGTCCGAATCGGCTGGCCGAACTTCAAAGAAACGAGCTTACGAATGACAAAATTTCCAAAAAGCAGGCTCAGTATAAACGCCGTTACCGCAGCACTGATGCCGCGGAACGTGATGTACTGAAAAACATTCAGGCCCTTCACGAGATCGTTATCGATGCCGCGGCGGAGAAGCTCCTCACTTAAATAGTAGAGATAGTATAGCATCAGCTGTTGAATCCTCCGATGACCTGCTCCATTCGGGCGGAACGACTTCCTTTTACAAGAACCACATCGCCGGATTTTGCAATCGTCCTCAGTAGCCGCGCTGCCTCCAACGTATCACGCGCTTCACTCACATCGCGGCATCCT
>Ga0209390_10001278_pt1 | contig 49577 bp, 30 predicted proteins | sample BON01_FD_187212 | JGI IMG/M metagenome (GOLD analysis project Ga0209390, IMG submission 187212) | Freshwater microbial communities from Lake Bonney liftoff mats and glacier meltwater in Antarctica - BON-01 (SPAdes) (version 2) | ecosystem: Environmental > Aquatic > Freshwater > Ice > Glacier...
GGCCGAGCAGGCCGGGCAACCGCTCGGCCGGCGCAAAGGCCGCGGGGGCGGGGGCAGGGGGGAGAGGCGGAGGGGAGGGGCGGAGAAGGAAAAAAAAAATCTAGACGGATCGCACCTTTTGCGAGGGGCGCGGGGGAGGGGGAGGGGGGGCGCGCGCGTGCAGATTTGTTGGCTACAGCGAACAGACGCGGCGCCTCGCCGTAGACGGGAGGCGGGGCGCAGAAGGGAGAGAGAGTGGCCGAGGCAGGACTGACGGGGCTGGGTGTTGTATGATTCGTTTTGTTTGGGAGGGGGGGGGGTGGGGGTTGAGCGTCAGCGCCCGCAGGGCCGTGTCGGTGCTTTCGTTCCGGCGCGCGCCCGCCTCCTCCTCCCCCTCCACCTCCTCGTCCGCGGACTGCTGCGCCGGCTGGCCGCGGCCCCCTTCCCCGGCGAAAAAATCGCCGGGGAAGGGGGCGCCGATCGATTAAAATCGATTAAAATTTGGCCGGAGCGAGCGACCGGGGGCGATTGAAACGATCGGGGCGGCAAAACAGGACGCTCTGCCGCCGCCGGCCGCCGTCCATCGCCAAACACCGATTCGCCGTACGAGGATGGCTACGGTCGTGTCGGTGGTGGTGGCGGCCCTTGCAGACACATGGAGGGCATGTGTCGACCGTTGGGGTCGCCCCATTTTTTCTTGGCATTCGTTGGGCGGCCCCCGCCCCCACCAAAACAAAAGGCCGCCCTGCCGCCGCGAACGAACGAACGAACAACGGACACAAATCTGCGTTACGCCCTCGGCCAAGCCGCGCTCCCACGAGCGGCCCTGTTCGTTGGAACGCGTGCAAAGCACGAAAAAAAAACTGCCGAAGCGTTGTAGACCAATGTAGAGCTGCCGGGACTCGAACCCGGTCCATCCGCGTGGGAGGCGGATATCATACCCGTAGACTACAGCTCCTTGTGATATTATATGGTGCGACATGCAACGTCGCACATGGTGCGCGTTTAGCCGAAGAGAAACTTTGTTCCAGGTTTTGAATATATGAACTGCAAAAAACCAACGCCAAGAAACGCCCCCCGAGCCCCTCGCTCCTGCCCCGCGAAGGCAAATATGCACGTGGACGAATGTTCCAAATTGTTGCGTCTCTGCTCATCAATGGCGGCGGCAAGGCCCGTCTGCGTATTCTCTATTTGGATCGCCGCCGCGCCTTTTTTCATTCGGCGCCGGCCAACCCCTGGATCGAGCTACTGCTCCACCTGCTCCAGCTCTGCCGCGCGCCGCCTCTTTGCCGCCACCAGCCCCTCCGCCTCGCGCTCCTCCTGCTTGTCGAGCGCCAGGCCGACAAGGGCGTCGTGGGCGCGCCAGCGCAGCGCCTCGGACCGCCGCGCCGCCATCTCGGCCTGCTGACGCTGAGCGTGCGCCGCCGCGATCGGCAGCAGGCGGGCGGCCTCCGAGTCCGACAGAGGCGCGCCTGCCGCGACCAGCTTGGCGGCGAGCCCCAAGCGCCAGGGCTGAGAGGCGAGCAGATCCGTCGCTTCCAGACCAATGGTCAGGGCCTGCAGCGCGTGCGCCGCGTTGCGAGGCAGCATGGGGGCTTGAGCCGAAAGCAGCTCGCCGACCAGCTGCAGGCGCCACGGCTTGGCGTTCAGCTGCGCGCTCGATCGCCGCTGGACAAGCCAGTCGGCCGCGCTACCACCGCTGCCGCTCGTGGCGACCGCGCAAAAGGTTTCGGGCGACGAGCGGCGCAGGAGCTCGAACGCGACGTCGCGAGACGACTTGCAGCTCCTGCAGGCCCACATGAGCGGCGTCAGGCCCCCGTTGTCCCGCACGTCTGTCGAGGCACCGTGCGCGATCAGGCGCCGCAGCGTTTCGAGGTCGGCATATTGCGCAGCGAGAAAGATCGGCGCCACCCCCTTGGCGGTCCTCGCGTTGACGTCGGCGCCCAATCCCACGAGCAGGCCGAGCGTCGGAACGCGGCCGCCCGCCACCAGAAAAAGTTTGTGCAGAGGAGTCTCGCCGTAGTTGTCGCGTGCATTGACGTCCGCGCCGCCCTCGCGCACGAGGATCTCGAGGCAGTCGAGTGCGAGCGACGCCTGCGGCGGCTGCGGCTTGTCGGCGGTGACTGCCGCGCTTTCGGGTGAGATAATCGGCAGGTGCGTGCACATGTGGACGGCGGTGGTGAAGTAATCCCCTGTGTGGTCGTGCACCCGCTCGTTCGGGTCGTGCCCGGCCTTGAGCAGGAAGCGCACCGTGTCGGCGAGGCCGTACTCGACCGCGAGCAAGAGAGCGCTCTCGTTCTCAAAACTTTGCGCGCGCCCGCCTCGAGCAGCACGCCGACGAGGTCACCGCGGCGCAGGCGCTCCGCAGCCTCGAGGGGCGACTCGTTTTTTCCATAAAACATCCCAGGCCGGCCGACGGCCTCCCTGCGCCGCCTGTCCGACCCCTGCGCGCACTTGTCGATCAGCGCGCGCAACCGCTCGGCGCTCTTGCCGGCTGCGACGGCGCTGTGGACGCGGCCAAAGTCGGCGGCCGCCGCCCGTCTGGGTGGCATGTTGATGCTGACGCGCGGCCGCCGAGGTCGTGGTCGTCGTCACGCGCCGGGTCGGAAGGCGACGCGGCCAGAGTTGCACAAAAGAGGAACGGGAAGCACCGACGCGAGCGACGGCGGCGGCGGCGAAACGCGTGTTTTTGGGGGGCGGTCGGCAAGAGAGAGAAAGAGAGAGAGAGAGAGGAAGCGGAAGGCTCTACGTTGTTTGCTGGCGATGGCGCCTGTGCGCGCGAGACCGGGTTGGGAGCGGCGGCGCGTGTGCTCCCGACGGGCGCGTGTGGTTGTGTGTTTGTGCTCGCTGTTCTCGTCGCCGCTCCCCTTGAAAAAACGGCGAGCGAGCGAGCCGCTGTCGATCGCGCCGCCTCTTTACGACGGCGCCGCTCCTCCCACCTGCACATCAACCAAGTCACACACCAACCCATGAACATAGCGCTCCTCATACGCGCCCTTTCCTGCCAAGCGCTGCAGCAGGGCGGCCCGGCGCGCGGCGCCGTGGCCGCGGCTGCGACGCGCATCCTCGCGCGGTGGGGAAGGAGCGAGCAGCCGTCGTTCCTTTTGCCGCCCGCGGGCGCGGGCGCGCGGCGGCTGTCTTGGCCGGCGCAGCGCCAGGCAATCGGCACGATCGCCAGCTCGGACGCGCCTCATCAAGCAGTACCAGCGGCGGCGGCAGCAGCAGCAGCAGCATGTGTGCCGCCGCCGCCAACTCGGGTGCCGGCGCCGCTCTCGGCGCCGCTCGCTCCTCCGGGTGCCCCCGCCGCTGCCAGAGACGCCGCCGGGGCCTCGTCGCACAGCGGCATCAGCGTCGGAAGCGGCGGCAGTAGCAGCAGCACAGTCAGCAACAGCGGCGATGATGGCGGCCGCAGTGGCCAAGTATCAGCTTCAACAGCAGCAACAGTAGCAGAAGCAGCAGCAGGCGCGCCCGGCGCCGACGGCGGCGGCTGCAGAAGCAACGGCAGCGGCAGCGGCAGCGGCAAAAGCCCCGATCACGCCACCAATCGCCCAACGCTCGAGCAGCAGCAGGACAGAGCGTACGTTAAGCAGTACGACCTCGACGTGGCCGCCCTTGCGCGCGCCGTGCGCGCCGACGACCGCTCCGCCCTCGCGCAGGTCGCCTCGGCGCTCGACGCGCCCGCGCTGGCGCGCCGAGCGCCCGACGGCGGCCGCGCGCTGCTGCAGGTGCTGCTGCAGGCGGCCGCGCGCGCGGGCGACGCCGAGGTGGCGCGCGCGGTGGTTGCGGCTATGCGCTCCATCGGCGGCGAGCGCGAGACGGCGACAGAAACAGCGACAGCAGCAATCGCAGCAAGCGGCGCGACGCCGCTGCCGCTGCTGCCGCCGCTGCCGCCGTCGCCGCTGGCGGCCGAGGCGCACCGCGCGCTGCTGCAGGCGCTGTCGCAGGCGGGGCGGCGCGGCGAGGCGCTCCGCTGGCTGCGCGAGGAGGTACCGCCGTCGGCACTGTCGGCCAAGCACGCGGTGGCGGTGGCGCGGCCGGCCATGCGGGCCGGCGACCTGGCGGCGGCACGCGCGGCCGTCGACTGGGGCGCCGAGCGTGGGCGGCGGCGGCGGCGCGAGCAGGAGCAGCAGCATCAGCAGCAGCAGCATCAGCAGCATCAGCAGCAGCAGGCGCAGCGCGAGGGCGAGGCCGCGCCTGTTGCCACCTCCCTGCCCTCGCCCGCCGCCTTTGACCCGGACGAGACGCTCGCCAGCCTGCGCCTGCAGCTGGCGGCGGCCGAGGGCGGGGCGCCCGCGGTGCGGCGCGAGTGGCGGCGCCTGGCGTCCGAGGGGGGCCCGCCGCCGGGCGTGCGCGCGCACCTGGCGCGATTGGTGGCGCTGCAACGGGTGGCGGCGGCGGCGGCCGGGGCTGCGGCGGGGCCGCCTTGGTCGGCCGACGGCAGCGGCGGCGGCGGCGGCGACTGGGGCGGCGGCGGCGGCGGCGGCGGCGGGTCCCCTGCCGCGCATTCCTCCTCCTCGTCCTCCTCCGCCATAACTGTCCAGCCGCGCGAGATGGACGAGGCGCTGGAGGGCCTGCTCGAGGCTTACTTGTCGGTCGTTTGGGAGCGGCACGTGGCGAGCAGCGGCAGCGGCAGAGGCTGCGGCAGCGGGAGCAGCAGCAGCGGCGTCGAGTCCCCCGGTCGCCCGAGCAGGCCGCCGCCGTCGCCGCCGCCGCCGCCGCCGCCGCAGCGCTGGGCCGCCGCCGCCCCATCCTCGCCCCTTCCCGTGGGCCCGTGGACGGGGCGCCTGCCGCGCTCGGCCCTCGTGTCCCGCCCGGCGCCCGACGCCGAAGGCCCGACGCCGCTCGAGCGCGACCTGCTCGCGCGCGGCCTCGACACCGCCCTCACCTTCTACGCGTCGCCGGCGCCTTCCTGGCCGCCGCCGCCCGACGTCGACGGCGCCGACGCCCGCCGGCGCTCCTCTCCGTCTTCCTGGTCGCAGCGGCGGTCCGGCGGGCCCCAGGAGCGCGGCCGCCGCCGCGGCGTGCGCCGCGTGCTCGACGCGCGCGCCGCCCTGGGCCTCCCGCCCACGGCGCGCATGTACGCGGCGCTGGCGCAGTGGCGCGCTGCCCAAAGCGACGCCGCCGCGCCCGACCTCGAGGCACTGGCGGCAGAGGCGGCGGCATTCGGGGCGCTGGCGGCGGCGGCGGCGGCGCCCGGGGGCCGCGGCACCGAGCGGCCGCAGCAGCCGCAGCAGTTGCAGCAGCGGCAGCAGCGGCAGCAGCTAGAGTCGGGCGATCTCGGGGACGACGGCGGCAGACGTTTAACCGGTTCGCAACAGACCGGCCGACAGCCCCCCCACCACCACCAGGCGCCCGGCGGCAGCGGCGACGCCCGCGCGTCGCCGCAGGCCCCGCTGCTCGCGGCGCTCGGCCTCCCCTTCTTCGAGGCGCTCGGCGAGCTGTACGCCGCCACCGAGGGCCGCGCCCGCGACGCCGAGCGCGCCGCCCTCGATCGCAGCCGCGCCGCGGGCCTGGCCCCCACGGCCCGCACCTATACGCGCCTGCTGCACGGCTTTGGCGGCCCTGGCGACGTCGGCGCCGCCGACCGAGCCTACCGCCGGATGATTGCCTCTGGCGCCCGCCCGGACGCCCAGGCCATGGCGCGCCTGTTCCGCGCCGCGCGCACCGCCGCGCAGAACGTGCGCGTGTCGTCGGCCGCGCGGGCGCGCGCGGCGGGGGCGGACGCCGCCGCGCGCGCCGCCGCGCTCGCCGACCGCGCCGCGCGGTTCGCCTCTGTGTATGCGCGGCTGGCGGCGTGGCAAGGGGACATGGCGGCGCGCGGCACGCGGCACGACCGCGTGTCGCTGCACCACCTGGCCGCGGCGCTGGAGCGCCTGAACGCGCTGGGGGACTGCCTGGAGCTGGCGGCCGCGCAGGAGCGCGCGCTCCTGCGCCACGCCGAGCACGAGGCCAGGCGGAGGCAGCGTCGTCCGCAGCAGCTGGGCTGGGGCGAGGGGAATCAGGGCGGCGCGTCGGCGGCGGGGGCGGCGGAAGCAGCGTCGGACCGCGCCGCCGCCGCCGCCGCCGGCGAGTCCGACTTTGCCGCCCACCGCTCCGCCCTGCGCGTGAGCGGCCGCCGCGGCGGCGGCGGCGACGCGGCCGGCCGCGTCGCCGCCCTCGCCGAGCGCGTGCGCGCGGGCGGCGGGGGCCTCTCGCCCGAGGACTATGCGCTCGTCGCCTTTAGCCAGTTTTGGGTGCACCGCGACGAGGGGCGGCTACTGGATACGGCGGCGGCGATGCGGCGCGACGGCGTTCGGCTCGACTCGGCGACGGGGCACGCGCTGCTGCACGTGTACGCGGCGCGGCGGCTGTGGCGCGAGGCGCTCGGGGTGGTGGACGAGCTGCTGGACCTCGCGCCCGCGGGCGGGGGGCGCGAGTGGGGCGGAGGAGGGGGCGGGGGAGGGTCGCTCGCGGCGTCGGCGTCGTCGTCGTCGTCCTCGTCCTCGGCGGCGTCGTCCTTTGGCGCGGCCGGCGACGGCGTATGGCACGTGGCCCTGCGCGAGCTCGCGCGGCACGCGGCGCCGGACGACGTGGTCGGGGCATTCGCGTCGCGCATGTCGCCGGGACAGCGGGCGCGGTTCGCGGCCATGTACGGGCTTCGGCGCACGGGCTCGGGCGGGTGGGCGCTGGCGGGGCCGGCCGATGAGGACGAGGGGGAGGAGGAGGACAGGGGTGGGCGCGTCGGCGGAGGCGAGGAGAACGACGACGGCGCGGCGGCGGCGGCGGCGCGGGACGACGACGACGAGACGGCGCCGCCGCTCACTGTCCAATGGGATTAGGCGCGCGCGCCCTCGAGGCGGAGCGATTGTCAGACGCTCGATCATCAACGGCAACACCTTACGATAGCCTCTAGCCCCAAATTTAATCCACACGCACACCCCGATCGAATCACATCGGATCGCTTTTGCGCCGCCTCTCTCTCCCGCCCCTCCAGGGAAATGGTCGTGTGGGCACGGAGGGACGGCGGGGCGGCCACGCTCGAGCAGGACAAGGCGGCGCCCACGGAGTACCAGACGAGCGTCAACCTGCCCGCGGACCCGCAGTTCGTGGGGCCGACGCGCGTCGCCGCGGACTGGGAGCCCTCGCGCGTGGTCCCCCACGACAACGTCGACCTGCGCCAGTCGGTCAACCACGCGAGCCGCCGCACGGTCAACAAGCGTCGGCGCGAGGAGGCGGCCGACCTGCTGCGCGGGCGCGAGGACGTCGACGCGATGGAGGCGGACCACGAAGGAGGCGCGGCGGGAAAAGGCGGAGCGAGCGGCGGCGGCGAGCCGGCCGCGCCCATGACCCTGTCGAAAGTGAGCAGCAGCAAGCGCGCGCGGGTAGAGGGCTCGCCCTACCGCACCGTGTCCGGAAAGACGTGGAAGGTGGCGAGCGCGCGCGCGGGCGCCGCCAAGGCCGCCGTCCTGGGCAAGAACAGCTCGTGGGAAAAGGTGTCGGCGCGGCGCGACCAGCGCCGCGCGGCGGTGGCGCAAAAGCGCGAGGCCGTGGCGTCGGCCAAGGAGCGCCGGCGCGCGGCCGGCAAGCAGCGCGCCGACGCCAAGGAGCGCAAGAAGGCCAACCAGGCGCGCAGCGCGGTGCTGCAGCCCATCAGCAACCCGGCCACGCTCAAGAAGATGATGAAGAGCAAGAAGCAGCGCAAGCTGCTGCGCAAGATGGACACCACCAAGGTGGAGGCGCCCTGATGAGAGGTATCGGGAGGGATCGGGCATCGATCGATCGGTGGCGGCGTCGGCATCGGCAGAGAGAGAGAGCGGTTGGTTTTGGGGGCCGGAGCGCGTGCGCGATCGCTCGCGCGCTGGGCGCCTCGGCCCCCCCCGCCCCCCCCTTTCTCGCCCACGACCCCAGCGACGATCTCGACTCGACGAAAGAGACGTACATGTAAGGATTTCTTCCTTTTCTCTCCCTCCCGTCACCACCACCATCACGGCGCCCGCCTCTTTTTGGCCGGCGGCGACGACGCCCGCCTCTCTTTGTCGGGACGCGCGCGTCGGCGCGACGGCGACGAGGAAAAGCGTCGAGGACAAAAATAGCAACAAGCACCACCATGCCCGAGCAAACAAGACAAATAACCGAAAATCAATCCTCTGTTTACAAACGATCATCATGCGCGCATCCCAATCCTTCGAAAAAAAGGCGGCGGCGCGAGCGCGCGCCGCGCCGCCGCCGAGAGTGTTTTCCTCTCTCTCTGTCTCTCCGTCTCTTACGCCGCCTCGACCACCGGGAACTCGAACGCCACGTCCTTGCCCGTCAGGCGCTTGTACACCGCCGCGAACGCGTCCGCCTTGTACTCGGTCGCGTTGCGTTCCTTGGGGTCGAGCATCACCTTCAGCAGGCGCGACCCGTCGACGCGGTAGCGCACGCGCTTGCCGACCACCTCGGTCGGGTACACGACATCGTCGAGGATGGCCTCGTGCACGGCCGTGAGGGTGCGGGAGCGGGGGCGCCCGCCCGCGGCCGAGCAGCGTCCCGGGGTAGGGGGGAGGATGCGCCGGTCGGCGACGAGCACGACGTCGCGGCCGCTGAACTTCTTCTCCAGCTCGCGGACCAGGCGCTGCTGCACGCGGTGGAAGGCCTTGAGCAGGCGGTAGGGGACGGTGACGACCACGGCCTTGCGCCCGCTGCCGGGCACGTCCACCTCGCGCGCGCCCGTGATGTAGAGGTCGCGCAGGTCGGTCTTCAGCTCGATGTTGGTGGCCTCCAGGTCGAAAAGCGCCTGCGCGACCTGCGACTCAAACTCGTCGGGCTCCTGGCCCTTGACCGACTTGACGATCTTCTTGCGGGCGGTGAACATGGTGGGACCACTGTGCGGGGTCGGTCAGTCGGTCGGTTTCGGGTTTGACTGGGGCCTTTTTGGGGCTGTGGTGTGTGTGTTTTTGTGCGGGTGGATTTTGCGAGAGGGGGGGGGGCCGCGGCGATCGTGAGCGGTCGACGGCGGCGGCGGCGGCGGCGTCGCGGCGTGGCGCGACGCGCGGCGCAAGCGAGACAGAGCGTGGCGACGCGGATGGATGGATCGCGCGGCGGGTTGCTGATCCGGGCGTGATCGGCGCGGTCGCCGATCATGGTGCGCGGTCGCCGCTCGCGGTGCAGAGATTGGCGGCAAGGGCGGGCGTCTCTTTTCTCGCCCCTCCCCCCACCCTCCCCTCTCTCCTCTCTCAGCTGTGGCGGCCGCGCCCGCTTCCCGAGCGAGGGAGGCCTGTCCGCACGGCCTGACGCCCCACTCAGGCGCATCATGCGCCGGGCGACCCAGTGTAGAGCGTTGTTGCTGCGCTTGGAGGGAGGCGAGCGAGGGAGGCGGAGAAGAGAGAAGAGAGGAGGAGGGGGCGGAAGACTGGGGGGGAAGACTGCAGCCACCCGCCTTCCTCTTCCTCTCTCTCTCTCGCCGGCCGCCAGCCACGCTGCGCCACACATATGCATGCGCCACACAAAGATCGCCGGGTCGCGCGCGATCGCGTCGCAACGCCAAGGCTGTTGGGAGAGGGGGGCGGGCGCGCGCCGGAGAGAGGGGAGGGGGGGGGGATGCAGCTTTTGCGGCCGCGCGCGCGCTCGGGATGCGTGGGCCGCCAAGTCACACCGAGCGGAGGCGGAGCGAGCACGAGTGATGGCCGCACCTTGAATGTTGCCGCGGGCGGATGCAAAAGGACCGACCTAGGGAGAGTGGATCGCGGTGAGTTTTGTCTTTCGGCGGCGCTCGGGCCATAGGCGGCGGCGGCGCCGATCGGCGGCGCGCCGTTTCGCCCAAAGACGCCGAACGTCGTGCCTGCCCTCCCTCTCAAAATTCTTTTCGTCATCTGTCACCACTTGATCACCCCTCCCGTCACACAGACACGCACCGGAAACGTCCTGTCGTCACAGCAACAGACACACTGAGAGAGGCGGCGCCACACACGTTGCACAACCGAGCACGAAGAAAGCTCGGTTTTTTGAAAAAGAAAAGCAGCAGAGAGAGGATGGCCGCGGATGGCGTCCAGGGCTACCTGGTGGTCACGGTGGTGGAGGCGTCGGGCAAGTCGCGGGACGACACGTACGTCTGGGACGACACGACCAAGGAGGGCTACGTCAAGGGTGAGTGGAAGAGAGCTTCAGCTGCAGACAGGGGCGTCAACGGCCCCTCTCGCCCGTGTGAGGGCATCGCGGCGTGCTTGCGCTCTGCCAGTGCGTCCCGGGTCGCGATCCACCGCGAGAGCGGGTGCAATACGGGCCGTGTCATGGCTTGCATGGACCCCTTGGAGAGGCTGGAAGCGTCGTGGACGACAACGGGATCCAGGCAGGCAGTTTTTTCCCCCCAATCATCATCTTCCGCGAGCGCGCCCGCGCGTGCACGAGCCACTGGCTGGAGGAGCGGCGCGCGTCGAGGGACGCAGGCAGCCGCTCGTGGCGCGAGGTGGAGGGGCGCACGGTCGCCGGATCTCCCGCGGCGCCGCGAGCGCGGCCGTCGGCGCCGCCCGCTCGGGGGCGCGCGGAGCGCGCGAGAGAATTGGGCGACGAGGACGAGGCGGCGGCGCGGCGCTCGCCCGTCGGTTCGGCAGCGGCCCGGCCCGCCCGCTTGGTTGGTCGTCTCGGCACCGAGCCCCTGTTAACGACCTCGCCCTCCCTCGCTGCCCTCCCAAAAAAACCCACCACACCACCCACCCCAACAATCCCAAAACAATCTCAGTCGAGCTCCGCGGCGGCGAGCGCAACGTCAAGGTGGCCACCAAAAAGGCGCCCGTCGCGGGCGCGGGCCTCCTCTGGAACGAGGACCTCACCCTCGAGGTGCTGGACAACGCGTCCGAGCTCCGGATCATGCTCTGCCGCGACAAGCTCGTCCCGCTGCCCGGCGGCGGAGGCGGCACGCGCCGCTCGACGCACGTGGTCGCCGCCTGCGGGATCTACGTCGCCGACATTTTGGACGCCGTGCCGATCGACAAGTACTTCGAGCTGTTCAAGCCGGCGGCGGGCGGCGAGGGCGGGTTCATCCGGCTCGCGCTCGACTTCGCCAAGGACCCCGCGCAGCTGCCGCAGCGGCGCGACGCGCTCGGCCGCGGGCGCGGCGGCGGCCGCGGCGGCCGCGGCGTCTGGAAGGCGCTTCTGGCGGTGGCGGTGCTGGCCGGGGCGGGCGTGGCGGGGTATTTCGCGCTGGACAAGTCGAAGCAGGGGGGAGGAGGAGGGGGAAGCAAGCAGCCGGCGAAGAAGCAGGACAGCAAGAAGAAATGACAAAAACGGAACATACAGAGAGAAGCGGGGGGGGGGGAGGGGCGGCGCTCCCCCCCCTCGCAAGCCCCTTAGTCTCTCGATTCTTCTTTGACCCCCTTTCCCCCCCCCTTCCGTCGTATCCTGCCCGTCTGTTGTCTGGGCCCGCGCCGCGTTGGTCTCTACCACACACACGCGCGCAATGCGCCGCTAAAAATGATTGCAATAAAACTCCGTCGAGCCGTCGCCGTCGCCGGCGCCGGCCTTTTGCCTTTTTTTTCTACCGCCCGCCGCCGCCGCCGCCGCCATCCTCCGCCGCCGCAACTTCGACGTCCCCCTCCTCCCCCTCCTCCTGCTCCGCCGCCGCCGACAACCCCGCCGCCTGGCGGTGCACCGCGGCCGTGAGCGGCTGCCCCGCGCCCTCGGCGGCCGCCGCCAGCGCCGCCGCGCAGGCGCGCCACGCCCCGCCGCCCGCGCCGGCGGCGACGATCGCGGCGTCGGCGCCGAAAGGGGCGGCGGGCGCGGCCGACAGCGCCCCGCGCACGTCTCCGCGCCACACGGCCAGCGCGGCGCGGCGCTCGGCCGACATGCCGCGCAAGAGCTCGTCGTCGGCGGCGACGGCCTCGGCGTCCGCGACCATCAGCGCCAGCAAGCGCGCGGTGGCATCGGCGGCAGCGGCGCCGCCGGGGCCCCCCTCCCTCGGCTCGCCGAGACGCCCCCCCGATCCTCTCTCCTCGCCTGGCAGGGGCAGCAGCTCGCGGGCGAGCGCCAGGACGGCGCCCAGGCACGCCGCGCGCTCTGCCGGGGTGCGCGAAGGCGGGGGCTCGGGCATGGCCTGCTTGGTGGCCGCGGGCAGCAGTCGGCGCCAGTGCCGCTGCGAGGCAGACCCAGCCGCGCTGGCGGCGGCGCCGGCGGGAACAGCAACAACAGCGGCCGCAGCGGGCAGGGAGGCCGCCGCCTCGCCCTCGCCTCCCCCCGCCAGCGGCCCAAAGTCGGCCGCGCGCCAGACGCGCACGCTCTGATCGCGCGAGCCCGAGAGCAGCAGCGGCTCCGAGCCGCTGTCGCCGCCGCCATCCACCCCCAGGCGCAGGGCGCACAGGGACTGAACGGCGTCGGCGTGCGCGCGCAGGCCGACCGCGCCCGGGGCCGCGGCGGCCGTCGGGACCAGGCGCGGCGGCAGCGGCGGCGCCGTCGCCGCCGCCGCCGCCGTCGCCCCGCCCTCCCGCTCGCGGCCCCGCCGCACGCGCCAGGCGCGCAGGCGCCCGTTGCCGAGGCCGACGACGAGCAGGGGGTCCGGCTCGGCGCCGGCCGGAGGAGCTTCCTCGAGCCACACGGCGTCCATCGCCTCGTCGCCGAGCGCTGTCGCCGCCGCCGCCGCTGCTCCGGCGGCCGGGCCGCCGCCCGCCGCGTTTGCCTCGGGCGCCGGCGCTCCCGCCGCTCGCGCGACGAACGCGGAGAGCTCGAGCGCGGCGCCGCTCGCGCTCGGGTCCACCGCGAACACCGACACGGTGCGGGCGTCCAGGGCCGCCAGAAGCCCCAGCGGCGGCGCGGGCGGCGGGGCGGCGGGAACGGACGAGGCGGCCCAGGCGACGCGGCGCACGCGGCCGCCGCCACCGGGCGGCCCGAGGCGAAACCCGACGACGCGCCAGGGCAAGGCTGCGTCGTTGTCGCCGCCGTCGTCCTCGGTTCCCCCGGACGCCACCCCGACACCGCCGTCGCCCCCGGCGCCAGCGGCGGCGGCAGTGGCGGCAGCACGCGGAGGCGGCGCCGGCGCAAACACGGCGACGGTGCCGTCGTCCGCCGCGGCCGCGAGCAGCGGCAGGGACGGGTGCCAGGCGGCGGCCGTCCACTGCCGGGCGAGCGGCGCGGGACGCGCAGGGGGATCGGATCCAACGGCCGAGGCCAGGGCGGCGTGGAGCGACGGGGCGACGTCGGTTGGCGGGGGGGCGGCGTCGCCTCCCCCGCCCCCCCGCTGCTGCTGCTGCTGCTGCGTTTGCTGCAACTGCCTCGGCGTCCTGCCTTCACAAGGGGCCGGCGCCGGCCAGCGCAGCAGGCAGCCCTCGCCGCCGAGAGAGTACAGGCACGGGTCGGCGCCGGGAGACCAAGACAGCTGCAAGGCGGGCCCGCCGTGCCGCGCGAGGGCAAATGGCTCCAGGCGCAAAGGGGCCGCCGGGGCGCCGCCGCCGCCTCGGCTGCTGCCACCGCCGCCTCCGCCTGCGCGGTTGGCGCCGGCGCCAGCGCCGCCCTCCAGGGCCCCCAGAAAGCCGACGCGCCCGTCCGCGTCGCCCCACGCCAGCACGTCGCAATGCGGGTGCCAGGCGCAGCACAGCATCTTGGACGTCGCGCCGGACCAGACCAGCTCTGGCTCGCCCGCAGTCTCGACGGCGGCGGCGGCGGCGGCGGCTGCCACGGCTGCAGCGTCTGCTGCGGCGGCGTCGGCGGCGGCCGAGCGCAACCGCAGGCGCACCAGGCGCAGCGTGCGGTCGCCGCACGCGACGGCGAGCGCGCCCGAGCGCGCGTCCATGGCGTACGCGTAACCCCCGAGCCCCTGCGACCGCCAGAATGGCCGGATGACGAACGAGCCTGATGATGCTGGAGGAGGAGGTTGAGGGGCTGCGGCAAGAAGGGCTGCGGCGGCGGCAGCGGCAGCGGCAGCGGCGGCGCCGCCGTCGCCACCGTCGGCCGTCGGCCCCCCCTTCTCCGGCTCTTCGGCGGCCTCGACGCGCGAGAGGACGAGGCAGCGGTCCATCGAGATCGTCGCCATTGTCTCGGAACGGCCGCCCGGAAAGCAGACCGAAAAGACGGGGCGCGAGTGCGCCGCGCGGGTGCGAGCCAGGGCGCCGCCCGGCGGGGCTGCGGCGGCGGCGGCGGATCGGGCGGCGGCGGCGGCGGGCGCGGGCCGAGACCGCAGCGGCAGCAGCACCAGCGCGCCCCCGGGCGCGCCCGCGGCCACGACGCAAGAGGCCGACGACGGCGTCACGTCGCGCAGAGACCGGGGCAAAACACGGGCGGCAGTCCACGGCGCCTGCCCGCCGCTCCCGGCGCCGGGCGCGGGGCGCGGCAGCGAGGCGCGCGCGAGCGGGCGGGGGCGTGCGTCGTCGTCGTCGTCGGCGGCGTCGGCCCCCCTGAACGGGTGCGCCTGCAGCAGCGCCCGCACGTCCCACAGGGCCAGGCCGCCCGCCGCCGTGCCGGTCAGCAGCACGCCGCCGACGCACTCGAGCGCTTGCACGGCCTCGGGCGGCGTGGCCGACGGGGCGGCGGAAGCGGCGGCGCTCGTCTTGCGGGGGGGCGGCCGCCGCTGCTGCCCCGCGGCTGCCGCCGCCGCCGTCGTCGCCACTGGCCTCTGCTGTCGCCCGCCGCTGCTGCTGCCGCCGCCCCCGCCGCCCCCGCCCGCGCACTCGTGCGGCGAGAAGACAAAGCGCAGCGAGCTCATGCAGGGCGCCTCCCCGTCGGCGCCGCCACCTTCCTCCCGCGGCCACAGGTCGACGCAGGCCACGGTGCCGTTGCGGCACCCGGCAAACAAGAGGCGGCCGTTTTTGTTTGTGTTAGTGTTTGTGTGCGGCGGCGGCGGCGGCGGCTGCGGCCCGCCCCCCGGCCCGCCGCCGGCGCCAACGGCCAGGCACACGACGCCGCCGTGGTCCGCCAGCTTGGCGGCCAGCGGCTCGGGCTTGGAGCGCTCGCCCTGGCCGTACGACCACGCCAGCAGGCGGCCGGAGCTGTCGCCAAAGACGGCAAAGCAGCAGGGCGGAGGGGGCGGAGGAGGACGAGGCCGGTCTGCGCCCTGTTGGGCGCCCCCGCCCGCCCCCCTCCCGCCGCCGTCGCCGCCCCCTGCCTCCATCGTCACGGCCACGACCGCCGACAGCGCCGAGCGATAGCGTCGCGCCGCGCGCGTCCGAACGCCCCGCTCCACGTCCCAGCACACGGCGGTCCCGTCCTCGCAGCCGCACACGAGGAGGGGAAAGCGTGTTTGTCGCCCGGCTGCCTCTGCTGCTGCTGCCTCTGCCGTCGAGACGCCGCCGCCGCCGCCTCCGGCGCTGGTGCCGACGCCCCCGTCTTCGTCGCCCGGCTCGAAAGGCTGGGCACGCCCCTCCGACGGCGACGCGGGCGGCGGGGCGGGCGCGAACGCCACGCTCGACACGCGCGCGGGGTGCGGCGCGAGGCAGCGCTCGATCGAGGGGGGGCCGCTCGTCGCGCGGCCGCCGCCGCCGCCGCCCCTCGTCGGCCGATCGCCGCCGTCCGACCCCCCGCCGCCGCCGCATCGCACGATCACGGCGGCGTCGTGCCCGGCGTACGCGACGAGCGGCTCGCTCGGGTGCTCAGCGGCGAGGTGCGCGCCGTACCTGTTTGGTTGTGTCGTTTGGTTCAATGAGGAAGGCGTCGGTATCGCGCGACGCGCGAAGTGAGGAGAGTCGGTGCCGGGATTAGGCACCGCAAGACGCGAGACGCCGAAACAGTTAGGCCTTGCCTTCTCTCACCAATTGGGCGACGGCGGGACGACCACAGAGTTGCTCATCCTTGTGTTTGTCCGGTCGAGCCCATTCGATGTCGTTCGTTCGGTCCGGTGCGCAACCACTCTCCCCGAAGGCGATGGCCGCCACCGCCGCCGCTTTTGTTCCCGGCGATCCCGCGAAAAAGACGGCAGCGCCGGCTTTCCCGACAGCACCGCAAGACGGCGTAACCCCAACGTGAGGGCGTCGCTCGGATTCCCACGAGATGTGCAATATCATGACTCAACACGACAGGGGGGCTTGGCCCTGTGGAGAAAGAAAGGAAGAGGCGCCGCGACACCATTTCCCATTTCTCATACGATTCGTTGTTTTCATCCCCGCGCCGCCGCCATGGCCATGGCCATCGCCGCCGTCGGCTCGAGCGCCGCCGTCGGCGCCGCGCTCGGCGCCCCCCCGCCCGCGCCGCCGCCGCCAGGCGCGCCCCCCGCGGCCGACGGCGCCGCGCTCGCCGCCGGCGCGCCCACCACCGCGTTGGCCAGCGCGAACGTCCGCACGCTCAGCTCCTTGGCGCGCTCCACCAGCTGCGCCGCCAGCCCTGCCCCGCTGGGCGCGCCCATCACGACCGTCCCCGCCGTGGCGTCGATCTTGGCGTCCAGGCGCGTGGTCAGCACCAGGTTGGCCACCCACTTCTCGGCGTCCGCGCGCTCCATGCCCAGGCGGCCCGCGAGCATGCCCACGTCGATGCGGCGGTGGATGCGGCAGTAGGTCTCAAACACGAACAGCCGCGCGTTTTCGAGAAACTCGGCCTTGCTGGTGGCCAAGAAGTAGTCCTGCTCGAGGACGGCCTCGGCCTCGGCGAGCGTGGCCTGGGCGCCGTCAAAGTCGAACCGCACGAAGACGCACTCGAGGAAGCGGGTGATCGGGTCGCTGTACTCGTAGCTCTCCTGCTGCACCACGCGCACCAGCTCTTTGAGGGCTTGGCGGCGGCGCCGCGTGACCACGACGGCGGCGCTCAGGTAGCGCAGCAGGTGCGGCGCGTTGCTCTGGATGGCGGCCATGTAGGGCGGGGAGAGGAACAGGTCGACAAGGGCCTGCTTGCCGCCCTCGTGGTTCCAGAAGACGTGCAGCGCCCAGTGCATGAGCCACGTGCGCTGCTGGAGCAGCGCCAGCGGCGGCGTGCCGAGCGGCTGGTTCTCGATCGCCTCGCGCAGGCGCGCCAGGTCCTCGGTCGCCGCCTCGTACGACTGCATCAGGGTGTCGGCCGCCAGCTTGCCCCACAGCACCGCCAGGTTGCGCTCGGGCGACGTGCAGAGCGGCTTGTACGCCTGCAGCAGCTCGGCCGCGCCGCCGTAGTTCCCGCAGCCGTACTGGAAGCGGGCGTACTTGTACAGGGCGTCGAGGTCGTCGGCGCCCAGGCCGTGCTCCGCCTGCAGGTACTGCGCGTTGAAGCTGCGGTCCTGCCGGAAGTTGCGGATGACGGCCGGGTCGGACAGGCAGCGGATGATCGGGTCGACGGCGGCCTGCAGCTCGCGCAGCCGGCCGACCACCGCCGCGCGGCGGTCGGCGGCCTCGCCCGGCGGCTCGGCGTCGGGGCCGTGGAGCTCGCGGTGGATGTCGAGGGCAAAGTCGACCATGTTGGTCTTGCCGAGGAGGGCGATCTTGGCCTTGAGGATGTCGGACTGTGTTTGTTTGTTTGGGAGGGGGGAGGGGGGGAGAGCGGTGAGCATCGGCCGCGTGAGTGGGTTTTTCGAGCGTCGGCGTGTCGGGCGACGGCGAGGGGACGCAAACGAGACAACGACGACGCACCGACTCATAGATGCCCTTGTCCTGCAGGAACTCGAGGAGCGGGAAGACCAGGTGCCTGTCCAGGTACTTGCTCAGCGTGCGGGAGAGCTCGTACTCCGCCATGGTGGGCGCGCGAACGGGAGGGAAGGGAAACGGCGTCTCCCTCGCTCTCTCTGTCCTCTCTCTCCCTCCTCTTTTGCTGTCAAGGATCCTCTGTGATTCAAGGGCCGAGGGCCGAGGGCCGAGAGAGAACAGGGGCGAGATGCGCGCACGCGCGCGCGCTGTGCGGCGGCGGGGCCCTGTTGTCTCGCGCTCGGAGATGCAACGGTGTTCGACGAGGAAAAAACTGGCGCACTCTGTTCTGGTTTCTGATGTGCGCGGCGGCTTGTTTGTCTGTGATGATCGGCGACGTGGTGCGAGCTGTACGTGTTGAGTGATGCGTGGCGGGTGACTTGAGACGACTTTGTCTTTGAATGGGCGCGGGAGAAGGTGAGGGAGAGGAAGGAGGCAAGCCGCCGAGTCGCGAGAGAGAGCAAAAGCTCGAGGGAGAGGGAGGGCAGCAGCAAAAAAAAACTGCACTAGACGACGGGTCCCCCTCAACCCTCTATCGTCCCTTCTCTTTCAGCCGCCAACTTGGTAACCTCGAGCGTACACGCGAGTGGCCGCTTTGTCTTGAACTCCCCTAGAGCGCTGAGCCGCAAACCTCGCCACCAGCCCTCACCATGGTGCGTTCTTAAGAGCTCCGTCCCGCGCGCGCCTCCGCCCCCCCCCTCTCTCGAGCAGCGACGCTCCTGCGGACGCGTGCCACTGTGTCTCTTCGGATCCGGCGCTTCGCGATCGGCTGTTTTGGTCCACGGCGCGCGTCGATCGGGACGACGAGGAGGAGGAGGGGGCGGAGCAGAGAGAGAGGCGGCAGCAGCACAACGAGGAGGAGGAGGGCGCAGGGGGCCGCCGTCAAGACAGAGGCGCGCGCGCTGCTCTTTGCGACGCTGGGGTGGTCCGGCGGCGTGCGCACGGCTCCGTCAGGGGGCGACGCCTGGCCGATGCCGCCAATGCCTCCCAGCTGCCGCCCCCGTCGACGCTGGGCGCCGTCGGCGGCGGAAAAACGCCGCCGCCGCGCCGCCCGCGCCCGCGCGATCGGCGGACGAGACCCCCCGTTGCCGCGGCCGTGGCCTCGTTCGCGCGCAGCACCGGCCCGCCCGTCTCTGCACCCTCCCGCACGGAGCAACCCTCCGAACCTGCCCGCAACTCCATTCGCGCTCACCGATCCACCACACGAACCACAAACCCAATCAAAAAAAACCGCAAAAAAACGCCGCCCCCGCCCCCCCCGCAAAAAAATCAAAACGAACACAGGGTCGCGTGCGCACCAAGACGGTCAAGAAGGCCTCGCGCGTCATCATCGAGAAGTACTACAACCGCCTCACCATGGACTTCGACACCAACAAGCGCATCTGCGAGGAGATCGCCGTCATCCAGTCGAAGCGCCTGCGCAACAAGATTGCGGGCTTCACGACGCACCTGATGAAGCGCATCCAGCGCGGCCCCGTGCGCGGCATCTCGCTCAAGCTGCAGGAGGAGGAGCGCGAGCGCCGCATGGATTTCGTGCCCGACGAGTCGGCCCTCAACACGGCGCACATCGAGGTGGACCGCGACACCATGGACATGCTGCGCGCGATCGGCATGTCCAAGCTCCCGGGCCTGGCGCCGATGCAGGCGGCGGCCGGCGGCGGCGGCGGCGGGCCGCCGGGCGCGGGCGGGCCCGGCGGCGAGCGCGGCGACCGGCCGCCGTTCCGCGGCGGCGAGCGCCGCGCGTAAGAGAGGAGGCGCGAGCGCTGCTCTGGCTTTCCGTACTCGCGCATGTGTTTTTCTGGTGCAGCGATGTGGAGGTTTTTGTAACATCTCTACGTCGCACGTTGGTCTTTTCTTTTCACGCATCGTCTCGCTTGGCGTTGGGCGTGTGCCCCCCGCGCGCGACCAGCCTCGCGCGCGCCGCGCTCTCCACGTAGGCCGTGTGCGCGTCGCGCTTTCGGTGGAAAGCCACGGCCGCCGCCCCGTCGCCCTCCTGCTGCCCCGCCTCCCCTTCTCCCTGCCCCGCCCTGTCGCCGCCGCCGGACGCCTGCCCCTCGCGCGCCGCCGCCGCCGCCATGGCCCTCGAGACGCCCGCGTCGGCCGCGCGCTGCAGGCGCAGGAGCAGAAGGCCGTCGTCGTCGGCCCCCGGCGCGGAAAAGGCCTCCGCCGCGGCGCTCCGGGGCGGGCGGGCGCGCGCCACCCACCCGGGATTGACGGCGAGGGCCAGGCGGCGGGAGAGGCGCTCGGAGGGGCGGGCGGCGGAGAGGTTCGTGCTCTTGTTGCTGGTGCTGCAGTTGTTGTTGCTGGCGTCGTCGTCTTCTTCGGCGTTGAAGCCGTCTTCGGGCGGCGGCGGCGGCGGTGGCGGCGGCGGCTCGACCGCGGCCGTCGCCGGTGCCGCCGGCTCTTGCTGCTGCTGCTGCTGCTGCTCCTGCTGCTGGTGCGGGTCCCCCCCAAGCAGCCCCAGTGCCCACCGGTACTCGTGGCGCTTCTCCTTGGCGATGGTCTGGGCGTGCGCGAGCGCCTGCGCCACGGCGTTGGTGTTGCTCAGGCTGCCCGAGCGGCGCGGCGCCATTTTTGTTGGCGCGGCGTTTTTTCTCCCCGGTTGACCGTTTTTCGTTTTTGTTTTTTTCCCGAATACCAAAATCGTATGTGTTTGCAAGAGAGCCAACTAGGGCGGCTCTGGTGGCCTGTTGTGCAAGGTAGAAGCGTGGTCCTGTCCTGGGAGACCGCGGTTGCGGTCGCGACTCGTGTTTTGACGCATGCCGACAGCGACCACGGTGCGAGGCGCGCCTTGCCGCCGCCGCCGCCGCTCGCGCGCGCTCTGCTCGTGTCGGCCCTTTTTCGTCGCTCCTCACGCCAGCGCGGCCGGGCGCATCGCCTCGGCCATGCGCTCGAGCGCCTTTTCCACGCGCGCGCGCAGCGCCGGGTTGGCGTCGCACGTCACGCGGAACGCCTCGCCGGGACCGTGCCCGCGCCGCGGCGCCACGCTCACGAGGTCGCCGTCCACGTCGACGCGCAAGAGGTACCGCCGGCCGCCGCCGTTGCCTCCTCCGCCGTTGCCGCCGCCCGCGCCCGCCTCGTCGTCGTCGCCCCCGTCGTCGTCCTCCTCGTCGTCGTCCTCGTCGTCCTCCTCCGGCGAGGCCGAGGCCGACGCAGACGAGGCCGAGGCCGGCCCCAGGCGCGCGCGCGTCACGCGCCCAAACTGCGCGCGCAGCAGCGCGGCGACCAGGTCGGCCTCGGCCGCGCGCGCGCCCTCGCCGTCGCCGCGCCCGAGCGCCGCGCGCCGCGCGGCGTCGGCGCGCCGCGCGGACGCCGGCTCGCCCGCCGCCTGCAGCACGACCGCCACGACGGCGTCCGCGACCAGGTCGCCCAGCGCCCCGCCCTCCCACTCGATCACGACGTGGCGGCCGTGCCCGCGGGACGGGTCGGCGCGGCGGTGCCGGACGGCGACGACGCCGCCGATCGTGACGGCCTCCTCCTCGCCCTCGAGCTCGGCGCGCGCGGCGGCGTCGGCGTCGCCGCCGTCTTGCTCGTCGGCCCCGCCCTTTTTCGCGTCGGCAACGGCGGCGTCGGCCGAGCGCGACCGCGAGCGCGACGAGCGCACGGCCATGCGCCCGCTCCCCTCGACGCCCTCGAACGCCACCTCGAGCGCGAGGCGCACGGCCGCAAAGCCGCGGCTCAGCCGGCCGGCGCCGCCCCCCCGCCCCCCTTCCTCCTCCTCCTCCTCGTCCGGCAGCGCCACCGCCTGCCTGTGCAGCACGCGGCCCGTGCGCAGCTTGGTGAAGGCCGGGAGGTCCTCGGGCGCGACGATGACCGCGCGCGCCCCGCCCCCGCCCCCGCCGACCGCCGCCGCCGCCCCCACGCCGATGCCCGACCCGTCCGCGCCGGGCGCGCCCGCGCCGCCGCCCGCGCCCGACACGAGCACGCCCCGGACGACGGCGGCGCCCCCCGCCCCCGCCCCCGCCGACGCCCTCCCCGCGAAAGGCCCGCCCTCGGCCAGCCGCCCGAGCACCGTCGCCTCGCGCCTCAGCGGCACGGGGATGCGCGCCGTGCTAACCACCCGCGGCGTGTGCACCGTGCGCGCGTACCCGCCCGCGCGCGCCAGCCGCTCGAGCGCGCCGCGCAGCCGCGCCATCTCGCCGGCCTCGCCGTGCACGAGCACCACGTGCGGCGGCCTGAGCGCCTCGAGGAAGCCGCTCGTCTGCTCAAAGTCGGCGTGCGCGCTGAAGCTGATGGCCTCGACCGTGCAGCGCAGGGGCACGCGCGTGCCCGAGCGCGTGGTCACGTGCGACGGGTTGGACAGCACGTCGCGCGCCAGCGTGCCCTGCACCGCGAAATCGGCGATGATCAGCGCGTTTCGCGGGTCCTCGCACCAGGCCTCGAACAGGTCGCGCGACAGGCCGCTCTGCAGCATCGACGGCGTGGCCATCATGACGCAGGGGCCGCTGTCGTCGAACTCGGCCGCGCCGCGCAGGAAGCGCACGTGCTCGAGGCGGAAGGGGTTGCGCTGCGCGGCGAAGGCGGCGCGCACGTCGTCGTTCATCGCCTCCACATAAGTCTGGTATACGGACAGCGCCTTGCGCGCCAGGCCCGAGGCCTGGTAGATCGGCACGCCGTGGAGCTCCGGGTGGTCGCGCCAGTGCTCCTCCAACAGCAACAAGAGCTCCTGGGCGCGCCCGAGCGCGACGATCGGCAACAGGACGCGCCCGCCCCCTAAGACCGTCCCCGCCACCCGGTCGATTAAGCGGCGCTCGCGCACCTCGCGCGGCAGGTGCCTGCTGACGCCGTACGTGGCCTCGACGATCACCGCGTCCGGCCGCAACGACGGGGGCGGCAGGTCCGCGGCGCCCAGGTGCCGGTCCGCCGCGCGGCTGTAGTCCCCCGTGTACAGCACGCGGGCGCCGCCGATCTCGACGGTAAACATGGCGGCGCCGAGCACGTGCCCCGCGCGGTGGGCGGTCACCCTAAGCCCGCCGCCCAGATCCACCGTCTGGTCAAAGTCGATCACCTCCGCGACCTGCATCGCGCGCTCGAGGTCGGCCTCGGCGTACAGCTGCTCGTCGCCGCTGCTGCCGGCCGAGACGCGCACGTAGTCGCGCAGGAGGGTGTAGAAGATGGCCTTGGTCGGGTGCGTCATCAGCAGGCGGCCGCGGAAGGGCGTGCGGCCAACCAGGTAAGGGACCGCGGCGCAGTGGTCCAGGTGGAAGTGGGTAACGAGGCAGGCGTCGACGCTGGCGAGGTCGACCTCGTCCAAAAAGGGCAGGGAGGCGAGGCCTTGGTGGCCCGGGTGGATGCCGCAGTCGAGCATGACCTTGCGCTGGCTGGGCGGGTCGGTCGGTCGGTCGGCGTTTTTAGTGTGTTCGGGGCGCGAGTGAGCGAGCGAGCGAGCGAGCGAGCGGGCGAGCGTGTTCCTGTCGGCGGCGCCGGCAGGATTCTCTGCTCGAAGGCAAAACATACGGGCTCTGAGAGCCCCTCTCGATTGGGTCGTCCGACGCGACTACGACTCACGCGTACTCCACGATGATGCACGAGCGCCCGACCTCCTGCCCCGCGCCCAGTGGCGTGATCAGCACCTCGCCCATCTCCTGCTGCCCCTCCTCCTCGAGCTCGACCTCGAGCGGCAGGACGGCCGGCTTGGCGTCCGCGAAGAAGGAGGGCGGCGGGTCGGCCCTGCGCTTGGACATGTTGAAGGGAGGGGCGCGCCCTGCGGGTGGAAACACACACAGATGCAGTTGGTGTCGGGTGATGAGGTGCTTTTCACGCGCGCTACTACGGGTGTGATTGGCGGCCCATCGCTGAGGTGTGTGTGTCGTGTGTGTCGTGTGCTGTGTGTTTTATCTGCGCGGTCCGTCGAGGCAATGATCGAGGAGGATGAGGGAGACGGCGTCCCTCTCTTGAGTCCGCCGTTGTTCGTCGCCGACCGGAAAAGTCGTCGGCGCGTCGCCGCGCGCCCCCCCTTGAAACGCACCGATCGCGCGCGGCCCAATGCTCAATCCTCAATCCACAACGCAATCAAGTCCGCATCATCACGACAATTCACACCACGCCCCCGCGCCCGCTCCTCGACACCACCACGCGCCGCCTCCCCCCCGTCCCCCCCTTTCTCGACAGAGGGTCCTCCCGTCGATCGCCGCACCGCGCAAAAGGCGACGAGCGGCCCGACAACGCACCCGCGCACGCCCTAACACGGCAGTAGTAGTGCTCGCTTGGCCTTGGGCCGCGGCGGCGCGTGCGCGTCACTCGACCCCCTCTCTCGTGCGAGCAGAGCGCCACGCTCCGAACGACGACGCCTGACCGCCGCCGCCCGGCGCGCCGCCGTTTTGATCGAGAATTGAAAACGCAAAAAGATGAAGCTCCTCACGCACAACATGCTCGCGTGCCACATCCGCGGCGTCGAGAACGGCTACCCCTTCCAGATCGAGGCCGTCGAGATCGCGCGCCACCCGGCCGAGTACGACCCCGACTTCCTGCGCCACATCCTCCCGCGCCTCGAGTGGCCGGCGCTGCTGGCCGGCGCCAAGGCGGTGCGTTCTGCGTTCTGCGTTCTGCGTTCTGCGTTCTGCGTTCTGCGTTCTGCGTTCTGCGTTCTGCGTTCTGCGTTCTGCGTTCTGCGTTCTGCGTTCTGCGTTCTGCGTTCTGCGTTCTGCGTTCTGCGTGTGTCCTTCGTCGCCGTCTTTCGGTTCCTCTCTCGCCCGCGCCGCCGCGCCCCTCCTTTCTTTGGAGGCGCGCCACCACGCCCAGGTGCGTTCGATCAATCAGTCACTTACGGTCACGATGTGCCCCATCTGCGTCCTCCCCCCAAAGAAAACACAACCAAAACCAAAAACCCAAATACCAAAACCATCAACAAAAACAGCTCGGCTGCGCGGACGACCTGCCCGAGGCCGTCGAGGACGCCATGCTGCGCGACGACGCGTTCCTGCGCGCGCTGCACCACGCCCTCCTCGAGGTGGCCCTCGTCGAGGGGGCGCTCGTGTGTCCGGAGACGGGCCGGCGCTTTCCCGTGAAGAAGGGCATCCCGAACATGCTGCTGCACGAGGACGAGTGCTGAGCGGCGGGGAGAGGGAGGGAGGGGAGCGGCGGCGTGCAGCAGCCCGGCAGGCGGGGGCGACGGCGGGCGGGGGGCGCGACGGCGGGCGGCCGCCACTGCCGTTCGTCGGCCGGTCGATCCTCCCCGCCGCGCTGACTGCCAATCAGACGGGCATTGTGGCCGTGAGGCGTGAGGGGATACAAACACACACTACTAGACGACCTTGTAGACGATGAAAGGAAAATGAGGAAACTTTGTGCAAAGTCGGAAAGACGCCGTCGACGCTCGCCATCAAACATCGCGCAATGTCTCAATTCACTAGCTAGCTCGGCAACGAACGGGACGTGACGGAACCTCTTTATTTCGATTGACGCACCGCCTCATCTCTCCCTCTCTCTCTCTCTCCATCTCTCTCTCGCTCGCGCGCGAGTGACGAGAAAAGCACGGAGTCTCCCCAAAATAATCGACGCGCGGGAGGCCGCGGGCGCTGGGTGCATTTAGCCCCGCGCCCCTTCAGAGATGGAGCAGTCACAAGTACGTGCGGCGGGCGGCGTCTTGGTCGCCACGGGGCGCTGTTTCGGGAGGGGGGGCGATACACCTCTCCCTCGGCTCGGGCGCCATTCTCACGTTCCACCCGAAACAACCCCTTGCCCCTCCCCTTTAACTCTCTCTCACAGCAGGCCGCGCGAGGACGGCACCGGCGGTGAGAAAATCCCCAGGCGCTGATGCGGGATGCACCGAAAGAGGGAGCGCGCGAGACGCCGGCGGCGTCAATTGCGAGCGCGCGCGGCGACCGCACCTCCTCCGCGCAGGCGAGACACTGACCTGATCCAAAACCAATACCGCCTCACCACGACAAACGAAACAGAGCCCTGAGCGACTCGTGGGCGCTCGACAACCTGCGCATGGACGCGGGCGTGCTGACCTTGGCCGGCGCCGACCCGCGCCTGGCCGCCATGGCCGCCGCGCCGACCCATGCGGCCGCCGCCGCCGCCGCCTCGGCCTCGCAGCAGCAGCAGCAGCATGAGCAGCAGCAGCAGCAGCAGGCCATGTACGAGCACCACCACTTCAACCTAGGGCAGCACCAGCACCAGCAGCAGCAGCAGATGCAGCTGCAGGAGCTGCAGCGGCGGCTGAGCGGGGCGGGGCTGCTGCCGGCTGCTGGCGGTCTCGGGCTGGCCGCCGCCGTCCCCTCTCCGGTCGCCGGCGCCGCCAACCCCCTCTCCTCCCTCGCGCCTCCTGTCGCTGCTGCTCCGTCGCTCTCGCCCGCGACGACGCCCACGGGCGCGCTCGTGACCGTGCCGCAGGCGCACTCTCTGTCGCCCCAGGTCGCGTTCGTGGCCAGCGGCGGCGTGCGCAAGCGCGCAGGCCGGCCGTCGTCCGGCGCGATCGGCGGCGGCGGCGGCGGCGGCGGCGGCAGCGCGGCCGCGGCCGCCATCGGCATGGGCTCGCCGCCGGTTCAAGCCGCGCCCAACGGCGGCAACGGTTACTGCTACATGCCCGGGCTGCCGCGGGTTGAGGAGCAGCAAGAGGTGCCGCAAGAAGGCGCGGCGGCGGCGGCGGTGGTGGCGCGCAAGGCCGCCGCCGGCCGCCGCAAGAGCACGGGCGGCAGCGGCGGCGGCGGCGGCAGGCGCGGCGGAAGCGGCGGTGGTGCCGCGGGCGCCACCGAGGAGACCGAGGGCGACGACGAACTCGCCGGCATCGACGACCTCGACCTGTCGAGGCTGCTGGACGAGGACGACGACGACGACGAGGACGGCGGCGACGAGGGCGGCGGCGGCGGCGGCGGCGGCGGCGCGTCCGCGGGAGGAAACGGCGGCGCGGGCGCCGACGCCGCCGCCCGCCGGCCCTTTTCGTCCTCCGCGAAGCCCGGGCACAACCCGGCCAACGGCCGCTCTGCCGAGGAGCTCCTCGCCCTCGACCCCAAGCGCGTGCGGCGGATCCTGGCGAACCGCCTGAGCGCCGCGCGCAGCAAGGAGCGGCGGCAGCTCCACGCCTCTGCGCTGCAGGGGGCGCTGCGGCGCGGCGAGGCGCGCGCGGCCGAGGCGCGGCGCGAGGCGCGGTCCCTGCGGGCGGAGGCGGCGGCGCTGCGGGCGGCCGCCGCGGCGGCGCGCGCGTGCGCGGGCGGCGGCGGCGGCGGCAGCGGGCGCGGGCCGGGCGCGGCCGAAGACGCCGGCGGCGGCGGCGGCGCGGGGGCGGCGGCGGCGGCGGCCGCCGCGGCCGCCGCGGCCGCCGCGCTCGAGGCAGAGGCGCTGGCGCTGCGGCGGCGCATCGCGGCCGCCGGCGAGCTCAACGCGGCGCTGGCGCGCGAGCTGCTCGCGCGCCAGGCCGCGTGCGGGCTGGAGCTGCGGCTGCCGCCCGCGTGCGAGGCGGTGGCGCAGCAGATGCCGCCGTTGGCCTCGCCTGCCTTTCCGCCGCCGCCGGGCCCCCTGCCTGCGCCAACAGCGGCGACGATGGCGGCGGCGGCGGCTTCCGAGCTCGACCAGCAGCAGCACATGCATCAGCACATGCAGCATGTACAACAGCAACACATGCACCAGCAGCAGCAGCAGCAGCAGCAGCAATACCAGGAGCAGCACATGCAGCACATGCAGCAGCAGCCGCGCGCCATCACAACCGCGGTCGCCGCGCCCGCCATGGGCCTCTAGCGCGGGCACGCCGTGCTGCCCGGCTCGCGAGCCCGCCATTTTCAACCCCCTGACGCGTCCCCTGACTCTGACCCAATCTCGACGCTCGCGCGCCCCTCCTTGTAAACACACGAATCTCGCCATATCTGATCGCAAGTTGCGTCTGCCCCGAGCTCGCGAACCGCGGCGGCGTCTTTTGCCTTTTTTCTTCGGGCGCGCGCCCGCCTCTCGCTTTCGTCCTGCCAGTGCACCCGTCCGCTCCTTCTCCCGGCGATCAAGACACCCGCACTTTGTTCGTTCCTCAAAATTGAGCGCCGTCGTTACACAGAGTCACTTGGGTTTTGTTCGTTCCTCAAAATTGAGCGCCGCGCGCCGCACGCACGCCGCACGCAAAGAGCGCAAAAAAGAAAGCCCGCACGGCCTGCTGCCGGAGGCGCGCGCGATGGTGGCCTGGCGAGCGGCGGCCTCCTCGGCGCCGCTGCCGCCGGTGCCGGCGCTCCGAAACGGCATCGAAGACGGAGACCTTCCTCTGCCTCCGTTTTTTTCTACGGGCCGAACGCCTCTGGGGGCGGGGGAAGCAGCTCGCCGCCGCGCGAGCTCATAAACTGGGCGAGCGCGAGGTACGCGATGCCGAAGAGGATCGACGCGGCGCCGGTCACGATGGCCGTGCCCTGGCCCTTGAGCAGGATGAGGGGCGACGGCGACGCCGGCGCGGGGGCCTCGGCGCCGGCTGCCGGAGGGGCGGCGGCCGCCGGGCTGCTGGGCGCCGGCGGCGGCGTCTTGGTGGCGGCGGCGCCGTTGTCCTCGGGCGAGGTGGCCGCGCGGACGCGGCGGCAGGGCGCCGCCGCGGCGCGCAGGCGCGGCGCCGCGAGGGGCGCGCGCGACGTGGTCGCGAGCGCCGCCGCGCACGGGCGCGTTGTGGAGAGGCTGAGCATGTCGAGCGCGCGCGCGTGTGGAGAGAGAGGACCACTAGTTTTGGGGTGGGGGGCACTTTTTGATGGTGAGGGGGGATTGGCAAAGCGAAGACGGGATGCCGTGTGTGGTTGTGAAATGTCAAGGGCGGAGATTTGAGAGCGTTGGGAATGAGCGACTGGTGCGGTTGACGGTAGAGGGGGGCGCCGCAGCAGCAAAAGAGAGACGGCGCACGAGGCGCGAGCGAGTGGCCGCCGCCGGCCGCCCCGCCTCCGACCGGAGGCCGCCGCCGCTGCGCCGTCCGCGCCGAGTCGGCGCCGCCGGCCAAAGGGCAAAGTCCGCAGGCAGCTCACCCCCCCCTCCCCACACCGACAGCTTGTTCCCCGCATTCACTCATTGCATCGGAGCTCGGCCCCTTGACTGCGTACGCGCTCGCCGCTTTTCTCTCACCTACCATTCCCCCCTTTCCAAAAGCGCCCTGCGATTCGCAACCTTTTCCGCGTTTCGCGTTTCTACCCTCCGCACTTCTCCCAGTCTCGTTGCTTCGTACTGGCGCACACATCCAACTGCCCGACACGATCACCTCCTCCCCATCGATGGCTCGACGGCGCTAGGGACTCGCGCCGCGCGTGCTTGCTCCAGCCGCTCGCATCGGGCGCAGGGTCCGGGGCCCTCTCTCGCTCCGAGGGCAGTCGCTCTTCATCAAGGCGCCGCCCCAACACGCTCCCCCTCCATCTCCCCTCGCTTTTTCTCCTCCACCTCTTCCGCGCGTGCCCCGCGCTCTCTCTCTCGCCCTCTTCCCCATCGCTCACACTCGCGCCATGCTGCGCAGCGGATGTACAGGCGTGGCGCCCGCCATCGGAGGACCCCCCGGCGCGTCCCTGCGCGTGGCGGCCGCGTGCGCGCAGCGGCACAGGCGGCACCCCCATCAGCGGCGTAAGCGGGCGCCGGGCGCGGCGATGGCCGCCGCCGTCGGCGCCTGCAGCAGCAGCAGCAGCAGCAGCGGTCTCCCACCGTTTGCTGCAGCCGCAGCGTCATGCTCCACCACCCTCATGCGCGTGCTGAGCCGCGCTGGCGGAGCGGCGTCTTTGGCTCGGAGCAGCGCCGCCATCAGTGGTGGCAGCGGGGGCCCTCTGCTCCCGCCGCCGTCGTCGTCGCGCGAAGGGGCGGCGGCGCCGTCGGCGTCGGCGTCGGCAGCGCCAGCGTCCTCGATCGCCTCTGGCAGCAGGCGGGCGCGGCGGCCGGCGGTGTCGTCGGCGCGCGCTCTGTCTTCGTCCTCGGCGGCGGCGGCAGCGGCAGCGGCGGCAGCGGCAGATGCGGCAGCGGCAGCCGACACCGGAGCAGCGGCCGCAGCAGCAGCAGAGGCAGCGGCAGCAGCGTCCGGCCCGCCACCTTCCGACGGCGCCGGCGCCCTGGACGAGTACCGTCTGCGATTGCAGCGCCAGCGTGTGCGGCAGGCGCTCGAGCTCGGCAAGCTGGCCGCGGCGGCGGCCGAGCTCGCAGCCGGCAACGGCAACGGCAACGGCGACGGCAACGGCAGCGGCAGCGGCAGCAGCAACGGCAACGGCAACGGCCACGCGTCGTCTTCGTCCGCCCTGTGGCAGGGCGCCGCGGCCGAGGCCGAGGACAAGCAGGCGTTGGAGATGAGCCGCCTGCGGCACGCGGCGTCCGCCGCCGTGGCGGCGGCGGAGGACGGGCTGGCGCCGGACGACGGGGCTGGCGGCGGCGGCGGCGGCAGGAGGGGGGCCGCCAGCGGGGCCGCCGCCGACACCGGCACCGGCGCCGGCGACCCTGCAATCGCCGTCGCCTACGACCCGGAGAAGGAGGCGCGCAAGAACCTCGCGCGCCGCATCCGGGACGCCCCCTCCTTGCCCCTGCTGGTGGACATCATCGCGGCCGAGGCCGGGCAAGTCGGACCAGGGGCAATCGGGGCAGCAGGAGCAGCGGCGGCGGCCACGGCCGCCGCGGCGGGCTCCCCTGGCGCCTGCTTCGACACCAGGCACGCGTCGCAGGCCCTGCACCGCCTGGCCGTCCTCCACGGCGCGTACTTTGCGCGCCTGGACACGGTCGCGGCCAGCCTCGACGCGCGGCATCCGGCGCACGCGCCGGACGCGCCGCCGTCACAGGAGCGCGCGCTGTCTGCCGCCGCGCGCGCCGCCCGCCGCGCCGCGCGTCGCGAGGCGCGCGCGGCCGCGTGGCGCGAGTACGCGGGGCCCGCCGCGCGCCAGCTCGGGCGCATGCTCGTGCGCAACGCGGACCACCTGGAGCCTTGGCACCTGTCCCTGGCGCTCTGGTCGTTCGGGCGCTTGATGGACGAGGGCGAGGCGGCGGGAGGCGGCGGCGGCGCGGGCTTGGCCTCGGCCGATGCCAACGCCGACGCCGCCGGCGCCGGCGGCGGGTCCCTCTCGCGCGGCTTGGTCCTGTCCGCGCTCGGCAGCATCAGCGGCAGCATGAGCGGCAGCGTGGACGGCGGCGACGAGGCGGGGCTCTCGGCGCTGCTCGCGGCCGACCCGGCCCTGGCCGCGCTGCTCGAGGCAGACCCCGCGCTGGCGGCGGCGGTCAGTGGCGACATCGACGGGGCGCTCAGCGCGCTGCAGCCGCACCACCTGCAGCCGCGGGCCGAGCCGCCGCCGAGGCAGGCCCCGCGGCAGGAGGCCGCGGACGCCGCCGCCGCCGCCGCTGCCGCCGCCGCCGCGCCCTCGTCGGCCTCGTCGCCCTCGCGGTGCGCGCCGACGCTCGCGCTCGTCGAGGCGCTGCTGGCGTCGCCTCGGTGCGCCGCGCTCGTGCCGACGTTCCGCCCGGCGGACGTGGCGTTCGCGCTGCACGGGGTCGCGCGCCTGCGGCAGACGCCGCTGGGAGGGAGTGGCGCCAGCCTCAACTGGGGGCCCAGCGGCGGCGGCGGCGGCGGCGGCCTGTCGTCCTCGTCCGGCGAGGGCGGCGGCGCCTCGTCGTCCTCCCCTTCCCCCTCATCCCCCTCGTCCTCGTCCTCCTCCTCGTCCTCGACCGAGCGCCCGTCGTACCGCGCCTTCGTCGAGGCCCTGGTCGCGCACGCGCTCGAGCTGCTCGCCCTCCAGCCGGGCGCCTGGCGCCCCCGCGAGCTTGCGTGCGTTGCCTGGTCCCTCGGCCGCCTCGGCCCGGGCGTCGTCTCGAGCGCGTCGGCGGCCGCCGCCGGCGCGCGCGGCCGCCGGCCGCTGCTCGAGGCGCTCATGGCCGCCGTGGTGCACAACCTCCCGTCGTTCCAGCGCCCCGGGGAGCTCGTGGTCGTGGCTTACGGGTTCGCGCGCCTGCGCTACCGCATGCCCGGCGCGCTGCTCAAGGTCACGCACCGCATCGCGCGCCTCTCGGCGCAGGCGCGGCCGCGCGACGCCGCCAACGCGGCGCTCGCCATGGCGCGTCTGGACTTCCTGCCCGACGGCGGGCTGCTGGCCGCCCTGCCCGCGGCCTCAGCGGTGCTCCCGCGCGCGCGCGAGATGCGGCCGCAGGAGCTGTCCAACCTGCTGTACGCGTACGCGCGCCTCGCGGCGCTCGAGGCCGCGCAGCAGCAGCAGCTCGCGCACCAGCAGCAGCACCAGCAGCGGCAGGACGAGCGGCAGCGGGCGGCGGCGGCGGCCATGGCGGCGGCGGCGGCGGCCGGCGGCAACGGCAACGGCGACTACGACGCCAACGACGCCGCCGCCCTCGCCGAGCCCGCCGACGACGCCCCGCCCCCGCCGTTCCAGCAGCGGCGCGACGCCCGCGACGCCGCCGAGTCCCTGCTGGACGCACTCGCCCCCGTGCTCGCGGACCGCCTGTCGGAGCTGTCGCCGCAAGACCTCGCCCTTTCGCTCTGGTCGTACGGCGCGCTGCGCCGCCCGCCGCCGGCCTCGAGCGGCCTGCTGCCCGCCGCGTGCGCCGCCCTGGCCGACCGCGCCGAGGCCGGGGACCTCGTCCCCGCGCAGCTGGGCACCGCCGTGAAAGCCCTGGCGCGCGTGGGGCACCGGCCCGAGCGCGCGCAGATGCGGGCGCTGGCGCGCGCGGCCGGGCGGCAGCTCGGGCGCTTCCGGCCGCAGGAGCTCTGCCACCTGCTCTGGGGCTGCGCGGGGCTCGGGTACCGCGACGTGGGCCTGTTCCTGCCGGCGGTGGCGCGCGTGGGGGCCGCGCTGCAGCCGCCGCCGCCCGCGGCGCTGGCCGCGGCGGGGGCCGCGGACCGGGGCGGCGGCGGCGGAGGCGGCGGCGGCGGAGGCGGCGGTGGCGGCGGCGGCGCCGCCGACGGCGGCGGCGGCGGCGGCGGCAACCCGGCCGCGGCCGCGCGGCGCGCGCAGCGGGCGCAGGCGGCGCGGCTGCTGCCGCCCGTGGCGCTCAGTACGGTCGTCCACGCGTGCGACCGCCTGGGCCTGTGGCCGCAGACACTGATCGACTTGGCCGAGGCGCGCGGCATCCGCCTGAGCGACGGCGTGCTGCTGCGCAGAGGGGGGCTCGAGCGCCGGGAGGAGGAGGAGGAGCCGCCGTCGGCGCGGCCCGAGGTCGGGGCGCCGGCGCCGCCCGCCGCCCCCTCCTCGCCGCCGCCGCCGCCGCCGCCCAGCGACGCGGCGCTCGTGGCGCTCTGGGCGGCGCTCGACGCGTGCGGCTTCAGCGCGGCCGCGATGGCCGCCGCCGCGCCGCGCGTGCCGGCGCCCGGCGAGGCCGGCGTCTACCTCGTCTTGGAGCCGCAGCCGCAGCCGCCGCCGCAGCAGCAGCAGCAGGAGGAGCAGGAGGAGCAAGGCGCGTCGGCGTCGGCGTCGGCGTCGGGCTCCGCGGCGCGCTGAGGGCTCTCTCAACAATTTCATCCGAAAACACACACGTGCGTAGCCTCTTTTTAACAGGGAATCTAAATTATTGACTAGAGCCGCACGAGCGCGTGGTTGGAGCAGCCGCGGCACTGAATGAGGAGCTGGCGCGGCGGCGGCGGCGGCGGCGGCGGCGGCTCGGCGGCTTTGGCGCCCGCCGACGAACGAGCGGGCGCTGCGGCTGCTGCGGGCGCCATTTCGGCGACGCGCATGGGCAGGCGGTACAGATCGCCGCACCGGCAGGGGTAGGTGGCGACCTGTCGTCGCCGGACCGCGCCATCTGTTGCTGCTGCTGCCGTTGCTGACGCTGCTGCCCGGGGCGCCGCCGTGGCGGCCGCTGCCCGCCGCCGCCGCTCCTCCTCCTTCTCCCCCTCCTCCTCCTCCCCGTCCTCCTCCTCCACCACGTCCATCTCGCTCAGGTCCAGCTCCTCCGCGGGAGTGATCGCGCTCGCTGCCTCCATGTGCGCCCGGCGCTCCAGCTGCGCGTCGTACGCGGCGCGCGCCCCCGTGTCCCGCAGCGCGCAGTACGCCGCCCGCACGGCCGCAAAGCGCGATGAGTCGCCCTCTCCGCCGTATCCGCCGCCGCCGCCGCGCTCGCCCCTGCCGCCGCCGCCGCCGTCGTCGTCGTCGTCGTCGTCGTCGTCGTCGCCATCGGTCTGCTGAGCCTGCTGCTGCTGCTGCTGCTGCTGCTGCTGCTGCTGCTGCTGCTGCTGCTTTTGCTGCTTGTCCGGGTGGCAGCGCAGCACCTCGCGCTGGTAGGCCGCGCGGATTGCGGGCGCGTGAGCGTCCTCCGCGACGCCGAGGACCTGGTAGTGGGTTGCTGGGTGAGATTCTCCGCCTGCCGTTTGGCGGTCCGTCCACCAGGACGTCATCCTTGGTAGTGCTGCATTGAGCGACCGAGAGTGGCGCGCGTGCGAGCTAAGAGGAGTCGCCGATAACGCGATCCGAGATGGTCGGCGGCCGTCCGCTGCTCGCGAGCGCGCGGTGGAGACTGCCTTTTGCTGACGGCGGCGATGCGACCTCTTGATAGACGCCGCGCCTCTCCACCTACATGAAAACACAATTCACTACAGCCAGGATCATCGGATTGACACACGGCGCGGCAACGATGCTGCGCGAGGTGGTTGACGAAGGGGACGATCGGGTGTCGGCAGAGCTGCACCAGCAGTCGCCGAGCACGACGAGCTCGCCCACGCAGCCCGGCCCGACGGCGACAACGGAGGACGAGGGCAGCGGCAGCAAAGAGCCAGGGGAACAGAATGACGACGGCGAGGCTGCTCCGACCGCCGCCGCCGCTGACGGAGCCGCCGCCGCCGCCGCGCCAGAGACGGCCGCGACGCCGGCGCCGGACCGGGCGCGCCTGCTGACCCGTGCCGCGGGGTGGGCGCTGCGCGTAGTCGTGGCCGTCGAGGCGCTATCGCTCCTGGGCAGGCTGTGGCCGCGGCGGCGGGGGGTCGACGGGGGGCACTTTGAGCGCTTCCGGCGGCAGGGGCTCGGCATCGGCCCGCCGGCCGCCGGTCGCCCTGGCGGCGGCGGGTTAAGCGCGTTTGGCGGCGGCGGCGGGGGCCCCGGGCGCAGGCGCCGCCGCCGCCGGGGCGATCCGACCGTGTGGGACCGGTACGTGGGCCTGTCCACCGAGGCCGTTGATGACGCGTTGGAGTTCTCGTCGTCGGCGGTGTCGGGCGAGGGAGAGGCGCAGAATCGAGAGGGGGGAAGCGCAGAAGGCAGCAAGGGAGCGGGCAGCAAGGGGTCGGCGAGCAGCCGCCGCCGCGAGCGTGGCGGCGGCGGCAGGGGCGGCGGCGGCGCCCCCACCCCCGCCGAAAACGACGGCGACGACGGCGGCGAGGCGGAGGATGCGCGCGCGCGCCTACTCGCCTACCTGTCCGGCCGCGCGCCCGTCGCCGCGCTCGCGGGCCTCGACGGGCGGGCGCTCGCGCGGGCGGCGGCGGCCGTGCGGAGCGAGGAGCTCGACGCCATCGCGCCGCCGCCCTCGGGCGGGCGGCGCGGGGGGGGGAATTCCGAGCAGCGCTTCGGCCGCGCCGAGCTGAGGGCCGAGATGGACGAGGTGGTCGCGGCGATGCGGCGGGCCAAGAAGGCGCGGGCGGCGATCGCGCGAGCGCAGGCGGACAAGGCGGGCGGCGGCGGCGGAGGCGGCGGCGGCGGTGCGTGATTTGAGAAGAAATCGTCGTTTTATTTCTTTCATGCTTTTTTTCTATCCACACGGTGGTTGCTTTACCTTTCCGTCTCACAGCTCGGGCCACCCGCCGTCCGACTCGACCGTGGCGGCCGCCGCCGCCGCCTCTGCCTCTGCCTCTGCCTCTGCCTCTGCCTCTGCTCCCGCCCCCGCCTTTGCCGCCGCGGCCTGCTGCTGCCCCTTGGCCGCCTCGCGCGCCGCGCGTGCCGCCGCGATGGCCTCCGGCGTCGGCGAGAAGTAGGACGTCATCAGGCCCCCGACCGGGCTCAGGATGGCCACGGCGACTTGCTTGGCGTCTACGGCCGCGGGCCCGGTGGCGCCGTAGCGCGCGCGCGCGGCGCCGGAGAGCGCCAGCGCGAGGCACGCCCACGAGACCGCCCGCCGCTTGAGGACGACGCCGACCATCGACCCGAGCGTCGCCAGCAGCAGGATAAAGTCGGGAGGCGGGTCCTCGCCGCGCATGGGGCGCTCGTACTTCTTGAAGGCCGCGGCGCAGCGCGGGTCGGCGGCGGCTGCGGCGGCGGCGGTCGCGGCGGCGGCTTGCTGGGCGGCCGCGAGCGCGGCGTCGCCCTTGGCCATCTTTCGAAGTCTTGCCTTGCACGGCGGCGCGGGGCGTCCGTCCTGGGCGCGATCGGAGCGCGCGCGCGACTGTTGCCGGAAGTCTTTGGGCGCTTGGCAAGCTCAAAAGTCTGAGTCGCCCTTCGATCGAGAGAGCGGGGCTACCGAGGCGATGGATCGGGCGGGGGTTGTGCCGCTTACGCGCGGGAGGAGAGGCGCGCAAGCAAGCGCTCGGCGAGGAGAGGCGCGTTTGGGAGAGGAGGCGAGTTTGAGTGAGGGGGGGGTGTAATCGCGATCGCGCGCGCTTTTGTGTGTTGAACGATGCGGGTGGAGCGACGAGATGCGTGTGTGTGTCTGTGTGTGCGCGCGTTGCCTGTTGGACCGGCCAATGAGACTCGCTCTCGAGTGCGGTCCGGCGTCGGCGTCGGCGTCTGCGTCGGCGTCGGCGTCGGCGTCTGCGTCTGCGTCGGCGTCGGCGGCGGCGGCGGCGGCGGCGGCGGCGGCGCGACGCGCGCGGGGCGCGCATCGATATTTGGAAAGGGGCCCAAGCGACGCTTGCCTTCACCACTCCCCGTCAACGACATTGCAAGGACAGCCCCAAAGTCAAAAAGCAAGCGCACTCAAAGAACCACGAAACGAAAGGAAAGTTTCTTATCACCCGAACGAAACGCCGCGCCTCCCCTCCATCAACAACAGTCGCAGCAACCATGCGACTCCAGCAACGCGGAGCTATCGCGGCAGCCCCCGCACGCTCCGTCCCGCCCGTCCTCAAGTGGCGCGCGCGCCTCGTCGCTTCCGCGCTGCAGCAGCAGCAGCACAGCGCCGCCGCCGACGCCGCCCGCCGCCGCCGGCCCTCCGTCACCGTCGCCGCTGCCTCCTCGCCCTCGGACAACCCGCAAGCCTCCTTCTCCTCCGCCAACGACTGGTCCGCGCCCGAGTCCCCCGCGCCACCCCCCTCGGGCCCGCCAGAGGGCTGGGAGCGCCAGTACTACGCGTGGCAGCAGGCCCAGTCGCAGCAGGCGAGCGAGGGCGCCGCCGCCGCCAGCAGCGACGGGTGGGGCGCGGGCGGCGGCGAGGCAGGCGCCTCGACGGGGGATGCGCAGCAGCAGCAGTGGCAGCAGTGGCAAGAGTGGCAGCGCTGGCAGGAGTGGCAGCGCCAGCAGCAGCAGTGGGAGGAGTGGCGACAGTGGCAGGCGCGCCAGCAGCAGCAAGGGGGCCAGGCGGCGGCGTCGTCGTCGCCGTCAGGGCCGCGGCGCGGCCCGGGCGGCGGTGGTGGCGGCCCCCCGCGCCCCGCCGCCTCGTCCGCCCGTGGCCCCGTCGTCACCGCGACCTACGTCTACGAGGCCGCCCCGGGCGCGCAAGGCGGCGCCGCCCCCGGGTCTCAGCAACGGCAGCAAGGCCAGCGCCCCTGGTCCCCCTTTTCCCTGCTCGGCGACGGCGGCTACGGCGGCCGCGGCGGCGGCGACGGCGCGGGCGGCGCCGTCGCCCACGCGCTGTCAGCCGCCGCCTCGTTTGCGCTCGCCGCCGCCGACCGGCTGACCGACGCGCTGGTCGCCGCGCTGCCCGCCGGCACTCCCCGCGGCAGGGTGTCGCTCGCCGCGCGCGGGTGCATGCTGCTGGGCGCCCTGGCGCTCGCGCGCAGCCTGCTGTCGGTGGTCCTGCTGGCAGGCGCCGTCGCGCTGCTGGCTTACGCGGCGGCGGGCGCGCTCGGCCTCGGCGGCGGCAGCAACGCCTTTGGCGGCGGCGGCGGCGGCGGGGCGGCGTCGGCGGGGTCCCGCAGCGGGGCGGCGGCGGCTGGCGAGGGCAGCGGCGGCCCTCGGCGCGAGGGCGGCGGGGGCCGCCGGGCGCGGCGCTCGGGGAGCCCGAGGCAGGAGCAGCAGCAGCCGGGCGGCGGCGGCGGCGGCGGCGGCGGCGGCGACGACGTGACGAGTTCGTGGCGAGGCACAGCGCCCGCGTGAGACGATGCGCGTGGCAACACCACCACCCCTCGCTGTCGGGCGGCGCGGCGGTGCTGGCGGCCCTGGCCGGCGCGGGCAGCGGGTTCGGCGGCGGCGCGTGAGGTGCGGGTGTTTCTGTAAAATTCAGCACAGAGCATGACGATTTTCAAACCACCCACAGCCACGACGCCATGGCCCCCAGCAGCAGGCCCACCACCAGCGCGATCACGAGCAGGTTTTCCACCGCCTCGGCGTCCTCGCCGCCGCCCAGCCGCGCATCTTGCGCGGCGGCCAGCCTCCTCGGCGCGATCGTCATCAGGCACGCCGTCAGGAAGCCGTTGGACAGGCCCAGGGCGAGGGTGATGTGGGCCACGGCCCAGGAGGGGGCGCCCAGGGCGCGCGCGGCGACGTAGGCGGGGAAAAAAACGGCGGCGCGCCCGAGCGCGAGCGCGAGCAGCACGGCGTCGGTCGCGCGGCGCTCGAAGCGGGCGCCGCCCAGCGGGAGGTTCTTCCCGAGCAGGTCGCCCGCGTTGAAGGCGAAAAACAGCACCAGCGGGTACCAGCCGCCGAGCTTTGGGTCGGACAGGTCCTCGCCCAAAACGCCGGGGAAGATGGAGAGGGACACGACGTAGACCGACACGAGCGCCAGGCAGGGCACGAGCGCGCGCCTCGCGAGCGCGCGCGACGGCCGCGAGGGGGCCGAGGCGCTGGCGCCGCCGACGCCGCCGTTGCTGTCGCCGCTGCTGCCGGCGAGGTCGCCGGCGCCTGCGCCGAGGTGCTGCTGCAAGGTGTTCGGTGGCGTCGGCGCCGGCGGCGGCGAGCTCGGCGGCGAGTGCGGCAGCAGCAGCGGGGCGGTGGCCGACGCGGACGCTGGCGGCGGGGGCGCGGGCGAGCCGCCGTTGAGGTCGCCGCCGTTGACGCTGACTCTCCTCCCGCCACCGCCATTGCTTCCGCTGCCCCCTGCGCGGCTCTTTGGGCTCAGCTCGATCTCCGCCTCGGCCGCCGCCCCCTCTGCCGTCGGTTTGCCGCCGCCGTGCGTCGCCGCCGCCGGCCCCCCGCCCCCCAACGTCCCCCCCCCTTGCGCCGCCGGGGTCCGCCGGCGCCTCCGGCGCCGCGCCGCCGCCGCCTCTGCCCGGTGCCACCGCACCACCGGGAGCCTGGGCAGCGCCAGCGCGTGCGCGCCCAGGCACGACGCCGAGATCAAGGCAGCGAGACCGAAATAGACGCCGACCGAGCGCCGGAGCCCCTCCGGCGTCGCCGGCAGCGCCGCCTTGGTCGCCATGCGCATCAGGCACACGAGCAGGCCCGAGGCCGAGGTGCCGCCCACCGTTGCGTGCAGGTAGGAGGCGGGCATGTCGGCCGCGGCCCCGCCGAACACCGCGCCCTGGCAGAGGCCGTCGAAGACGCCGACGAGCGCGGCGACGCCGGCGACGCGCAGCACGGCGGGCGGCGAGAAGGCGTCGGCCACCGCGAGGCCCGCCATGAGCAGCGCAAAGGCGGCGTAGGCGGCCCAGACGCGCGCGTACGGCGACGGGAAGCGGCTCGGCCAGTAGGCGGTGAGCGCAAGCAGGGCCAGGCAGGTCGGCAGGTAGCACAGCGTCAGCGTGCGCTCGACGTGCGAGCCCGGCGGGAAGACCGCCGCGTAGTAGTCGGCGGCGGTTAGCAGCGCGTTCCAGGGCGCGAGGAGGCCCGCGCCCATGAGGAAGAAGCAGGCGTGGGCTCGCCTGCTCCCTGCCAAGAGGGGCGGGGGCGGGGGCGGGGGCGCGGCGGCGTCCATGGCGGGGTCGCTTGGCGGAGAGAGAGACGCGTGGAGAGGGGCGTCGGACGCGTCGGCGTCGGCGTCGGCGTCGGCGTCGGCGTCGGCGTCGGCGTCGGCGTCGGCGTCGGCGTCGGCGTCGGCGTCGGCGTCGGCCGCGGACTGTCTGTGAGAGGGACCGGGGGGGCACCTGCCTCTGGGGAGGCGCCTGGCCCCCCGTGCCCCTCTTGCTCGAGACCCGGCCTCGCGAATGGGTGCCAAGGAGGGGGGATGCAAGAGGGGGGTCAAACTGGGCAATTCGAATGGGCGATTTGCAACAAAGGAGGGCGGTGTGGAATCGATCAAGAGGTCGTCGCGTAAGAGCAGGCCGAGCACTCAACGTGAAAGCTCCGCCCTGAGAACAGGTGGCTAAGCAGCAGTCGAGCGGGACCGGCGTTGCGTTTTACGTCGTCGCCGAAAGCCGCCGTCGCCGATGTCGGCGCCGACGCCAACGCCGACGCCGACGGGATCAAAGGCCGCCGGCGCACGCAGTCACTCTGAACTCCTGCTCCAGTACGCCCGACGGTCGACCATCACACACACGCAGCCAACGCACGCACGCTCAGCCAGCCGGAACATCTCGCACCAAGGGGAAACCGCAACGAAAGCAAAGAGCGTCGTGCTCCTCCCCCCTCCCCTTCCTCCCTCTCTGTCTCTGTCTTTTGGTCCCGTGCGTCGCGCGCCATGGCGCGCGTGGTCGACCTGATGATGGCGGTCGTTGGAGGCGGTGGCAGTGGCGGTGGCCCCGCCCCGCCCGCGCCTCCAGCCCCGCCCGCCGCGACCGGCTTCCCGCAATGGTGCGTTCTGTCATCAGGTTTTTTCCCTCTCACTCTCGCGCGCTCTCCTCCCTTCCGTCCCTCGGCGATCGAAGCCTCGCCGTCCTGGCGCGATCGGGGCGAGGCTCCGCGTCGACGCCGTGCCCATTGTGACCTGCTCGCGCGCGCTTCACGACCTGCTTCACGACAAGCGCATTTGCTTTTCGACACGACTCCCCTCCTCGCTGACAAATGTCCCCCTTTTTTTATACGGAAACAGGTGGGACGACCTAGAGGACAACGAGACGCTGCAGCTCTACACGAACTACGGCATCGGGGCTGCGTACGCGGCCGTGTGCCTGGTCGCGCTGGTGCGTTTCGCGCTCTCCTCCCTCGCCGCGGCGAAACGTCGTCGCCGATTCAGCGTCCGCCTCCTCGCTCACCCGCCCGCCGCGTCTTGGAAAACACAAAAAGCACACCACCTAATAAAACAAAACACAGGTCCAGCTCATCCGCATCCAGCTGCGCGTCCCCGAGTACGGCTGGACCACCCAGAAGGTCTTCCACCTCCTGAACGCCGTCGTGTGCGGCCTGCGCGCGGGCACCTTTCTGGCGCGGCCCGAGCTCGACGCGCGCTCGACGCCGCCGCTCGCGCGGCTGGCGCTGTTCGACGTGCCCGGCCTGCTCTTCTTTTCCACCTACACGCTGCTGGTGCTCTTCTGGGCCGAGATCTACCACCAGGCGCGCTCCATGCCCACGGGCGCCCTCAGGCCGGCGTTCGTGGGGGCCAACCTGGCCGTGTACGGCGTGCAGGCGCTGCTTTGGGCGCTCGAGAGCGGCGCGTTTTCGGGCGGCGGCGGCGGCGGCGGCGGCGCGGCGGCGCCCGGCGCGCACGCGCTGTCGGCCGCCTTCCTCGCCGCCGTGTCGGTGGCCGCCGCCGCCGGATTCCTCCTGTACGGCGGCCGCCTCTTCCTCATGCTCCAGCGCTTCCCCATCGAGAGCCGCGGGCGCAAGAAGAAGCTGCGCGAGGTCGGGCTCGTCACGGCCATCTGCGCCGCCTGCTTCTCGCTGCGGGCGGTTCTGGTGGCGGCCGGCGCGCTCGACGCGGCAGAGCTGAGCCTCGACGTCGCGCGGCACCCGCTCGTCAACCTGCTGTACTACGGGCTGGCGGAGCTGCTGCCCGCGGCGTGCGTGCTGTACATCCTGCGCAAGCTGCCGCCCAAGCGGCAGCAGCAGCAGGGCGGCGGCGGCGGCGGCGGCGGGTACGAGCCCATCCCGTCGGGCGGCGAGGAGGGGGGCGCGGCGGGCGGCGGCGAGGCGCCGCCGGCGTGAGCGGGGGCGGGGACGCGCTGTGTCGCCCTCTGTCTCTCTCTCTCTCGCTCCTTTTTTGGGATTGTGTTTTGCTCGCGACGACGCAGGCGCGCGCGTGCGGGTGCGCGCACACACGTGCACTTTAGAGCGCGCGCGCGCGCGACACACGTCATCGCCCTCTCTCCCCTCTGGCCGCATCTGGGGGTGCCCCAACCCGTCGCCCCCCTTTCTTTGCCCGCCTCGTCGCGCGGCCGCGCGCCCGCGCGCCCGCGCGTGTGTCGTCGCGCGCAACTCTTGGTCGTGGGGCGCTGTGCTCTTCTCATTTTCTTGTGAACGTCAGTCGCCCGACTGACCGATGGTCGGCCCGCGCCTGAAGAGGGGCCTGGACGGGACGGGGGGGAGGGGCAGGGGGGGGTTTGCTTCGCTCTCGGCTTGGCTTGGCGCCTCCTCGGCGGCGGCAGTTTCTGCCGCCCGTCCGCAAGCGCGCCCTCCCCTCCCAAAAAGCGGCCCCCTTTTCGTCCGGGCCTTCGAGGCACAATCAAAAACATCCGTCGGGCGACCTGGCTTGCAAGCGCAGGAGAACGACAGCTTCGAGCGGCCCCGCCCTCTCCACGCGACGACGCACGCAGAACCGCCGACGGACGGACGGCGCGGAAAAAGGGCCCCCCTCGCTCCCCCTCCGCCCGCGTCGGTAAAAAAAAGGAACGTCGCCCCCCCCCCAATTCCTTCCACCCACCCACAGACGCACCGGCCCGGAACGAGACAGAGGCCGTTGCGCGTGCCGCTCTCCTATTCACACACACGCCTGTTAATTGAGAACCAACGAGAGACGGACAAAACGACCTTCTTTACACACTCTCACGCCGCGAAACAAAGAAAAAGAGCGAGACGGCAAGTCGGAAAAAAGCGAGAAGAAAATACCTCTCCCTCTCTCTCCCTCTCCCTCCTCCTCCGCTCCCTTTCTCCCGCCTCACGCCTTGTACCCGCGGCTGGCGCGGCGCCCGCGCGCGCGCTCGAACTTGCGCCCGTTGCTGCGCACGTAGGGGCGCGTGCTCGAGTGCGGCACGCCCGGCGCGGGGCCGAAGTGCCGGACCGCCTCGCGCGCGTTCTTGGGCCCGCGCAGCAGCACGCAGTCCTTGCCAGTCGGGCGCTCGAGCGCCAGCTGGTCCAGCGTCAGGCACTCGCCCCCGGCCTTCACGATGCGCGCGCGCGCCGTCTCGGTGAACCGCAGCGCCGCCACGCGGAGCTTGGGCACCGAAAACATGCGGACGTCGTCGGTGACGGTGCCGACGAGCACGGCGACCTTGTCCTCCTTCTTCGCCATGAAGGACGCGAGCTTGGACAGCGAGAGGGGGGGGCGGTTGATGCGGCTCATGAAGAGGCGCTTGGTGACCACCTTGTTGAAGGCCGAGTCGGTGCGGCGGTCGAGGAACGAGTAGAGCTGTTTTGTTTTTGTTTTTGGCCGGGGGGCAGAGGGATGGCGTGTTTTTGGAGCGCAGGGGACGGGTGGGGGATCGAGTGAGCCTAGCGGCGTGGCAGCGATCGGGATCAAGGTCGGGGGTGCGAGGACAGTTCTCGCGAGTCCAAGAGGGACGAAGACGAGCGAGAGGGCGGGTCCGACACAAGGACGTTGCTGCTGCTGCCGCAGACTCTATCGAGTCTCTCGCCCGCGTCACCAGACTCCACTGACCTTGACCAGCAGCTTGATGTAGACGTTGTCCGTCTTGGGCGCGGTGCGATGCGTCTTCTTGTTGCGCCCGCCGGCGATGAGGTCGATCCCCTGTGAGTTTTGGTCGTGCCGGACGGGCGGAAGAAGAGACAAAGAGGGGCGGCGGAGTGAGTCGACGGGCGCCCGTCGCCAGGCGTTGCCTGATCTCGTCACGAGGGCACGCGCGCGCGCGGCCGACGCGCGGATCGTCGACCAGATGATCCAATCCTCGAGCGATCGGCGGGCGCCGGGCAGCCCAGGCGCGATCGCAAAGAGAGAGAGACGAGGGGCAAGAGCAGCAGCAGCAAGTTTTTACGCTTGACTCCCGCGCCCTTGTCGTCCTCTGAACGCACCATGTTTGCTCGGGCTCTATGGAAATAGAGGAGGGGGTTGGAAAGAGGGCGGGCAACGAAAGTGTGGAGGCGCGCCAGCTTTGAGGAGAGAGGGCGGCGAGGCGCCGGCGGCGGCGGCGCTCGGCGGCGGCGGCGGCGGCGGCGCTCGGCGGCGGCCAAACAAAAACCAGCGCTCCCGCCGCCGCCCTTTGACTGTGCAATGTGCAAAAAACGCGCCCATCCCTCCACGAGGCAATCCAAGGCAACAACGGCGACATTTGTCTTGTTCCCGGCCAGACCACTGACCTCTACTGGGCGAACCGAAAACCGGGGGACCTCGTTTGACTCGAATCGCATTTGCAAACGGGCGCCGCCGACGCCGCCCCCAACCCGCCGCCGAATTGCCAAAAAAATACATTCCAATGCTGCGCCCGCTCCGCGTGGCCGTGTGCGGCGAGACGCACACCCTCGCGGTTGAGTACTACGCCCAGGGCGATGTCCGGTCGGAGGGGGAAAAAGAATCCATCCGGGGCCCCTTTCTGTCGGCCGCGGCAGCGGCCGCCTGTGCCGCCGCCGCCGCCTCTGCCGCCGCCGCGCGCCGCTGCCGACGCCTCCGCACGGCCCGCGTGCGCATTCCTTGTTTCTGGCTGGACGCGCCCGAGGCCCCCAGCGCGGCCGACGTGGCCGACGCCGTAGTGCGCGCCCTCCCTGCCGACGCGCGCGGCGTCAGCGTCTCGCAGCTGCGCCGCCTGGCCGTCCACGTGGTCGCCGCGCACCGCGCGCGCGAGTGCGGGCGGCGGGAGGAGGCCGCGGACGAGGAGGACGAGGAGGAGGAAGAGGGCGGCGGGCGCGGGCGCGAGAGCGGCGGCGGCGGCTCTCGCCGGTCCTCTGGCGGGGCGCCGTCGGAGCAGTGGGTGGACGACGGTGCGGACGAGGCCGAGGCCGCGCCGCAGGCGGCGGCCGAACCGCGGCCGCCGCGGTACGTGTTTGGGGGCGGAGGATGCGCCTCGGCCGACGACGGCGGCGGCGGCGGGTGTGGCGGCGCGGCGCGAGCAGACGGCGGCGATCGTGGCGACGGCGACGGCGGCTATGACGGCGAGGACGACGACGGCGACGGCGGCGGGTCGCTCGACTCGGCCGCCCTGGCCGACCTGGGCCTGGACGGCTGACCTCGTTCGAAAGAGGGACGGGGTGGGGGAGGGCGTAATTTACATAGCATTCGAGGGGAAGAAAGGGGGGGGCGGGTGGACGCCAGGAGCTGAATCACAAGAAATAAAACAGGGGGGAACAAGGGAGCAGCGCACCAGGAGGGGCCCCAGTCGAAAACAGAGCGCGCGGAGAGCCAGCGCGACAAACGAACAAGCATCAACACGTCAGCGTCAACGCGTTTTCAGTTCTGCCGGTACCCGATGTACTTTGCCAGCGCCACCAGCGGCGCCGCGCACTGCGGGTCGAAGCCGTCGAGCTGCGCGACCGCCTCTCCGATCAGCCGCTCGGCCTGCCGCCGCGACTCGTCCAGCCCCAGGAGCTTTGGGTAGGTCGTCTTGTTGGACGCGAGGTCCTTGGCGGCCGTCTTGCCGAGCGCCTCGGTCGTCTGCGTCACGTCGAGGATGTCGTCGACGATCTGGAACGCCAGGCCCACGTTCAGGGCGTAGCGGCGCAGCCGGGCGACGGCGGCGTCGTCGGCGCCGCCCGCCAGCGCGCCGCACACGACGGCGGCCTCGAGCAGCGCCGCCGTCTTGTGCTCGTGGATGTAGCGCAGCACGTCGAGGCCGACCTCCTTGCCCTCGGACTGGATGTCCACGACCTGCCCGCCCACCAGACCCGACGCGCCGGACGCGCGCGCCAGCTCGACCACCATGCGCAGCGCGCGGTCCGCGGGCACCAGGTCGCGAGGCGTGTCTCGCGCGACCAGCTCGAAGGCGTGCGTCAGCAGGGCGTCGCCCGCCAGGATGGCCACGTCCTCGCCGTACACCTTGTGGCTGGTGGGCCGGCCGCGCCGGAAGTCGTCGTTGTCCATGGAGGGCAGGTCGTCGTGGATCAGCGACATGGTGTGCACGATCTCGACCGCGCAGGCGGCGGGAACCGCGGCCCGCACCTCGCCGCCGACCAGGGCGCAGGCGGCGAGGCACAGGGCCGGGCGGACGCGCTTGCCGCCCGCCAGCAGCGAGTAGCGCATGGCCTCGGTGAGCGACTCGGGGTAGGCCAGGGGCACGGCGGCGTCGAGGGCGGCGTTGACCTCCTTGGCGGTGCGGCCCATGTAGGCGGCAAAGTCAAAGCCGCCGTTGTTGGCGGCGGCGGCGCCGTTGTTGGCGGCGTCGGCGTCGGCCGCGTCGGCCGCGGCGGGCGCGCTGCTGCTGCTGCTCGAGGGCGCGGCGCTGCTGCTGGCGGCGGCGACGGCGGGCGCGGCCGGCGCGGCGGCCGAGGGGGCGGCGGGGGCGGGGCGCTGCTGGGTTTGGGTGTGTGGTTGTTGTTTGGGGGGATGTGTGTTGGGGGGGGGGGACGTTTGAGGCGCGAGGGGAAATCGGGGAGGAGGATGCAGCCCGGTCGCGATTGCTCGCGCGCCGCGCGGCCGCCGACGGCGACGGCTGTCGCGCAGCCGCGACGGCGACGGCGACGACGGCACGCCAAGTCTCACCTGCACGCGGGCCAGCGATGGCCGCCGTGCGCCGATCTCGGGGCGCGCAGACCTGTGAGGTGTCGTCGTCGTTGATCATCGAGGATTGGGGATTGAGGGGCGCGCGCGTTTGAGGGGAGGAGAGGACAGAGGCGCAAGGACAATCCTCGCGCTGTGCAATCCGCGGCGTTTCGCGGCACGTTTGTCACCGCACGATGCGGGGTCGCACGTATTCACGGCAGAACCACGCATGCTCTTAGACGGCGGCTGTTGTGGCGGCAGCCGCGGGACAAGGGGAGAGGGGCGCGAAACTTGTCCTCTATCTTCCCCCCCAACTCCTCCTCACCTGCGCACGCCCGTGCGGGCCGTTCCGGCCTTGTTGAGAGACTGCATTCCTCCTGTGATACTGCCGCGGAGGTAGGGTCCGGGCGGGCGCGCTGATCGAGGCGTGCGGAGCCTCAATCTACCGATTGGAGAGGGGCTCTCGTCAATCTTGCTCTTCGTCCGCGTGCCGTGTGCCGTAAGGGGGGGGCCTTTTGTGTTCTGTGCTCAGTCGTTGTGGGAAAGGGCGCGCAGGTGTGTCAGAGCGTGTGGTTGTGGTCAAACAGGGAGAGGGATGGCCTTCTCTGTCGCTGCGTCTGTTGCTTATGGGAGCGGCAAGCGACGTGCTGCCGCGGTGAGAGCGACGCCCGGCGGCGGCTCTCGTCGACGACGACGCCGAAAAGCGAGGCACAAGATGATCGCGCGCACTTGCGCTCACTCAACCCAGTCAAGCACGAGTCGAACACACCTTTCACCACAACCCAACCAAAGTACCTCGCTGCAGCTCGCCAGCCCGATCGATCGCAAACTCAACCCGAAGAACAGAATGGCGGATGGAGCAGGCGGCGCAGGAGCATCATCAGGGAGCGGCCCGCCGCCTCCTCCTCCTAGGGCGGGACGCAGGAACCCGGAGGAGGATGAGGCGCTCGTCCTGGTCGAGGGCGAAGGTGACGTGCTGGACGACCTGGACGGTGAGTAGGATCGATGAGAGTGGGGGCGTTTGTCGTTTCGTCGACGCTTTGTCGTTTCGCTTCCTTCGCTTGTCCTCGCGCCCGCCCTCCCTCCCTCCCTCCCTCCCGACTGGCATGGATCAAGCACTCATCACCACACGCACACTCACAACTCCTCCTCCTCCTCATCCTCGACCAAATAACCCAGGCGACGCCGCCGCGCCGATCAGCGACGACGACGACGACGGCACCGGCGGCGAGGGCCCGACGACGCCGATGATGGCCGACGGCGACGGCGACGGCGACGACGGCGAGGACGACTCGCTGCAGGTCTTCGACGGCCACCGGCAGCCCGTCCTCGCGGTCGCCTGGTCCCCGGCCCCCGCGCCCGGGTCCGCCGCGCGCGACCTCGTCGCCACCGGCGGGCAGGATGACGGCGCCTACCTGTGGCGCGTGGGAGAGGACGCGCTCGAGGCCACGGGCGGCACACTCTCGACCGCGCGCCTCGGGGGGCACGGCGACTCTGTGGCGGCGGTGGCGTTCAGCCGCGACGGCGCGCTGCTGGCGACGGGCGGGCTGGACGGGACCGTGCGGGTGTGGGACCCGGCGGCGGCCATGCTGCGGGCGGCGGGGGCGGGCGGCGGCGGCGGCGGCGGCGGCGGAGACGACGACAGAGACGTTGATGACGACGGCGACGGCGACGGCGCGTTCGCGGTGAGGGGCCTCGTGCGCATGCTGGACGGCCCCGGCGGGGGCGTCGACTGGCTCGCGTGGCACCCGCGCGGCGAGGTGCTCCTGGCCGGCAGCGAGGACTTCACCGCGTGGTTGTGGCTCGCGCGCACGGGCCAGTGCCTCGGCGTGCTCAGCGGGCACGGCGGCGCCGTGGCCGCGGGCGCCTTTACGCCCGACGGCCGCACGGTCGTGACGGCGGGCGGGCGGGGCGACGCGTCGCTGCGGCGGTGGAACCCAAAGACGAGCGAGTGCACGGGGGTGTTGAGCGGGCACCCGTTCCACCCGGGGGACCCGGCGGGGCCGGCCGCGGAGGACGACGACGGCGACGACGACGACGACGAGGGCGGCGGCGGCGGCGGCAGCAAGAAGAAGCGCACGGAGCCGCCGCCGGCGCCCCCGCGGGAAGAGGGGCAAGAGGCGGAGGAGGAGGAGGACGAGGAGGAGGAGGACGAGGACCCGGGCGGCGGCCTGACGTGCCTGTCGATCCACGCGGACGGCGTGGCGTGCCTGACGGGAGCGGCGGACGGGACGCTGCGCGTGAGCAACCTGCAGACCATGCGCGTGATCGCGTCGCCAGAAGGTGAGAGAGAGACAAAACAAAGTTTTTTTCCTTCGGGCGTCTTTTTTTTCTTTTTTTTCTCCGTTTGGCGGGCGCAAGCCAAGGAACCAAACCCCTCAACACCCCCGGGCGATGATGACACATCTATCAGTACCATCAAATACTGAGCACGCCGTTAACTCGGCGGAACGTGCCGACAAACCTAGTTTCAGCCTTGTCTGACTGCCCCCTCTTTCTTGCTTTTCTTTCTCTCTTTTTTCCGCTCGCTTTTCTTTTTGTCGCGGCGAGCGGCGGTGGCAGCGAGGGGTTTTCTCACTCGCTCCCCTGCCTTGCGCCCTGCACGGTCCTTCTCACCTTCGCCCTCTCTCCCAAGCCACGCCAACAACGCACAACCCCCCCCCAAAAAAACACAAAAAACCCTCGCGAAAAAAACGAAAAAACAGGCCACACGGCCTCTGTCGAGGCCGTTGGCTTTTGCCCCGCGGGCCAGGCCGCCATCGCCGCCTCTTGCGGCCTGGACGCCTTCTTGCGGGCGTGGGATGCCGGCGCGGGGTTCGCCCCCCGCGCCGCCGTCGAGCACCCCGACGGGGTCACGCGCCTCGCGTGGCACCCGCGCCAGCCCGCCGTGGTCGCGACCGCGTGCCTGGACGGGCGCGTGCGGCTGTGCGACCTGCGGACGGGCAAGGTGGTGGTCGGCGGCGGCCTTGGCGGCGGCCTTGGCGGCGGCGGCGGCGGCGGCGGGGTCCTGCGCGGGCACGCCGCGGGCGCGGCGGTACAGGACGTGTGCTTCTCGCCCGACGGGAGCATGCTGCTGAGCGGCTCGGACGACGGCACCGCGCGCGTGTTTGCGGTGCAGATGTGAAGGCGGGTTTTGTTTTTCACAGGGGCCCCCGGCGTGGCCCCCTCGCGGCGTCGTCGCCTGACCCCGCAGAGGCTGCCGCTGCTGGTGCTGCCGCGCCCCGATTTCCCTCCCTCTCTCGCGCGCCCTTATATGACACCCCTCTCAGCCCTCTTTGTTGAGAGAGAGATGTAAAATTACCCATCCGAAGGCCCCTTTCACAGCCGTCCGAAACCGTCCGAAACCGGGTCTTTGGGTGTTTCAGCAGAAGGCGCTAGAGGGCGTCTTGGACGGACTTTGAGCCCTGGGCGTGCGGAAAGAGGGCGGGGAGGCGCCCGGGTGGCAGCGGCGGCGGCGACCGGGGATGCGGGGGGGGCGGG
>Ga0209390_10001279_pt1 | contig 49574 bp, 43 predicted proteins | sample BON01_FD_187212 | JGI IMG/M metagenome (GOLD analysis project Ga0209390, IMG submission 187212) | Freshwater microbial communities from Lake Bonney liftoff mats and glacier meltwater in Antarctica - BON-01 (SPAdes) (version 2) | ecosystem: Environmental > Aquatic > Freshwater > Ice > Glacier...
AAATGGCGGACTGGGAAGTTGCACGCAACAACCGTGGTGCCCCCATCAACTGGCAGTTCACTAACGAGAAAGCCAGAATCAAACTGTCACGCCTTTATCCGAACTTATAAATGTTACAAGATACTAGGGCTATTTTCATGATGGTTGAGTTGGAAGGGGGAGGGAGATGCTGGATGGAGGTGCGAAGTCTTCTCGTAAATGAGAAAACCACTTAATATGAGAAAACTACAAATTTAGCCGTTTCATGCAAGCAGAATAGTGACTGGAAAATGCACCCCCTGGGATTCAGCAAGGGGAAACCCATCGGATACCCTGCAAGGCTTGCCCGAAATGACATCCCAAAACCGACTGCACTACCACCCAGCTGAAATACAAAGCCGAACCCATCGCCGTATGAAGCTACCCGCCACGGATGAGAGCCCGTGGCGGGTAAGGCTTCTTTTTAGCTACTACCCCGGTATCTATTAGCTCGCTCTCCTCAAAAAGCTTCTCGCGGTGTCAAGGCCAGCGGGCTGCCCGGATTGGGGCAGAGAGGTGCATGGCGGAGGGCAAGAAGCGGCTAGTTGCTAGCATCGCGATCTCGACTGCGATGGGCTGCACATCACCGAACGTCGCAAGGCACCGCTTCAGGGCAACTGAAAACCCGGCAGATGCGTCACCCGACACTCAGTGACTGGTCGTTGCGAAGCTTTCCGGCGGCTCGATCCAGCAGGCGCAGCAAGTGCCAAACTCCGGCCAGGCCCAATAGCAAGCCGCTTCCGATTCCAAGCGTGAGTATGACCTCGGATCCTGACACAAGCCAGACCAGTGCGCCAACAGCGGCAACGCCCCCGCTTGCAGCCAGCAGGCAAAGACATATCAGCCAGGTTGTCGCCTCCAGCGTCCAGCTGGCCCACAGTTTCACACGTTCGATCTTGATGGGTATCACAATGTTTTCTTTCATAGCGGACGCACGTTCACACTCCAACGTGGCGGCTTGATGAAGTTCGTGTGAATCTTCGGTGAAATTCGCCACATGCGATCTTCTTGCTCCGGGAGCACGCGTACAGCTAGACATCCGCCCCCGCATGCATTACCGCCTCCACATCCGTCCCGCCCGGAGCTACGGCACCCGCCCGTCGCCGCGCAGCCGCGTGCTGTATGCCGGGTTGGCGCTGGCCGTGGTGGCAGCCGGGTTGCTGTGGCGCGCGGACTTCATGCCGCTGCCGCCATGGCTGTCGAACAACGGAGGCGATGCCCTCTGGGCGCTGATGGTTTTCCTAGGCTTCGGCTTCCTGCTGCCCAAGGCGTCCACACTGAGCCTTGCCCTGCTGGCGTTGACGTTCTCGTGGGGTGTGGAGTTCTCACAGCTTTTCCACGCGCCGTGGATCGACGCGATCCGCGCCACGAGCCCGGGCAAGCTGGTGCTGGGGAACACCTTTAGCTGGCCGGATCTACTGGCATACGCTGTTGGAGTAGTGCTCGGGGCGGTGGCGGACTGGCGACTACGGTAATGATCGTCACCGCTTCCCTTGATGCATGCTCAGCGACACGTCATACTCGGTGGATAAGTCGAACCCAAGGTCGAGCGATGGCCTAATGATCTGGAAGCCGCAAGCCAAGGCCACGCTGTTGGCGCTCGGCATGAACATCTTTAACGGCGGCTTCGACCCAACCCTGAACTGAGATCATGCCTCCGGGAAAAGACACCATCGTCGTGATGTTCAGCCGGGAGCAGGTGCGCCAGCGCAAGCTCGCACACTTCCTCAAGAGGTTTGGTTCCGCCGCCTTGCCCGAGGGAGAGGAACTCGCCGCGATGATGGGCAGCTTCGCATTCCTGGTGGACGGCTGGAACGACGACCCGAACGAACTCTACGCCATCCCGGAGATCAGGAAATTCTACCAGCACTTCCACAAGGTCTGGCCGTATTGGTTCTTCTTCTGCGACCTCCACACCGAGACCCTCCAGATGATGACCCTCTGCCTGATGCCCAACCTCCAGGGCTTCAAGCGTCTCGGCGAACCCAACGCCGCCGTAGAATACGACCCCATGGATCTGATCAACTTCATCAGCAAAAACTTTGGCCCGCTCAACGCGATGATGGAGCGAGCCGGGATGAGCGAGATGGACATCTACAACCGGACGCGGGACATCTTCCTCTACTTCGACCTGCCGTATGACGCCCCACCGCAGAGGAGTGATTACTGCAAGTTCAACCCGATGGCTTTGCTGCCATGTTTGCGCATTTCGGTCTTCTCAACGTGAATCACCTCCTTCGCCGACATCGATCCGGACAATGTGCGGATGATCGACCATTGGAACTTGTTGGGGTCGATACCCTTGAGAAGCAGATTCCCGCCGTGACCGGTCTTGGCGTAGTCGCTCCATCGTCCCCAGAGGTTCTCCGCACCGTAGGCTGCTCCGATGTAGGTCTTGCCGCTGTGATGATCCACGATCCGGTAGATGCCGGCTGAGGCTGAAAGTGCCGTCTTCCAGTCGCGGTGGGCCCGGGGACTGGAGAAGATCTTTTTGAGCTGGCTCCATGTCAGTACAGTATCTTGGTAGCCATGGAAGGGAATCACATCACCGGGAGGCAATAGTTCATGGACGTCGAGATCCTTTGTCTGCACCCATCCTCGCGTGCTGTTCCACTGGACGATCAGGCGGCCACGAAGGTTCGAGAACTCCGGCAACTCTTGAAGCTCATACCAGATGAGCGGCTTCTTGTCCTTGTGGGCGAGGAGGAGGTAATCCGGCACTCCGGCGAAATCACTCTTGCGAAACGCCCGGCTGCCCAACACCCGGTATGCTCCGTAGAACTCCGCTTGGTTTCCCTCAATACCAATAAACGAAAGGATCACTTGGCACCTGTGGAAGAGTTTCTTACCTAAATCCTGCTCAGCCTGATAGGCATCGAAGAATCCATCCGCGATGATCTGACGGATGGATCGGCCGAGATGACCACTGTGCCGGACCAACTTGATCTGATCGTGTGAGATTTCCAGCCCGCAGGCTGCCAGGAGTTGTTTGACGGTGGGCATCTTTATTCGTTACTAAGTTTACAGTGATCAGAGATCAAGCGTCTCCCACCAGGCACATGTCTGTTCGTGGTTAAGGCATACAAAGCTCCGGGGCAGGCCATTATCGAGCTCAGGGACGGCAAGCTCCAGTGTAGGCTGTGTAAATACTGCAACCATGTATCTTCCTGCCATGCCTGCCTGCTCATATCGACGTTATGGCACTGTGCCGGGATAGGATGAGCGGGACAGCTGTATTCCTCCAGAACTCCGGGCAAACCATCCCACTGGACATGCCACCCTGATCGTACCTTGAGATGAAGATCGGATCGGGGTTGTCCAGTGATCGCTCGGTGAGCTTCTCAAATACGGTCGCGAGAATCCGCTCTAGTTCCGCACTTGTCGATGGTACGGTGTGTGAACTCACTGTCGCCTTCATTTCCTTCCATAAGCATGGATCACCTCGCAGTCCCCATTGCACGGGCTCGGGTTCGAAGGAATCTGAGATGCTTGTCATGTGCGGTTGGTTGAGTCCACCTTCTCTAAATCTGGATCTTCCCCAGTACACCCTCATCGACCCGGACGCGCCCCCGTGCTGCTCTTGAAGCGAACCGTTCCGGCAGGCAGTCCGAGAACTTCAGGCCATCCAGCCATTGCTTCGAGATTGGCAGATTCTGCAAGGCATCGGGCTCGGCCAACATACTCCGGATCGTGCCGCTCACTACGGGGGTGTCTGTCTCGTAGGGCACCTTGAGGCTGAAGTCGTCGAACCTGGCTTCGATGCCTGCTCTGGTCTCCAGCACGGAGGCGAAGGCCTCGTTGAGGAAGCGCCCTGCGAAGTTCCACCAGATCACGTGGTTCTCCGCCTGGTCACTGACACAGCCGACGCTCTCCACACCCTGGGCGCGGTATTCCTCGCGAAGGGTCTCAACCTGGGTGCGGCATCGGTTCGACCAACGAGGTGAACTTTCATCAGATAGCAGAACCTCGCGAACGCCACGAGCCATCTCATAGGAGAGCCCTTGCCCCTGCCCATGCCAGCGGGCTCGACCCTTCGCTGCGCTTGGGGTGACAAAGACCTTGCGGGCGGAGAAGTCGATGTCCCGGATGTCCCACGCACGGCCACTCAGGATCAGCGGCCTCCGTTCCTTGCCTTCCTCAACGGCCACGGTCAACCAGTCGACCATGCCGATGCTGTTGTTTCCGTGAACTACATCGAACAACGGTGGCGAGGTGAAGACCGAAACGAGTTCAAGGAAGTGACGTCGGCCGAAGCGCTTCTCCCCTTCGTCGCCAATCGATAGCAGGACGCCGTCCGAGAATAGGATCTCCGAGTCGATCAGGTTTTGAATCAGCGCTGCGACTTCCTCGGAGGGCATGTTCGCGAAGGCCGGGAACCGCCCCAGCCAATCCCTCCAGCCATCGACGCGTATTCCGCCGGTCTGGAGGGTGAGTGCGAGCAACTGCTGCACGAAGAGGTGATAGGGATCTCGGGGTGCCACGATGGGTTCGACGTATCCCCTCTCCCAGAGCGTCACCAGCGCGGTCGCGTGCAGGAGCGCGTTGTCCGATGTCGCCAGAAAGAGGCAGTTCCGAGTTGAACCCGGACGCCGCCCAGTGCGGCCGATACGCTGAAGGAAGGACGCCACAGTGCCGGGGGCGTCGATTTGGATGACGCGGTCGAGGTCGCCGACGTCGATACCGAGTTCGAGAGTGCTGGTCGCGACGATAACGCAGTTCGAGTCCGAGCTGAAGGCTGCCTCTGCTTCGCGTCGCTGTTCAGCGCTGAGTGAGCTGTGGGATACGAAGGTACTGATGCCCCGCTCCCGCAGCATCACGGACAACTCCTCGACGCGCCGCCTGCTATCGCAGAAGACCAGCCGCTTCTCACCTTCGTGAAGCCTGCTGATCACATGGGCGGCGTTCTCTAGGCTGCCGACGTAATCCACACAGACGTCTGCCTCCACACTGGCTGCCTCGACCGTCACCACGCGCCGCTCTCCCTCGCAGTGGCCGGCGAGCCAATCGATCAACGTGTCCGGGTTGCCCACCGTCGCGGAGAGGCCGATGCGTTGAAACTCCCTCCCGGCCAGTCTTTGGATCCGCTCGACGACCGCGAGGAGGTGAAGGCCTCGATCATCCCCGGCGAAGGCGTGGATTTCATCGATCACCACCATCCGCACGTTGACCAGAAGCTCCCGCAGTTCCCGGCGGCTCGAAATCATCATCACCTCCAGTGACTCGGGCGTCGTCAGCAGGCACGCCGGTTTGTTGTTTTCGATCCGCTTCCGATCACCCGGGGAGATGTCCCCATGCCATAGCCCGACTTCGTAGCCGACCATGCCGAAGTAGGTCTCCAGCCGTCCGTGAAGGTTGTTGAGCAGCGCCTTGAGCGGGCACAGGTAGAGGATAGCGGTGCCGTCCCAGTTCTCATTGAGGAGTCGGGAAATGGCGGGCAGGACGGCGGCCTCGGTCTTGCCACCGGCAGTGGGCGCGATGATCAGGGCGTGCTCGCCAGCGAGAATCGGCGTGGCAGCCAACTCCTGCAGAGGTCTCAGTCCCGGCCAGCCAAGGGTATTGACCAGATGGTGGCGGAGCAGCGGGTGAAAGGAATCTGACGGGCGCTCACTCACAGATCGAGATGGATTTCATCCGGAGATTGCGCCGCGATTGCCGAGCGCTCCGCATCGTTGAGTTCTTCACCGGAGATCACCGGGTCGTAGTGTTCCAGTGGATTGAAGTCATGGTTCAGCTCCACCAGGTCGAGCATATTGACGAGCTTCTTCAGGAAGATCCGGGGTGCCAGGCCGACCTCACCGCCCAGACGACCGGCGATGCCGGAGGCAAGGGACGAGATGACCTGATCGTCCACCTTCGCGAGCACCCGGTCGCCGTCCGCCAGACCCGACACAAAGATCCTCCTCACCTTCTGGCCGATTTCCACGAGCGACTCGTGCTTGAAGGGCATCAGCCGGATCTGCGGTGCCCGTGGATTGTCGAAGCGGTTGTCCTGTTGGAACTCCGTCGCCAGACGCTGTGCCAGCGGCTGCGACTTCTTGATCCCCTGTGGGCCATCGAAAAAGATCGGCGTTCCGGTGATGACGAGCATCAGGCCCGGGAAGCGCCCCGAGTCCAATTCATCGAGCCACTGTCGCAACGCGTTGAGACTCTTCTCACGCACGTCGCCGCGCACCCGCTGCAAGGTCTCCACCTCGTCGAGCACCAGCACCAGCCCGCCGTTGCCGCTGTCGCGCAGGACCGTCAGAAGCCCCTGGAGAAACGTCAGTGCGCTTTTGTGGTCGATCTCACCCTTGATGCCTGCGGCACGCTTCACCTTGGCCGCGACGTTCGGTTGGCCGCCAAGCCATGCGATCAGCCCTTCGGCCGTCTCGGTATCGCCTTCCGCAAGGGCACGGCGATAGGCGCGCAGGACGGCGGAAAAAGCAGGAGCCGTCCGTGCCACCTCGCCAAGACGCTTCTCCATCAGCTTGTCGGTCTCCTCACGCAACGCGGTTTCGGACTTCGCCCCGGCCGCGATCACGTCCTCCTCCAGCGCGTAGAACCAGCTGTCGATGATTTCGCGGAACGAGCCCTCACGGGTGCCCGCCAGGTTCAGGCGTTCGATGAGCCGCCGATACACGGTCTCCAACCGATGAAGCGGTGTTTCCGTCTCGGAGATCTGCACCTCCGCCGCCGCGAAGTTCCTTTGTTTGCCCCGCTCCTGGATCCAGCGCGAGAAGAAGGTCTTACCACAACCGTAGTCGCCACGGATGGCCTTGAAGGCAGCGTTGCCAGCTCCCACATGATCGAGCATTTCATCGACCGTGGTCTCGAAGCCATGCAACCCGACGGCAAGTTCTTCCACGCCCCGACGAGGCACAGTTCCCCGTCGGAGAGCTTCGAGTATCTCCTTACGTTTTTGTGCGCTGATTACCGGTGCATCCATCAGAGTTTGAGTTGAAATTGGCTAGCTAGGAGTTTCCGGTTCAAGCGAACCGTGTCGGAGTCCCTGTCGATTTCGAGGATCTCATAGCTGTCCACATTGGTAAAGCGAGCCACCCGGGAAAGGACACCCTGCATGCGGAGCGACTGCTCCCCTATCGCCAGTGCCAGCGCATCCATCAGGAGCGTACCGCCATTGGCATCGAGGGCAGAAAGGACTTTCCTCATGTGTTCCTTGTTGGGGCCTGCCCTGCCCAGAAGACTCTCCTGTTCGGCATAGACATCGCACTTCATGAAGTCCTCCAGCCAGGCCGGTTCCCCGGGCGTGCCAACACCCACCTCTGGAGGCTCATCGAACAACGGCAGTTCATCGACGTTGGTGACGGGCTTCTTCTTCGGCTTGGCTTTGACAGGCTGGACAGGCGCAGGAGTGGCGGTGCCCTCGCCCTGGAAGACCTTGCGCCAGTTCCACCATTCGGGTTGCTGCGCATCGACAGCTTCGTAGCCGTCGATTTCGTCATCGGGCGCGCCGAAGACTGCCAACGGGATCAGCACCTCCAGGTCACATGCTCCGCCGTGATAACCGGCAGCCTTCTGCCCGTAGCGAAGGACTTCTGTGATCGGCAGGATGATAGCCGTAGCCCCGGCGGCGGCCTCGATTCTCTGCCCTGAAAACTTCCGCTCGCCTTCGTCGCTGACCTCACCGTAGCGGAAGCGAGCCTCCCCTTGGGACTGGCGTTCGATGGCCTTGGTGTTCTCCATTTCCGGGATGTGGCCATGGTCGCTTGTGATGATGATCGTTCGCTTCCCTTGGTCCGCCGCTTCGAGGATGGCTGGCAGGATGCCGATGTCCTGCACCTTCCAGTCGAGCGAAAGCTGGCCGCCCGTCTTCAGTTGATCGTCGATGGCGTTGAGCACCACGGCGACGACCCGGTGTTCGCTGCCGGCGAGAGTATCACGCACCTTGATCGACAAGGCGGAGCTGTTCTGGGAGCCCAGGTCACCCTTCGTGAAGAGCAGCGGCTTACCCTTGCTGCGGACATCGGCCAGTGCAGCGTGATCACGGAAGGCGACCACCTCGCCGCTGCGCGATGCCGCCTGCACCTTCCCGGAGAAGAGGGACCACCGTGATTGCTCGGTCACGCTGGGCAGGACACTCATAACGCGCGTGGGAAATTCCCCCCCCACTTTCCGCTGGGCCACCCAGCCGGAGCGTTCGAGGCTGCGGCTCAGTTGGTGAAAGGCTGGAAAATTCATACCGTCCATCACCAGCAACAGCACCGGGCGCTGCGAGGCGACAGGCACGACACATTGCTCAACCACGTTCTCGATCGGGATCAGCCCCTTGGCTCCCTCCTCGTTGTCAGCATGCCAGTGGCACAGACGCTCCCCGAAATCTACCTGTCCCTCGATGCGGGCTTTGGCCATCCGCTTGACCAGCCGTCCATACACTTCCGCCACCTCGGGCAGCGTATCCCCCCATGAAACCGAGAACCTTGCCCAGTCGATGAACGAGTCGTTGGAGGCGAACTCCCGGGCAGAGGAGTTCAGGCTGGTCGCCCGCTTACGCTGCGGGGCGAAGCTCACCTCATAGCCGGCCAATCGGGCTGCCATCTCTGCCCTTGCGAGCCGCGTCTCATGAAGCCGGGCCAGCGAGTGGGTCCGAAGTTGTTCCAAACTGTGTGCGACGGCGCGGCTTCCGCTTTCCCACTTACGTTTGCCCAACCGGTCGATGTCATCCGCAAAGCCCAGCCAGCGATCCTTGAAGCCTTGTTTCGAGTAACTGAAGGCAGAGGCAAGCGGGATCGCCTTGATGACTTCGAGCACCGCGTCCACCTGTGCGGCGATCCGGTCGCAGTCTTCGGGCGGGCGCTTCTCCAGCACCTCCCGCGCCGCATGGCTCCACATCGCGGCCTCGGTGGGTTTTAGAGTTTTGCCGTTTAGGTAGTTCTCGATCCGCACCCGGGAATCCGCAGCTCCGTCCACCTGGTTTAACCGCTCGTGAAACAGATCACCGGCGACAAGTCCCAACGGCAGGTAGAGGTTCGTTTGATCGGTGGTGAAAAGGCTTTCCAAACACCGCGCCGCCTCGCCCGCACGTTCACCTACCCAGTCGAAGAACGAGGGCACCAGGGAACTATCCAGCGCACGCACCGGCGTCCAGCGCTCCTCGTCCAGGCTCCACCGCAGGATCTCCACCAAGTCCGGCCGTTGGTTCATCAGATCCGGCTGGCGCAGAATCACGCTCCAGGCGAAGTCCAGATCCAGGGTGCCGCCGGGAGCCTTGCGCCCGGATCCCGCCGCGCCCGACATCACCAGCGCATCAATCAGCGCGTCGTCATTGGAGATCCTTGGGTCGATGGCGGTCGCCTGATAAATTTCCTTCAGCACTTCCCGCGCATCGAGGGTGTGGACCGACTTCCCGGCGAAGCGTGCCCGCACATCCTCGCCGATTCTGTCCTCATCGGTGCGCATCAACAGAAGAAGTCCATGACCGTCCTCGGAGTTCAATCCCAGCAGAAGATCCCTGGCTTCCAGATCCGAACGGCAGTCTGCCACGTTCACCGATAGGCCATCGCAAGTGATCTGCGCCGGCCCCGCGTAGTCGAAGTCGGTGCGGACAGCGAACACGCGTTCCGACTCCCACCCCCGGCGGACACGCCACCTGTCAACCTGCGCTCTCAACTGTTCTGGGATCAAACTTGGCATTTTCTCGGTTATCCGTTGTGGTCTGCCTTCACCGTGATCTTGCGAGTGATCCCCTTGCTCGGGATCGACAGCACACCCGCCTTCAAATCGATCCGGGCATCGTCGCAGGCATGCATCAGCGCGTGCAGCGTGGGAGTGAGCACGATCATGTTGGAGCGTTCGTCATCACCTCCCTCGCCGAGCGATTCGATGTGATGCACTTCGAGAAGCAGCTCCACGAGCGTGTCCGGCACCCAGTCCGGCAACACATCCCCTTCCACCTGGCTCGCCCGGTAGAGCGACTTGAGTTCGCTGACCTTCTTCCTGTTGCGTTCGAGTGCGGCGCGGTCGTCGCCATACTTCAGCAGCACCTCCGCCTCGTCAGAGCCGGACCATCCCACCTTCGACACCACGTTTCTTCCAGTGCCCGGGAGAGTGGGGACCACTATCTCGACACCATTCACACCACCGCCAGCCTGCTGGCCGGGCGGAACAGTTACCGGGACGGGCTTACTGGCTTGGATCTGCCGTTGCAAGATCGCCAGTGCCTTGGTGTTCACCCCGTCGACCACCGGAGCCAGCGCAGCCACGTATTCGTTGAAGCGCATGGCAGTGAGCAGTTCGGTCTCCAGATTCTGGGCTTCTTCCTTCAGCGGCGACTCAAGACCGAGCACCATGTCCAGCGTCTTCCGGTTGATCGGCAGAACGCGAATCACCGTTTCAGTGCCCTTGATGCTGGTGGAAATCGCCTCATTCGGCGAGTCGCTAACGAATGCCGCCAGTGCCTTGATCAGCGCACATCCATGGTTGGCTTTCACCAGAGAGAGGAAACGCTGCGCCTCCTTGGCTGCGTTCAACCGGTCGAAATCCTCCTCCAGACCCAGGCGGCCTGCCTCACTGGCGAGTAGGCTCACCAACTGGTTCACCGGCTTCTCGTAGCCTGCCGCCTCGTCCCGGACTTTCGTGCTGAAGTCATCGAGCGTCTGGGCCGTCATCAGCTTGGGCAGCCCCGCGAGACCTAGGAGCGAGTCCTGAATCTTGCGTGCCTTCTCCCACTCCTCCTGTACGGGCAGTTCCTGGGGCTTGAGCTTGCAGTCATCGGGCAGATCTTTGAGCGACGCCTGATAGGGGCTGCTATGGAGCGAGAACGAGCAGTTCAACTGTGCCGCGCAGGCCAGGATGATCAGGTTCTCCAGCATCGGCGGGATGCCCCAGGCTATCCACTCACGGAGTTCCGATACCTTGACGCCGTCGAACCCATCGGGAGCCTTGCGGCGGAAGTGATCCTTCCAGTGTTCTCCAGGCACGAAATACTGCGGTGCCATCTCGCCGAGTTTCAGCGGATTGGCGATCGCCCGTATCATGTCGCGCTGGTTTTTCTCAACCTCGATGCGTCCCTCGCTCTGTTGGAGCGCGTCTTGGAAGACATCCAAAACCTTCTGCACATACGGCGCAGACAACTTTACGCTATCTTCAAATTCTGGGTGCTGCGGATGCTGGCTACTCATCGCCTGTTCGAGCAACTCTCCCATCGCCCCTTGCAGGTGGCTCGCGCCGGGCACCTTGAGTTGCAGTCCGGAGTCCAGGCTCTGGAAGTGATCCACACCATCGAGATTGCGCATCGTGTCGATCACCCCGGTCTTGTCCTCCCGCAGGCCGTAGGCGGTCTGCAGGTGGGTGACCATGCGGTTGCGCAGTGCATCGCGCTGGTTGATGAGGATCGATTTGGCTGTCGTCTTATCCTGCATCGAGAGGTCGCTCACGTAACCGTCATAGGCGTGTTCAGCGAGGATCGTGTCCAGCTTCACCAGCTTCCCCAGATCCTGGAGCGCCTGCTGGCTGAAGAAGGAAGGCAGCCATACAACTGTCCGGGTGGAGCCCCGCTCTTCACGATACTTCACCACCTGGGCACGATCCGCAGCGGGTCCCTTGCTCGCATCTGCGTCGAGCGGATAGTCGATCACCAGTTTCCAGTCGCCGTCGTTGGATTCCAGTAGGTCGAAATCCGCCTCCCAGACGTTCTTAAAAATCACCTTGCAGCGACGGTCCGTGCCGCGCCACCGGAAGCTGTGTTCCAGCCATAGCTTGTCCTCGCTGCGCAGCTCAAGCTGCTTGTAGAGGATCTCTTTGATGCAGCGCAGGCGGTTCCCGAAGTTGTCCTGTATCGCAGCCTTGTCGATGATCCCGTCCACATCAACGCCCGTCAGTTGCAGCGAGATGATAGGCGGCGTGCTGTCATCCACTTTCAGCTGCCCTACCCGGCCAGCCCACTCGCGGAACTTGGATTCCGCGATAGACGCTTCCTGACCTTTTATCCGGGTCTTGATCGTCCCATGGTTCAGCGCGGAAAGTCGTGCCGGAGTCAGGCCGCGAAGCGTCTCGACCTCCGGTGCCAGCGCGGCCAGCAGCACTGTCTTGATGAGGCGGTCATCATTGCGGAGAGCGATCCGTTTTGGATCGTCCGCCGACAGCTCCTCCGCTGCTGCGAAGCTCAGATCGTGCGTTGCCTCCAGCATCGGCTTGAGGTTCTGCCGGTAGAGTTTGTCCGCCGTCTGGAAGTGCTTCTTCATCTCGTTGCTGAATGCATCGTCTCCCTTGGCGATCTGATCATAGAGATCTCCCACCGGCACCAACTCGCCCAGCTGCATGATGTCGCGCTGATCGACCAAAAGTTGCAGCAGGATACGCAGGGCGGTGCGCTCCCGCTGGAGCAGTGAGGAAACGGCCACCAAGGTATCCACCAGCGCCGGGCTGAAGGGATACAGGTTACGCCAAGCTTCCGGATTGGAGTTCGCTGTCATCAGCACCTCCCGCACCTCCTGTTGCACCGCCACGGTTTCCTCGAACTTGGCGTCGATCTGCGCGCGGGCGGCTGCATTGACCGGTTTGAGCAGGCGCTCCGCCGCGATCTCCGGCAGGTTGTTATCTCCCATCTTGATCGTCTCGAAGCGGCCTTCGAAATATTTAAGCTGGTCGAGGAAGTTGAGGTTCGCAGCACCTGCCACATTTTCGCCAACCAGCTCCCGCAGGTCACGCTGCCGGGCGATGAAGCTGATGATGGGCACCGGACGGCGCATCTCCTGCGCCTCCACCAGCTTCGCCAGTTTGTTCACCTCTTGGTTGAGGAAATCCACGCTGCCCGAACGACTGGCCAACCACAGCACAAGCTCGTCCAGGAACAGGATCACACCGTCGTAGCCGAGACCTTTCGCGTGTCGGCTGAGCACGGCCAGTCCTTTGTCCAAATCCAGATATTCGCCGTCCTGCCGGATTGATGTGATCAGGTGTTGCACCAAATCACTCACCAGATCGCTATGCCGAGCCGAGGTCGGATCTTCGGCTACTTCTTTATAGCTCTCCGATGTCCATCCGCCAGATAGCGCACCCCACTTCGCCTCACCACTTTGCTGGCCTTGGTTAAGCGCTTTGAAAAACGACTCATCGCCCATCTTCTCCCTCAAACCGGAGGAGTTCTCCAAAATCGCCTGCGAGCGAAACAGCGCCGGGATTGGCGCGTCCGGGTGATGCTCTTTCACCCAGTCCACATAGCCCGAGAAAATCTTATCTTCGAGTGTCACCGCACCGATCATGTGGTAAGGCACCATCAGGAATTTTTTTCCTTTGAGCCACCCGTCGTGCTTCTGCACCACCGAGGCCAGCTTCGGCAGCGCCCGTGCCTCGTGGTTCCCCTCCAGCAGGAGGTTAAGCACAGCCATGAAGTGCGACTTCCCGGAGCCGAAGCTCCCGTGCAGGTAGCTGCCCCGGCTCTTTTTCGAATCGATCGCCCCCTTGATGAAGCCCAGCGCGTCATCAAAGTTCTGAACCAACTCAGTGGTCACCACGTAGCTGCCCAGCGTGGATCCCGGGTCTGCGACACCAGCGGTCAGTTTCAAAACGAAGTCGTCCTTGTTGACGCGCTCCTGGATGTGGATGAGATCTTTGATTAGCATAGGTCAGCGATGATCGAGTAACAGTGCCGCGATACTAGGAAGAACTCCGATCAAAGCAATCGGCAACTCGGTTAGTACCACGGATCGCCATCGGTCCGGATGAATCTTGGAGTCTTCATTCGGTTTGTAGCTGGACGGACAGAAAGTCGAGAACTCCGTCGGCGGCCAGATCATGAAAGCTCTCCTTGCCGTCCGAGGACTTCCACATTGCTGCGACATCGCCGTCGGAATGGAATTCCCAGAGCAACGAGTCATCGCCGAAACGAACTCGCATAAGAAGGCTCGCGTCGCTAGTCGGAGCCACCCAATCCGGCATGGTGCCAATCTTCGCCAACCCGTCGACCAACACCAGCGCTGCATCGACCGCCATCTGTGATGGTGCAGCTCCCTGGTAGGTGTCCCATCCGGCTTCCAATTTGAGAAAACCAAAGACTTTCGCTCTCAGAAGTTCAGAGCCTTCATGTAATACTGGATTCTCCATACCCTCACCTAATCAATCGACCTTCATGCCATCCCACAGCTCGCCCTTGTCCAACGCCTCCAACATCTCGCGATTTCGTTCCAGGAATTTCGGAAGCAGAAGGAAATCATAATCTGCGACGCAGAATACCCTTTCTTGGGGTGACGCCTGTGAAAGCACCTTCTCGGCCTCGACCAGCAGATTGCGAGCTTTACGGAGATTCCCAGCACATGCATACGCGATATGCATCGCTTGCGTTTGGTTGGCTCGGTTTGCAGCAGACAAGGTGCTGACTCCTGCCGAGTTCAATTCAAACAATCGCACCAGTCCGCTCCATTCTTCCTCATGAAGTTTACCGGTGGCTCTACGCCGTGCCTCCGCTAGGTTAAACAAATCCGCAATACTTTCCCCGCCGCTGCCATCACCCTCCAGCTCCATCGCTCGTTCGTGGTCAGCCAGCGCCTCATTCGGACGACCCGACTTCATCAGCAGCTCTGCCCTCTCCCTCAGTATCTCCGGAAGATCCGGGGACTTCATCCCGGTCGCCGCTGCTATCCTCCGATTAGTCAGGTCGATAACGTCCTCATGGCGGTTGCGGGATTTCAAAAGCGCGGAAAGACGACGGTATGCTTGTGAATTAGCCGGAGAAAGTTCGAGAGTTTTAAATAGCGCTTCCTCCATTTCGTCAGACTCGCCACGGCTTTTCGCAAGATCAGCCAGCGCCAGCCACGCATCGGCACGGTCATGGAAATCTGATCGCAGAAGATTTCCGATTTCTCCAGCCCGACCCGTATCGAGCGCATCGAGCGCGTCCTTCGCCTCACGCAATAGGAAATCCAAGCCAGCCGGGGCAGCGGCTTGGAGAGCATCCGCCAATTCACCATATTGGTGTCCCAACGTCATCTGACGTGGGTTCCAGACGAGGATCTTCTCTTTCAGTGCCACGATGGGTGAATACGGCAGCGTATGTGTCACTTCCGTGCCCAATAGTTCCCGTGCGCGCTGGAAGCGCTGGTCCAGCAGGCTCTCCCCGCCACCTTGGATATTAGGGACTGGCGTCGCGACCGGGATGATCTGGGGGAACTTCTCCGAATCTCTCAACACTCGTGCTACCGAAGCAATGCCTTGCAGGTTTTGTTCGTTGAGCGAGAAGAGCAGGAAAACCAAGTCTGGCAGATGGAGGGTGCAGACTCCTCCCACGTCCGTAAGTCCAGTTCTTGAGTCCACTAAGACGTAGTCGGGCCGGTAAGTGTCCTCGATCTCTGCCTTGAAGTTATCGAAAAAATCCGCACCCGAATGACTTTCATAAAGATCCGCCCAGTCGATCGATAGACGCTTTTCATTGTAGGAATCATTCTTTGCCCCGCTCGTCATCAGCCAAAGTTTTCCTTCCAACTGTTGCGGTGCGGGTTTCTCGGAACCGCTCAAGTTCATCGGATGCACCTCGTGGACATGTTGCTCGATTGGAGCAACTTCACCGGTGGTCAGGTAGTGGCAGACATACTCGACCATTCCCACTTTCTCCCGGGGAACTCCGAACTCCTCAAAACTATCCAAACCCGGTGCTTCCAGATCGAAGTCGATCATCATCACCCGCCTACCTCGCTTCGCGAGACTCGCGGCGACGTTTGCAAGTGCCATCGAACGACCGACCCCACCTTTGTAAGAGTAAAATGTTGCCCAGAACGTGTGCATGAATGGTTATTTTCGTGAATGGTGAACTGCCTCCAAGACAAGCGCCCGCGCCGGGTTCAACCCCAAACGAGGACGGATCATGTTGCCATGTTCCAAGTGCCGGCGCTGCAATGCGGTGAAAACATTCCCCTCAGTTTTAGTTGCGGGAGTATACACCCGGGCTGGAGCCGGTTTACGCCAGTCTCGCTCTTTTACCCATGCGAACACCTCGGGAAACCGCTCCATCGCCCGTAGGTAGTATCCCATGGATCGGGACACCACCTGAGTGCCTTTGAGCCATCGGTGGAAGGTCTTTTCGCCCAGTCCTATCGCCTCGGCGAAATCCTTCTGGGAGAGCCCGGAGGCTTCCAACATGGCGAAGAGTTCCACCTTGGTCAGTTGCTCGTTGGCTTCTGCCACGTAGCGGCTGATGTAGCGGCTGCTTTCGGCCGGGATGAGTTCCTCGCCGCACTGGGTGCAGCAGAGAAACTTCACATCCGGGACGACGATCACGTTGCCGTCTTGCCCGCGACTTTCGTAGGGTTTCGCGACAACCTCGTAGTTTCCTTTGTCGCATTCGAGGCAGGTTTCGGGAATTTTCATGGTTTATTCAGGTAGTGGCGCGTGGCCGGTGTTGTGTCTGTGGAAGCCGAGACGCACGAAGCATCCGTTTGACTTAATTTTTGAAGTCAGCTTCACATGAATTAGAAGACTATCTGCATATCCTATGCAGCACTGGTATTTCGTAAGATCTTCAGGTAATACATAAAGAGCTTTGTTCTTTTCTAGGTATTCGATTAAGTCTCCCACAATAAATTCTGCTGGGGTGAACCCCACTCCTTCAAGGAAGCGCACCCCTTCAGGATAAATTAAGTAATCTTCATTTTTGAGAGCTTGAAGCACGTTCGCTCGCGTTTCTTCTGAAGTCCGTCTCGTTTCTGGCTGATTCATGGCGAGACGGCTTAGCTAGCAAGTGCTGATTGATACTTAATTTTGTTTTTCATCGGAATCAAGTGCTGATTGATCTTTTTTAATTTCATTCCCCATCCGCACCGCCTCGATCTCCCCGTCGGTCAGCTTCAGAACGAAGTCATCCTTGCTACCTCGCTCCTGAATGGGGGTGAGATCTCGTGTTAGCATGGTAGAGGTAGACGATAGCGGCAAGAGAGAAACAAACGACTACCATACTGGCAACACCAACGGCGGAAACTCTTGGCAAATCGATGACGCTGCCCACTCCTCGGACTTGGCCTCGCGTCCCCCTCTCAAGAACCAACCCGATGAACAAGCTCCAAATACTCCGCCAACTCCGTCCGCATCTGCAGCTTCACCGATGTCGGCTTGATGTCTGCGAGTTCCTCCTCAGATCCGTCTGCGATCACCTTGATCGCCGTGACTTCCGAGTGTGGGTAATTGCACAACAGCGGTTTATGGATAGCCTTGAGCCCGAAGCTATACGGATGATTTTTCTGATCTGGATGCTTGATCTGTAGCGACAGCGCATCGACTGGCAGCGCAAAAACAGCTCGATCCGGGTATCTGCCGCCCTCTTGACCGTTCCACAAAACGTCCGCTGGACTTTGACAATATTTTTGTCGATTCACCGACATCCTTTTGAAATTGAGGACTTTCGCAGGTTCGGTCTCTGGAGACATGTCGCGTCGAAAAAGAAACTCACCGGAGTCAAACTCCAGGTCAACCACACGACCCGCTTGATGAAGATGAGATGGAATTCTTCGCTCGTGGCAAACAGGATCACAATGCACTTCCGAGGCACTCATCCTAGCTGAAGATTCTGCTCCAGAAACTTGCCGATCTCGCTGAGTTCAAGATCGTGATAAGTCGCTGGTGAGAACTTCAGCTTTAACATCACCGCAATATCCCCATCGGAATCAATTTCCCATTTAAGCAGAGTTCCACGATTTTTCGCTGACATGAGAATGCTTGAGTCACCCGTAGGCACGACCCACTCCGGAACAATATCCAAGCGTTCGAGTTCATCGACGACTGCTAACGCAGCACTAATTGCCTCGGTTGGTGGAGCCACGGCATCGTAGCTGTCCCAACCCTCTGGTAGTTCGGCAAGGTCGTGGATCTTTTCTCGAAGCAATTTGTAATCACTCTTTCCCATTACTTCTAGTCGCTGGGATACTATCCTACAGGGAAACCGTTGCAAGTCCGCCATTTTTGTCTGAGCTCCATCCTCGCCGACTAGATTTCTTCATCCATTATGTGGAGGGTGTGGCGTTCGCTGGCGTGGAAGGCTGGGAAGTAGTCGCAGGGGCGGTCGCTCAATAATTCGGCTACTCCGCTCATCTTCGCGACTCAGAAGCGTGATGGAGCGGCCTGCGGAAAGATACCTTACCAACTCGGCTATGCTTGAAGAGAACCAGCAGGATGCTCTTTCGGATACTCTTCGGAAATTCCGTCCAAGCATCCAAGTAGGGCGGAGTGGCTGGTAATTGGAATTTCTAAAATGCTTCCGCCAGGGGAAATCCACGCACCTGGAAGTCGCGCTGCAATTTTTGACTGACTGAACATCTCACGGCTAAACTCTTCGTTCCTATACCCTGGATCGACCAGCACCTCACCCAGTTTGCGCCTGTTTGTCGGAAACAGCTCTTGTAGCGAAACTTCAATCATCCAGAAGCAGTCTTTTTTAATGTCTGCATCAATTTGCTTGATTGCGCCAGCGTCCATCACTTCTTTGTCGGAGTCCCAGCCCCGCATGCCTGTGATGTGGGTGATGTAGTCCGATTTCTCAATGAAAATCGAGCGAAGAACGAGTTGGCGGTTCGACTGCTGCTTGTGAAGCCTTCTACCCCAAGGCTCCGGTATTACGGCGTGGTGCTCTTCAAAAATTTCGTTGATCCATCCCAGGGCAATGGCCTCAGCTCCTACCGAAGTCAGTTTCGTCATCCAAGGTTGAGAGCAAATAACATGCGCAACCCCTTCCGTTGCCTTCACTGAAGGATGGTCGTTCCTCGCGGGTTGCATGCTCCGCATGTAGTGCCGAGGGATTGTGTAATGAGATCCGAGGGTGTCATCGTGACCAAGGAACGATCCGAGCCAGAAATCACTGGGGATATAACCTGTCGTCTTGCCAAGGTCAAATCGTGCCGCCTCAACCCGTGGAACCCACATGTCCGGATTAAACGTGTGCCCGAAAACGGTGATGGCATGAAGGTAATCCTCATTTTTCCCAGCAGCTTTTTTCTTACCTCGTGTCTTCTTTTTCTTCGCGCTGTCATCCTTTCCGAAAATAATGATGGCAGGGAAACCCGACTCTATGCTGCCATAGACACATCTTTGGTAGGGCACTTCGGGACGCCTAGGCTGCTGACAATAATCTGTGCGATTGCACAGCGCACCAGCTTTACGAACAAGCGTTTCGATTTGACGGGCATCAAGGCCTCTGATGATTCTGAAATCAGGATCTTCCAAGCCAAGCGAAACATTCATTTCCCGGTAGGTAGTGTCCGGCCCGTTTGGGTAACATGATGCAAGGGTTCTGACAGCTGCATGAGCACACACGTTCGTAACGCCGTTTTGCTGATAAAACGGATACCCTTTGACCTCAAAAACTCTGCCCAGAACCCTGCACTTCCAAGTCGGCTCACCTCTCACGTGAAGATACCTCTCGTTTGGTGGTGGGATCACCGCCTCGTAAACGCGAGCGCATGCGGAACTTGGTGTAGTCCCGAAATCCTCCTTCCAGATTGCAAAGCCGATAAACGATTCCGGTGGCAATGAATCGATAGCCGCCGTATCAGAGAAACTTGTTTTGAAGAAGCTCACTTTTCTTACACGGTGTTTCGTGTGCCAGCAGTCGAGCTTCTTTAAATCCTCGTTCTCTTCAAACAATTCAATCGAATCGGCCAACTCTTCAATGACCACCGTTTTCGCATGATGTCTTCTCGCTTGAGAAAAAACACGGTACAAAGGCGCTAAGTTGATCTTCCTGTGAATCCTACTGAAGTGCTCCTCGGAGAGGCCAAAGAATCCTCTTGGCCTGGATACGTCATAGACTATGGCCTGGCCTACTGGCTCTGCCATTCTGGCGAACTTCTCCATGATCGGCTTCGGTGAACTCGCCTAGGCCAAGGCCTAGCGCACCAGCGGATTGACGGAACGGGATCGCTCCTCGAAGCTGGCCAGACGATTCATGAAGCTCAATATCTCCTCGAATCCCTTTGATTTCGGGCTTTCGCCAATCACGGAGCAACCGGCAACCTTGACACTCTTCGCGGGTTTGGCTTTCGCTTTGTTCTTGTCAAGAATCGACGCGGTTCCTCGTTTGGATTGGGAAACAGGTATCTTTGGCATGGCTTTATATTTTAGAGAAACGTAGGAAATTCGACCTACAAACAAAAGGAAAATTGGTGATATTTTTTCTTGTTCGAACATTGGTGACGGCTCTCGCAGAAATCTGTAACGAGTAAGTCCCAGCCACTAATGCTAACCTGAGATGAGAAGGCAACCTATTTTTTGCCCTTTTCGCGGAGGTCGAGGTTCCCAGCCGGCCCGGTGATTTTCTCCTAGAGAAGATCCATCTGCCGGCCGACCATAGAGAAATTGGGGTGAGAACGCTGTTCTGTCGATCTCGTAGCTCATGGTTTCAGGCGGTTCCTCCCATCCGCACCACCTCGATCTCCTCGTCGGACAGGCGGAGGGTTTGGCGTTCGGTGTCGTAGAATTGCTGGTAGGTGGTGGAGATGCGGTCGCCGAACTCGGGGTCTAGGGCGTTGTGCCACTGGTGGAGCCAGGGGAGGAGTTCCTTGAGGGCGGCGAGCAGTGGCGCTCGGCGCTCGGGTTCCCAGGCCCAGGTGTCTTTGGCTTGTTGGTAGAAGCCGGTGAGGGCTTGCGCTTGTTGGGCGTGATCCCAGCCTGCCCAGGCGATGACCGGGGAGGTGTCGATGCCGCCCTCGGCTCCCGGGTAGATGACCCAGCGCTCTTTCGGCACGTCGAGCTTACCGCGCAGCTTCCAGTAGGGCGTCTTCTTGAAATCCTTGCTCGCATATTTAGGCGGCACCGGGATGTCCCCGACCTTCTCCAACTGCGCCGCGCGTATCTTCTTCTTCATCTCCTCTTCACTGGCCTCTGGATTCTGGTCTCTGACCTCTGCTTCCACGGCGTCTTCCTGCCGTTGAAGCTCCCAGGTCTTCTCCCACTCGATGCGGTTGCGGAGGCCGGTGGGTTTGTAGCGATCGGCCGGGAGGGCGGGCACGCTCTCGGCCACCACCAGCTTCTCGACCAGTTTGACGACGTCGAAGTCCGCGCGGCCGGCGAAGACGGCGGCGGCCTCCATCCATTGGCTGTCGGACTGGGCGACCTGTGCGAGTTGGCGGACGCTGACGAGCCGAGGCTCCGTGCCTCCGGCGAAACGGGCGCGCAAGGGCAAGATGTGCGCGAGCTTGTTGGCCTTCGTCTCCTCGTCCGGCCCATCGACCATCCGGTCGGCGTCGTGGAAATAGGCTTCCAGCCGGGTGAGCAGCCACTTTTCGAGGGCAGCTTGTTGCCGGGACACCCAGGGTTCGGTGTTCCAGCGGCGCTTGTATTCGGGGCGCTCGATGAGGTTGATGTTCTTGTTCGCCTCGATGAAGGCGAGGCGGCGCTCGACGAGGGCGCGGTAGTCGTCCGGCCAGTGGGCCGGCAGTTCGGTGATGGGTTTCGAACCGGCGTCCTTGTGGCGCTCGAACCAGGTGGTCTCGAAATCGCCGTCCGCCATCTGCCGCGCCATGCGGATCTCGAAGGCGCGTTCGCCGAGGCTCAGAGGCGGCAGCACGCCGAGGCGGTCTTCCGGCCATTCGAGGTCGTCGTCGGCGTCGATCAGGCCGTAGTGGCGGTAGCATTGCCAGTCGAGTTCCTCTTGGAGGGAAATCATGCGGGCGCGGAGGTCGGCGGCGGTCTGCTCTGCTTCGCTCAAGGTGGCGGCACTGACCGTATCACGTGCGGCGAGAGCATTTGGAGAATGCTCTCTCAACTCCCGACAAAGGATCTCTAAATACTCAGCCTGAACGGTTGGTTTCGTTCTAGGGATAGGGAAACCCTGTAGCTTCGTTCCATCCCACTCGATAAACTCTCCCCATTTCCCTACTGGATCGCCTCGTTTTGAGAATAACTTCTGGCGTCCCCAAAAACAAGAGGTCGAGGAATTAAGTAGCGCAACTATCTCGCAGTGTAATTGCCGATTGCCCTCGTCAACTAAATGCATCAGAGGCGAGTGCCTGTTGTATAAAGCACCGCGCTCTGCGACGACAAAATGGTTGTGAGTTGTTATGTCCGAGAAATTAATCAACAAAGGAGCTAGGTTTCTCTCGATCGGAATCTGATGGTATTCAAAAAAATCTCGTCCTTTTTCGCGGTATGTCTTTTTCGAGAAATCCAACCGAGACCAGAGAAGGCTACGGACTGGCCACAATTCCACGAGGATAGCCTTTGATGGTCTAAGCAGAATATTGTCATTGTAGGGAAAAATTGCCTCTGCGCCCGCAACGGCCACCCAGTCTCTGACATCTTCACCGTCAATCAGAGGCTGGAGAGAATCACTTTTAATATTCCTTCGCGTAAGAACACCCGTGGCGGAGATAAATGCATCGTCTTCGCCTAAAATGCAGCAGAAGCCAATCGAATGGCAGTAGCTCCCCAAAAGCCTTATATCTGGTTGTGACTCTAGAAATGAAGCGACCTCGGCTGCTCCACCGCCACCTAAGCTCCAAGGATGCGTTTCAAATCTTGATCGAGGCGAATCGGCTGAACTAACCCACTTAGTTTGGCTACCGGGGTTGTCTACTTGACTGACGATGGCCTGCCATACATTTGCTTTCGAAGGTTCAATCGATAAGTTGGTTTCACCCGTAATTCCGAGAACAGTCCTGATAGTTTGTCCCACCGGTAGTCGGTTCCTACCGAACAAGATGACCGTTGGAGTTCCATGACCCGGGATGTGTGCGCCACTCGTGTCGAGGATATGGGTGAGATCCCAGCGTTGGATTTGCTCTTCGATTAGTTTTTTGCCCATCTCCCGTTTCATGAAAGAATTGGAGGTTATTTGACCATTGAAGCCGCTGGGTGCGCGTCCGTCACCAGTGCTGCACAGTGTGAGGTCGAAGAATCGCTCCATGAAGGGCACGGAGAGTGCATATTTCCTATGGCATGCATCGTAGCGCTCGCGATAGAGCAAGTTGAGCGCCTTGTCCTTGACGGTGATGTAGGGCGGGTTGCCGACGACGGCGTGGTATTGCTGGCCGAGGATGCGGTGGAGTTCCTTGGCGTCCTCGATCTGGAAGTGGTGGGCGGTTTCGTCTTTGAAGACCTGCTCGTCGCTGCCGGGGAGAAGTTCCTCGCGGTGGACGATGAAGGGTTTCCCCTCCGAGTCGAAGCGCGCGCCGTGGAGCAGCGAATCGCCTGTGGCGAGGTTCACCTTGAAGTCCGGCGCGCTTTTCAGGCGCTTCACCCCGCAGTAGCGCCAGGCGGCCAGCAGCAGGCGGAAGCGTGCGATGGCGACGGCGAAGGGATTGATGTCCACCCCATAGACGCCCTCCAGTGCCTTGACCGCCAGCTCACGCTGGCTCAGATCCGGGCGCTGCTTTTCCCACAAGCGCAACAAGCGCCGGAAGGCCCCGAGCAAGAAGTGCCCGGAGCCGCAGGTGGGATCGATCATCCGCACCACTTTCAGGCCGAAGATGTTGATCGCCGGGTCGAGCGTGCGGTCGAGGATGAACTCCTCGACGAAGTCCGGCGTCTGCAACAACGCGAATTTCTTCCGCGCGGACTCGGAGAGATCCTGATAGAGATCGCCGAGGAAGCGGGTGTCCCAATCGGCATCGGTGAACTCGTGTGCCATCTTCCCGGTGTCCGGGTCTATGCGCCGCCAGAACTCGATAAAAGCCTTGGCGGCATCCGGGGAGATGGTCGCGTTCCACAGCGCGTTGTGGCGGGCGTCCATCAGATCCGCCATGCCCGGCAGCTTGCCGACCTCTGCGATGACGTGGGCGAGGTAGTCATTGTCCGAGGCCGCGCGATGCTCGCGGAACCAAGCGGCCCGCGTCTCGTCGGCGACCTCGCGGTTTTCCCCGACCCCGGAGAGGAAGGTGCGCTCCAGCAGGTCGTTGTCCTCCAGGAAGCGGACGAACACGCAGCTCAGCACCCAGCCGACGGCGGACTGGGTCAGTTCGCCATCCCGCCACACCGCGTAGGAGAAGGCGGTGCGCCCGGCGTCCTTCGCCAGCTTGTATTGCGCCTTGAGCCGGGCATCCAGCTCCGGGACTTCCTTGCACTGCTGGCGGAGGTCATCCTCAAAGCGGGTGACCCAGCGTTTGAGATCGGTGAGGAGGGTGGGGGCGTGGATCATAAGATAAAAGCTGAAATGCTGAAATTAAGAGTGCCGAGTGATCAGGGATCGGTGGAAGACTGGGTGGTGGCTCTCCATTTCAGGGTAGACGTAGGTGGGGAGAGCCATCCGTAAGGTGCCATGCTCGGGCGCTAAAGTGCCATGCTTGCCAGCCAAGGTGCCAAGCTCGTTTCCTAAAGTCGTATGGCTGCCTGCTAAAGTCGCATCGTCGGACGTTAAAGTCGTATGGCTGGAAGCTAATGTCGTATGCTCGGGCGTTGAGGTGACATGGGCGGTGGCTAGTGTCGTGTGATCTGGTGCCGGGTGGATTGCACGTGAGTGGAACATAAGAGCCCGGCTCGGAACGGAAGGTGTCTGGCGCGGTTCCATCAGGCGGCCCATGAATTGCCTTGGATGAGCACTTGGTGCAATTTCGGGTGCAATTCTGGGGGGAATTGCACTCGGGATTGCAAGCAGGCAATTTGAAGAGCTATTGGGACTTCCATTCATAGCAGGGACGCGGGGGATTCACCGTCGGAATCCTCCTTGAGGAGGTCGCGGTGGGTAAGGAAGTTGAACACGTCCCAAGGACGGTATTGATGCAGGTAGCTCAACGGAAGCTCATCGCTGGTGTCCACTTCAAACCCGCCGAGTTGGATGCCTTGGCATTTCTGGATCAGGGCTTTCAGCGTGTCGCCGGCAGCGAGTGCTCGTTTCTGTGTTACCGAATCCTCCCAGAACTCAGGGAGTACGACACAGACACAGTCCATGGCATATTCCGACTCGGCCGGCAGCTCATCGAAAGAATCCAGACTCACCAGAATCCGCCAGAAAGCGGATCCTTCGTTTTTCATCAGCTTGGTCAACTGCTTCTCAATACTCTTCGTACGCAACACAAACTCATCGGGAAATCCGGTTCGGGTGTATCGATCCCCGATCCAGCGAACCATCCCTCTCAATGTCCCCGAAGGTATGGAGATGGTCCCATCAGGCAACTCTACGGCCAGCGATTCCCTGCCAATGCGTGCTTTGTTCCAAGCTACGGCGGCGAATCCCTGCGCTGCTGTATCCATGAAAGCTTCGAGGTGAAGAAACCTGGAACTTTTTCCATCAGTCAGACCCGGATTAGTGACATCCACCGCTTGCAGGAAAAGGATCTCCACAAATGGCTCCGCCTGCAGATCCGGGTGGGTGACATCGCAATCCTGAGAGATCACCACCGCGTGGGTGGCATCTTCGCAGCCATGTTCCGCAGCCAGGGAAAGCGCCATGGCGGACGGCAGGAAACTTCCCTGCCGCCATCCATTGTCTTTCACCTGCAGTCCGGTTGCCATTTGAACGAGAGCAAGGTGATCACCAACGGCTGAGGTCTCTCATGGTTTGCTCCACGACTTCGGTCGGCAGCGGCTTCACTCCCTTCGCCTTCATCCGCTCACGCATGGCGTCAGCTTTCTCTCTCAGGCGGGCTGAGCGGTCGTTCTCATCAGTCGCCAGGCTCTTGAGCACTTCTTTGATCCGAGGACTATCCAGAATTTCGGCAGAGAGGAGATCCATCGTTGATTGTCCTGATTCCATGGGGACAAAGATGCGCCTGCTGAGTGGGTGCCGGGAGAGCGCCTGCCAGTAGTCCGCCAGTTCGGACAACGCATGAATGCGCATCCAGCGTTGCGACTGTGGTTGGCGCACGCCTTTTTTCCAAGCATAGACGGTAGGACGCTCGACACGGAGCGCTGCGGCGAGATGCTTCATTCCGATGCCGAGGCGCGCTTTGATCGTTTCTAATTTTTCCGGCAGAGGATTTCCGCCGGCCAGATCCGCAGTGCTGTGATGGACAGCTACAACCACTCCGTTTTCAGAGACGTAGTGCGCCACTTGGGTATCGACATCCTCTTCTTCCAAAACGATTTTGACCTCACAACGATACACATCATCAAGATCCTGATGGTACCATGATTTTCCGACAACTTGGACGATCGCTGGCGGAAAACATGGCGCACCAAAATGTGCCCACATTGAGGGGTCGTCCTGACGAGCCGGTAAATCGTGTAAATCGAGAGCAATCATAATTTATTTCCAATCGAGTTTGGCGCCTTCAGTCGTGGCCTTGCGGAATGCCTGATCCACAACATCGTGCAGTTCAGAGAAATTTCCCATGACAGTGGCAGTATCGTAATCGTCCGGTTCGGGGTATTCCGCGTAGTGGTCGAGATCGAGGATTCCAAATGGTTGATTCAGCACATGGGGTTTACGCAGCTTGAGCTGAAGGGAGATGAGATCGGGAGGGAGCACCAATCCGCTGGGGAGTTCGGTAGTCCGGACGGCGAGCTTCCTATTGGATGATGTCTCGATAACGGTCTGCGAGAAGCTGGTGATCCTGTTTCCCAGTTCCTCCAACGACAGGCCCAGAACGCACGACTCCAGAAAGTAGGAGAGTGGCTTGTCAGTGCTAGGCTCGATCAAATCCACGTAGCGCAAACCCAGCCGCTCGACGCCGCTGATTTTTATCACTCCGTGAACGAGTTTAAGGTAATCTTCCATCCGTCTCGAGAAATCCTCATAGGTCGTGTATGCGCTGGTGACGAGAGACAGACTTCGCTCTCCGACAACGAGCGAAAAATGGCCTGCCTTATCGGAGAACACCCAATCGGTGGACTCCACGACATCGACTTTACCCATCGCATCGTACTGGGTCGTTTTCGTTTTCCGCGTGATCAGCCTCGGGAAATCACTGGCTCTTAGCAGATCCTGTAGTTTTGGGATGTAGCTCTCCAAGCTCAGGATGGGTGTCATGCGCACCTGAGCCAGCGCGACGATCAGCGGAGACTTGGTGAATTCGAGAGCCGGGAGAGTTCTTTTGACGGGGATCATGACGGGCTAATGTATGAACGTTACACTTTATTTTACACAATGAAAATCGCTCTTATTACCAAATTTTGTCTGATTTTCATTTTGGGGAAAGGCAAATGGACTCCTCTCACGCCACTACCCCTCCGTGGAAATTCCGCGCCCACTGCGGCGTGAGCTGTTCGAACTGCGCTTCGTTGGTGATCGGGACGGCCTCACCGCAGAGGGTGGGCGTGATAGTTGCACCTTTCCCAGGCACCAGCAGCCAGAGGGAATGCGGGCCGGACTGGGTGCCGGTGTCGTTGCGCAGGGCGTCGATCTCGTTCATCTTTCCGTATCGAGCGAAAAGGCCGGCATCGGTTAGCAGGATGTCTTCGTTCGAGTTTCGCAGACTTTCCAGAATAACGGGCATGGCACGGCGGACGAGTTCCTGAAGTCGGGTCCAGTCGGCGCTGCCTTTTTCCGCAGCGTCCGCTTCGAGAACGACTTCCCACGGCACGCCCAGTTCAGAGGCTTTGTCCTTCATCGCTGTGAGGAAGAGTTCGCTGGCGTTCAAGCGCTTGGCTCCGATGCGCTGCAACTGCTTGGTAGCATCATCCAGATACTTCGGGTCTATGGTAAGGACGAGATAGGAACCCTGCTTCCGCGCCCGGGTGAGCTTGTCCTCAAGCCGCTCGGCTTCCGCAATCTCCTCACTGACGGGTTGGCCGGGTGTGGCAACGTCGAAAGTCCGGGGACGGGAGCCGATGGTATGGGAATTTCCGGTGCTGAAGGCGACGTGCTTCGACTGGTAGGCTCCAGCACCATTGCCGGCGCGGTCGTCCCACTGCAAAGGGAAGCCGACCTGCTCCAGCAGGCGGTCGAGCTGGGGACGGCCGGGCAAGGGCTCTGCCATGGGGTAGCGGCTGGCAACGCGGCTGCGGATCTCGTCCAGCTTCAGCTCACGGACACCGAAGAGGGCGCTGCGAGAGAGTGCGAGGGCGCGCTCGGCGGAAAGGCCGGGCGGGTAGAGTTCGAGGCGGCTGTTGACACACACCTTCCCGCTGACAGCGGCGGCGAGGTGGGCACGCCGTGCATGATCGGGTGGGCGCACATTTTCGACATCTGTTTCCGGGAAAGCAATCGCACCGAGGGTCTCGATCACGCGGGACGCGGTGGGGAGCGGATCGCGGGAGGCAAGATCCTCGCCGGCATCGCCAAGCTGCCGGGCGAAATCGACGTAAGCGGTATCCACGGAAATGTAGAGCACTCCCTGCCGTCGGAACTCGATAAAGCGAGGCTTCTGCAGCTGCCGCTCCGCCTCGACCGCCGCGCGGGTGGCGATGGAGGCCATCCGCAGGGAGTCGGGCTCGGAGAGCGTGGAGCCGCGAAGCAAGAGCATCAGCCGTATCAGCTCAACATGGGTGGTGACGCCACCCTGTGAGAGCAAGGTGGCGTGGAGCGCTTCGCGGAAGCGGGTGATGGACGGGTTCTTGAGCCATTTCTCCCGTGCGCTGGTGACGACCTGCCCGACGCGGGCGCGGGTCACTTCGACCTGTTCGCCCAGGTCGGTCTGGCTCGGCCAACGCAGCGCGGAGGGATCATCATCGGGAGTTTTCCATCCAAGGAAGCGCTCCTGGATTTCGCGCTCGCTGCTCTCCAGTTTCCCGGCAGCAAGGATGAGCCCACGCGCGATGAGATCGACACTGGCGAGTTCGGGCTCGGACGAGGCATCCTTGGCCGCCTGCTCGACGCGCTCCCGGGACTCGATGTCGGGAAAACGTTCGTGGAGCTGCTGGTAGAGTTCGACCGCTTCCTGGCTGGTCTTGTAGCCGACCCCGCGCATCCGCCTGATGCGGCCGATGGGATACCGAAGTAGATCCGCGATGGTGACGACCTCCAGCTTGTCGAGCACGTTCAAGAGACGAACACTGAGACCGAGCAGCACGAGCTGCATGTCCGGTGTGGCTGTCTTGAGGATCTCGGGTAGCGACGGCTGGTCGCCGCGCTGACCCTCCTCAGTGGCTATCGGCGTAACGGCTGGGTGATCGATTATGTCGAAGATGTGACGCCAAGTGTTGATCATCTCCTCGGTGTTGTCGAAGCGATCCTTCACCTGGCGGGCAAGCGCCTTGGCGAAGAATCCGACGAGACCTTCGCGCAGAGACTCAGGGAACAACTCCGGATTTAGGCTGACCTCCGCGTCGATGAGGTGTGGCGCGCTACCGCCGTCACCCCAGGCAGGGAAGACACCGGATCCGCAGGCCATTTCGTGCAAGGTCATGGCCGCGCCGAAGCGCTCGGCATGGTGATCCCAGCGCTGCGTCTTTCTCAGGCTGAGAAATGGATCGAGATAGGGCGGCGTGCCAAGCCGGATGTCCTCGGCAGAGGCAGTGGAGAGAGAGAAGTCGAACAGGACCAACTGCAGCGGCCCTTTCTTCACAGAGCGGATACCAAGGTTATCCGGCTTGATGTCGCGGTGGGTGATGCCAAGGCGTTCCAGTTCGTCGATGGTCTGGAGTAGCTCGACTCCGAACCTTTGGAGCAGGTCAAGATCCAACTGGCCATCCACCTTGAGGCGACGCGCAAGAGAGGACTCCCGGCCTTCGGTGTTGTCTGTCTTCTTGGTCGAGAAGGCCGGCTCCATGGTGAAGCCCGCAAAACCATCGAAATTGAGGCACTTGAAGACCCGGATGACATTCGGATGCCTGATCTTCTGGATGGTTTCGAACTCCCGCTCCAAGCGATTGCTATACTCTTGCTTGGATGCGACTTTGAGCACCTGCCGCTCTCCCTCGGGAGAATCAACCAGCAGAACCTTGGAGCACGATCCGGTGCCGAGATCACGGACGACACGGTAACCATGCTCCAGCAACTCGCCCGACTTGGCAGCACGGGGATCGACCACCTCGGCACTGTCGGGTGCTGTCATTTCATCCCAGACCTCGTCGATTCGTTCGAGCACTTCCTCCGGGCTGTAGCGGAGCGAACGATCCGAACAGGCGGTGTGGCGGATCAGGTTTTCCAGCGCCGGGACAACACCGTTGTGAACGGCGCAGAGATCAAGGTAACTCTTCTGCCTGAGCTTCTGGTCGAGATCGAGCACCGATTCGGCCGGCAGTTTCCCGCTGAACAGATAGTAGGCAAGGGCACCTAGGGAGAACGAGTCCAGCTCCTCACCCTCGATGTTCTGTCCCGAGACGGCTTCGGGCGCGAAGAAGACGGTGCCTTCGTCCTCGACGAACTGCCCGGCATGCAGGGAAGTTGAGAAACGCGTGCGTGTCGCACCACTGGATGTCCCGCCGTCGATGAAGCCGAGATTCCAGCTGGAAATCTGAACCGTAGGGACAGCGCCGGCCTCGCCCGGGATGACGATGATCGCCTGGGGCGAGAGGCCACGATGGATGACTTTCTTCCGATGCGCGTAGGCGATGGCTTCGGTGATCTGCCGTAGGATTTCAAGGGCTGTGTCGGCGGCAAGCGGCTGCGTCAGCCCGGCGAGATAGTGATCAAGCCGTTGGGCACCCTCCTGCCAACGGAAGACCAGCGCGGGGCCGGACTCCGTCTCGGTGAGGGTATCGACCCGCAGGATACCTGGGTGCTCCATCCGTTCAAGGATCTGGAACTCCCTTTCGGCGGCACGGCGCACGGTCGAGCGCTCCGCTTCCCCTTGGAGCCCCTCCAGATAGACCCGGATCAGACGTGGCCCGGACTTGATGCGAACGTGATGCCCCAGCCACTCCTGGTAGGTTCCCAGCGGGCTGTCATGGAACAACCCGTCGAGAACGTAATCGCCCGCCTTACGCACTTTCTGAACCGGCCTCAGGCTGACCTGCTCGACACCGGTGACGAACGCGCGGATCTGGTCCTTGGTGACCGGCGGTCGCTGATGGCTGCGCAAGCCGGGTGCGTCGCGGCGGGAGATCGCCCCGATGATGCCGGGGACAGAGCCGTCCGGCCTGTCCCGGAGGCAGACACCATTGGCCTGCGGTCCCTGGAGTTGGAGGACGTTGTTCTCATCCGAGCAGAAGATCAGCGGCTCGATGAATGGCACGAAGACCTTTCCCCGCTTGAATGCCGCCTGCCGCTCCAGCAGCGACTTGAGCGCCTTGCACTTGCGGTTGGCGAGTGGCAGAGGGTTGTCCCGGGTCTTGTAGGTGGTGCCATCCCGCCAGATCCAACTGCCAGCCTGACTGGAGATGACTCCGGGAAGACTCTTGATTTCGACAAGGAACGCACCCCACGGGCCGACGAGTAGGGTATCGACCTCGTAGATCGCTCCGCCCTCGGCCATGAACTCGAAGTTCGACCAGACCTGGATCGGCGAGGAGGACGGCAGCCCATCACGGATGAACGCCAACGCTTCCCTCTCCCAAGGGTATTCCGAGTCTGAGATGCTGGTCCAGTTTGCCATACTTGTCAGTTTTAGAGAGACGCGCCTATGCAGCTGCCTGAAGGTTGGAGGGGTGGAGTTGTTTCATATGGCCGATGTTCTCAGAGGTAAATAGGTTCTGCTAGAAGTGATGCTGATGCCCTGCCAAAGAGATGACAAGAAGATCATCGGTTCGGCGATACAGCCCGGAAGCATCACCTCTCCCTCTGATCGCGGATCTCAATCTGGAGCTTGGTTGCCAGTTCACTGTGATGGGAGGCGTGGGACTATGTGGGGTTCGGATTTCTTGAGAGCCATGGGGCGGATATGTAGAGGAAAAGGAGCAAAGCACGGAATTTCCCAACCGTGCGCTTGGAATGCCGGGCCAAACGCTGGATGGTAAGCAGGTTCTGGGATGGCACGATGGCAACCATCAGATACCTGCGTGGGATGGAACGAACCCCGTAAGTTCCTCTATTCCAACATTGGGTGTGCGGCAGATGAGTTCAAGCTATTGACTCCGAAGTCTCTTACGCTCTCGGTCGACCGCCTTCGAATAGCTTGCCCCCTTTCAGTCCTTCACCGCTTCCATCGTCGCGACGCCATCCAGCACCCCCTGGAAATACTGGAGCTTGAGCGCATAATGTTCCAGCCCATCAACATTACCCCGGTGCTGGTCGGCAAGACTGCGAGCATGATCCATGTCCCTGATGTCGATCACTTCAATCTCATTCGCCCAGGTGGGCTCAGGGAAAAGGATCCTATCGATCAAGGTGAACGCGTACCGCATGATTTCCTCAAGACTGCGGCGCTCCGGGTCGAGAGGCAGCTTCTGGACTTCCCGCAGCCCCAGCCTCCGCAGGGAATCATTGAGTAGGTAGAATCCTCGCATACCCTTCATCGGCACAATCTTTCCTTTGTTCACAAGATCATGAAAGGTGCTGTTCGCCAGCGGCGGGTTGAAATAGCGGCTTATCGTCTCGCGACGAACCGCAAATTCGGGACAGCTGGTCGATGAGGGGGTGGTGGCTCTGCTCATAGTCGATAAGATAGCTATCCCCCAAGCATTCTTCCATTCCAAAAATTCAGCGATAAAATTTGCGCCCACCGGGCACCGAGTAAAGCTTTTCAGCAAACCTCCTGTTGATCCGGCAACTGGCCAGCCTGAGAAACCAATTAAGAAACCTAAAATAGTTGCCAAATCAGTTGCCAAAAATGCACCGTTAATTCGGATTTCGGCGGATTTACCCGGACACTGGCGGATTTAGACCATCTCGGAAAAAGTTCTACAAACCGAATAACGGCCTTATTTCCCTTGTTCCAAAATGGAGCCGGCTAACGGATTCGAACCGTTGACCTACTGATTACAAATCAGGCGACTACAACTACCAATAAACGATCCTAGGATTTTCCTGCATCCCTTCCTGCAATAGATGCTTGTAAAGGCGTTTCCCATGCGCTCAAATGCACCTATGAGCAAGACAGCGAAGCGGACAAGAACCACTGGCAAGAAAACCGCAGCGACCAGCATCACCATCCGGCACAAGGTCGATTCCAAGGGATACACCTTCCACCTTGTCCAAGGCTGGCGCGAGGATGGGAAGTGGCAGCGCAAGCAGTTCAAGACCGAGAAGGAAGCCCAGCGTTTCGCCGCCCTCAAGCGTGTGGAGATGGAAAACCAAGGACGGGCGCAGAGAATGATTCTTTCCCCGCTTACCGACGACCAGAACGCCCAAGCGGTGCAGGCTTTCGACACCCTCGCAGGAACCTACACGCTCGCCGAGGCCGTCGCGTTTTTCCTCAAGCACCACCGCCCGCCCGAGTTCACGATCCGGCTACGGGAAGCCGCCGGCATCTACCTCGATGAAAAGGAACGGGACGGCCTACGTCCCCGCACCCTCCAAGGCATAGGCTGGACGCTCGATCTATTCACCACCGCCACCGACAATCCCAACATGCACGAAGTCACCCAGCAGCAGGTCGAGAGCTTCCTACGTGGTTTGCGTGCGAAGAACGGCACCGACAAGGCCAGCCGCCGCAGTTGGGAAATCCACCGGGGAGCCTTGCACGGATTCTTTGCTTGGAGTTCCACCCCGGACACCGGGACAAACCGTCCTTTCAGTTTCGCCAACCCCGCCGAGGGAGTGAGGAAATTCACCGCCCGCCAAGTCCGCGAGGAACAGGCCGCGAAACCCATCACCACCGTCCCCGAGGATACCCGTCGCATTTTTTCCGTTCTCATGCGCTGGCGCGGCGGCGTGCTAGTCCGCCCTTACGCCCTTCTCTATTTCGCAGGGATACGCCCCGCAGAGTTGCAACGCATGGCCGGACGCGAGCGCGAGCTTATCAGCCTCAAGACCCGCACCATCACCATTCCCGCCAACGTCTCCAAGACACGCCATGAGAGACAGGTGAAAATCTCAGACGGCCTCGCCGCATGGCTCCAAGCCTTTCCCGGCGACATCATCCCGACGAACTACGAATCCCTCAATAAGAAGGTGCGGAAACACTTCGGACTTACCCACGACGAGCAGCGGCACAGCTTCATTTCCTACCATGTCGCCCTGCACCGCAGCATAGGGGACGCATCCCTTGAGGCCGGGAACAGTGAGGCAATCGTGAAACGCCACTACCTCAACACCCACACCCGCGAGGAAGGCGACGAGTTTTTCCGCATCATCCCCGGCACCCGCCGCGCCATCCTCAACACTCCGGACAAGGCAACCGCGCCCGCCCACCTCAAGGCAATCTGATCTTACTCATACTAAGTATTACCTTGCCTTGCAAGAAACCCGAACTAGGATATTGCAGTGATCTTTGAGGAAGACCCCGAATTTACCGAAAAAGCTCTCCGCCTGATCGGTGACGAAGGGATCTTCGCGATCCAAGTGTATCTGATAGAGCAGCCCGATGCCGGAGACGTGATCCCCGGCTCAGGTGGCTGCCGGAAACTACGTTGGGCGGCCAAAGGTCACGGCAAGCGCGGAGGGGCGCGGGTCATTTACTACTGGATCACCGAAGACCACCGAATCCTCCTCCTCGACCTCTACGCCAAGAACCAGTCCGAAAACCTCAGCCAAGCCAAACTCAAGGAACGCAAACGCAAGAAGCCATGAACAAACAACCATCCCCATCTAGCCTCAAAGCGAAGAAAGAATCCCTGCAACGCGGTGAACGCGCCCCGGCCAGAGCCTTCCGCATTGAGAAACAACCCGATGGCACTTTCTCCCGCGTCCCGGTGAACCCCGAAACCCAACGCCGCAAGTCCTCAAAGGCATGGAATGCGAAAACTGAAGTTGCCAAAGTCCGCCAGTCCCTCGACCTCACTCAGGAAGCCTTTTCCGATCTCCTCGGCATCAAGGTCGCCACCCTCCGCAGTTGGGAGCAGGGGAAACGCGAACCCTCCGGCGCAGCACGGATGCTCATCTCCATCGCACTCAAGCATCCCGGGGTCTTGGAAGAGGCGGTGGCTTGAGTCGTTAAGATTTTCCGCAATCCATGAAAATGCCCGTGCCACCGAAAAAATCCGAAAAGTCGATTTTCGAGCACATCGACCAAAGCCCCAAAAGTCTTATCCCTCTCAAGACTGAGACATTCAGATCCGCCAACGGCGAGCGTATGACGAAGGTTTGCTATGGTCCGACCGAACAGAATTCGCACACCGAATCAGCAGACAAATGGATGGCGATTGCACTGGAACACCAGAGCATCCTTGTTGGATCGCTTCACTGGCACTTTATTTTGCCATGGCTGGAAAACCGAACATCAGATTTGGAGAACTTTTGGCGATATTTTGACTGCGATAACGCCGCATCGAACCGAAGGGCAGCAGTCAACGGAACAACGTCTGAAAACAGAATTAACGAGCGTCAGCTCATAGGAATCGTTCGAGAATTCAAAAATCTTCTCATTCAGGATTGGGGTTTGGACTCACTTAATGAAGATTCGTCAACCCTATTAACGGCGGTAGGTTACTCCGAACCAGTGCGCAAGCAGCTTCTCGCGGATCTCAAGGAACAGATGGCGGATTGGGTGATGGAGGCGGTGTGGAATGACCACCAAGCTCCCAAGCGGCTACATGAACTACTCACGAACAAGAAATCGTCGAAATCCGCATACGAAGGGCAGCTCACGATGAGCGGAAAGTTTTTCAACGCATTTGTAATGGAGCTCGCTGAAAGTTGGCGACTACCTACCAAGAAAGCCGTGCGACAAAGGGCAGGAACGGGCGACGAAGATAGGCATCTGTCTGCGGCTGCGGACGTATGGCGCAAACTTGGACTGAGCGGGCTTCCAGAAGGTTAAGACATTTTCGAGCGTTTTTAGCCCAATACCCACCGGACGGTCGATGTGGCATCTACTTGCTCGTAATGAGCAACGAAAACACATCACCTACATTTGTCGGACTCGAAGAGTGCCGAAAAACCGTCTTCGGAACCGGATCCGAAGCACCTTCAAAACGAACCTTCGCCGAGTGGAAAGCTCGTGGCTATTTCCCATTCATCAAGGTGGGAAAAAGGGTGTTCGCAGATCCAGCAGAAGTAAGCCGCGCTCTTTCACGCCGCTTCAAGATCAACGCGACACCCGTCGAATAATAACCGCACGCGAGGTTTCCCTGACGGACGAGGTTACGGCGAACGTGCCGACTCACTACCACGGAAACCGAACCTGACAAAAACCAGATTCGACCAATGAAAAACGATAAATTTCGAGAGTTCCCACGGGATCGCGCCTGCGAGATCACTCCCCGCTATTTCCGCCAATCCATCCAGCGGCCATGCGGCCCCTTCGATGAGATCGACCACGCCGCCGCGGATCCAATCATCGACCGAGCCCCTGCCGTTCGATCACGCGAAAAAACAAATCGAGTGCTAGAGCTTCTCGACGTAATCGAAAGGGGGGAAGGATGAACGAGAACTATTTCACATTTCCGCTCTCCATCTTGAATGGCCCAAGACGTGACCCGTATTCCAATAATAACTGCATAGGTTCATCGCCGTTAGAATGTATCAATCTTGCCCTTTACTGCGGCATTGTAGGAGCGGGGAAGGGATTCAAGCACCGCTATGGGATCGAAGTTTTTAAGGAGCGTTGGGAGGAAGTTTGCGACGAACTGGAATTGGGAAAGTCATCTCGACCCGGACCACACACTCCCAGGGCTGAAGTTTTGGTAGGCGCGGCAATCTGCAACGTGAAACTCGGAGGCCACGATCCGAGCAATCTTACGCGAATTGTAAACCATGCCGAAAGCGTCACCTTGGTTGGCCCACTTGTTAGAATGAAAGGTAGCTATTTTTGGGCGGCTCACTCGCAGGCACGGGCGGAAGTTAGCCCAGAAGAAACATGGCCAGAGAAAGGCATTTCATGGCGAGAGTTTCGAATCCTTTGCGCTATACTCAGCGCGAGGACGAATCGAGCTAAATTCGCCTTTATTGGATGGGAAACCATTCAGGCGAGATCCTGCGGATTCACTCGAAAAGAGGATTACAAAAACGCCAAGGTTATTCCGAGTCATCTTGCGCCGCCGCTCTCTCATAAACAAATCCGCACCACCTGTGACGATTTAGAAGCCCTTGGATTCTACGCTCGCTTCAGATTTTCGAGCGGCTCACGAGGGGGATTGATGGCCTATTCATTCCGCCATGATCGCGATGCTTTAGCCTTCGCCGTGTGTGATCACGTTAATTTCCAAGATCGCGTTTCAGTTCGCCAAAATCGAGAGGAAGACACTATCAAATGCTTACAGTTACTAGAAAGGGCAAAGCTAGGACAAAGCCAGAACAAAGAGGAGGGCAATGGGAAGGGCAAAGGTAGGGACAAACATAATAAGAAATCCACTGGTGAGAAATCCTCTGATGAGAAATTCAAAAGTGAGCTACCCCCTAACCCCCAAGGGGGAGAGTTTGAGAGTATATTAAAATCAGCAAAGGAAGCTTCATAATGAAAGATCATCCGACGATCATCACCGATACCCGCGAACAAAAGCCGCTGGAATTCCTGCACCTGCTATCGGAGCGCGGAACCCTCCAGAGCGGCGACTATTCAATCAAAGGGCTGGAAAACGATTTCAGCATCGAGCGGAAGAGCGTACCGGATCTAATCGGTTCATGCACCCGAGGCCGTGAACGATTCGAGCGCGAGCTTCACCGGCTCAGGGGATTCGACTTCGCTCGCATCCTGATTATCGGCGAACCCTACGAAGTCGCCAGACTCGCACCGAACCCGAAGGCGATCTTTTCCAGCCTAACCGCTTTTGAGTGTCGGTGGAAAGTCCCCGTCGTCTGGGAACCAGATCCAGCTACCGCCGCAAGACTCGTTGAGCGATGGGCTTGGTTCTACGCAGCACAACGGATCAGGGCAACGGGTAGGCCGGAAGCTTGCCCCATACTCGCAGCAACCGCCCAAGGCCGTACACGTGCCATCCTCGCTGCAACCTCACCCCTCGCCACATCGAAGCCATGAACAAAACCAAAACCTCTCCGAAGTCGAAACCCGCCACCGATAGGCGCGGACACCAAGGCCGATTCACTCCAGGCACGTCTGGCAATCCACAGGGCCGCCCGAAGAGCGAGACTACTGCATTGCGCGAGTCTCTTGCCGATGGTGCTGCCGACGTGGTGAAGGCTGTTCTCAAAGCAGCAAACGCCGGCGACATGCAAGCCGCCAAGATCGTACTTGATAGGCTCGTGCCGTCACTCAAAGCCAATGCCCAATACGTCCACCTCGCATTGCCCAAAAGCGCATCTCCGCTCGCCATCGCCAGCGCCATTCTCACCGCCACTGCATCCGGCACTCTCGCCCCTGACATCGCAGCGCAACTCGTTTCTGCCGTCGGCACATTCTGCCGCATCGAGGAAATCGAAGAGCTACGGATCAGAATCGCCGCGCTCGAAAGTGCCACCCGTCCAACCACTACCAACAAGAAAATAAAGCCATGAACATCCCAGCCAAAATATACGAGAGCCTGACCGCACCTGAACGTATGCGAGCCGCAGTTTCCGCCCAGGCTCGGAATGACGATGCCGAGCTTCTGATGCTGAAAGATACTTGTCCGAAGAGAACCTACCTCATGAATGATTCTGCATACTACGACGGAATGGTAAACTTGATGGCAACGGCTCTCGTCGTTGAATACGACCTGCTGGCTGCTGCAATGGATTTCCACACCGAAGTCGGCGACGAAGTGTCTGAGATCGTTGGCAGAGCCATGCACACCGCTGCCTCGGTAGAAGCAGCATGGCGGGAGTTACTTGCCGAAATGGGTATTCCGTGGCTCGAAATGAGCCTTGCTGGCCCACCCCGTCATCACTCCGTGAAAACGTTGCTCCAGATTTCTGAGGGCGAAGAGACCGCCGAGGGAGTTCAAACGTGTATGGATCACCTACGCGCTTGTCTCGCTACCTGATAAGCAGGTGGGGAACAGGCTGGCTCACCACCCGCTTATCGTAGCCCCCGCAGGCTTAGATCAATCATTCTTAGTTCGTAGTTGAGCCTCTGGAAATCCGCTCTCTCCCTGCGAGCCTGTTTCTCTTGTTGCGCCAGTGCGGCAGCTTCGCTCTTTGCTTGAGAAATTCGTAAAAGTTCGGCTTCAAAGGTGTTCGCTAGCTCGGCATTCCCACTCGATACCGCGATAGACTTGTTGTAGGTGGCAGCGGTTTCCTGGGCGTCTAAATCACGCTTCCCAGCGGTGATTTCCGCGACAAATTCTTTATAGGATTTCATGATCTGATGGTAATTCGTATCAAGACTGCGAGGTTGTGGTAGTTTTTTCACCCACATGATCTTCACTTGGTCGGCGGTGATGAATTTTGCCGCGGGAGCAGGAGCGGAAGCCCGTGGAGCCTGAGGTTGATTCCTTGCCGCCTCCTGCTGGCGGGCACGCCCAGCCGCTGCGTTTGCCGCTACCTGTTCCCGGTATTCTGCCGCGCCTTCCATGGTGATTCCGTATTTTGCCTGCTCTTCGTCTGTCAGTTTTTCGATTGGAATCTTTGCAACGCCCGATTCGTGAATGATGCTCAAACCGTCCGGTTCCACCTTACGGATTGTCACCGATTTGAATCGATCCATTTTCGGCACGGCTTTGCCGTCCAGATTAGGAGTAGATTGAGCTTCTTGCATGGGCTTTAGATCGACCGCTATGATCCCCAATTCCTTCGCGGCTCGCCATGCCAGAATCATAGGTTTGTCAGGAGACTGATAAAGCGGATCACCGTCTGACTTTAAAGCACTATCGATCTCCGCGATTCTCTTGAAGAGAGGACTCTCCGGGTTCCCGTAATCAGGATAAGCGGCAATCGCCTGTGCTGTCGACCTGTCGAACTGCTCACTTAATCGTCTCTCTTCATCGGATTGTTGAGCCGCGCTGATACCCGCAAGGGCGAGGGCTACCATCAATGTGATTGCTTTGGTTTTCATCATTTTCGTTTTCATTGGATTGCGGTTTGGTTCGTTGTTTAGTCTAAAGGAGGTGGAATAGGCGTGGAGCGTGGAGCCAGTGGCCTGATGTCCGGGCGGGCGGAGACTAGACGGCGATGAATTGTAAATGCTCGCTCTGTGTCGTGCTCGATGTCATCTGCGTCCACGAATCGTTGTTTACTCTCGCCAGTTAGTCCGGTCGCGCCTTGGGCGCAGTCTGCAGGTGGTGCTGCATAGAGTACGTGGGGGTCACGAGTTATTTCCGGAGTGAATGTTACTGAAACGAGTCCGTTTTCGGGACTTTTCACGATACCCGCAATTCGGGCTTCTTCCGTTCCAACGGCAAAGAAGGTGAAGTGTCCCGTGTCGTGGACGGGGCGCTCGATACGCACCTCCCCGTTCTTTTCGATCCGCCATGTTCCGACATGAATTCCATCAATGACGACTTCTGAATCACAGCGTACGTTTCGATGGTTCTTGAGGGTCAGGGAATACTGGGTGTTGTGGTGCATTTCCACGTATCCGTTTTCCAGTTCCTTTCCTTTGGGGATTTCGACTTCAAATTCAGTGTTATTCATTGGTGCTTGAGTGGCAGGTTTAACGTTCGGTCTAATCACGTTACTATTTTCGGCATCGGGCATCCGATAGCTTGTATCCTTATGCCCGGCCCGCACGGAAGTTAGAATCTCTTCATAACCAGAGTTCATTGCTACTGTGAAGACGGCGCTGTCTCTCTCATTTGCCCCCCATCGTTCTTGAAGAAGAGAATCCACCGCACAACGGAAGTAGGCGGCCGCGTCCTCATCTCTGCCACAGCAACGGAACATAGCCGCCGCGACTTCAGGCAAGCCTTTACCCTTGGATTGTTCGACAATCGCATCGTTTGCGGCTTGAGCAATTTCAACACATCGTTCCAGTTCGATGTTTCCGCGATCTGCGTAATACCGTAGTTTGTACGTCAGGATGTCGTTATCCATCGGAGGCTTTATCAGTTTGCCAGTCTTCGGAAGAGATGTGATGGGCTGCACATCCAATGCATCAGGTAGATTTCCACGATGTGACCCGGTCGTGGGTTGACGATACTTGAGCAGCCCATAAAGCCAGCCAACGACGAATGCGATAGGTGTGGAAAATCCAATGGCCAATATCCAGCTTGCTAGAGAACTGCCATCAAACTTCCGAAAGAATACCGGCAGTACACTGATTGTGGCATACACACCAGTCCATGCAGCCCATTTTCTCCCGAGTGCCGTAGCGGATTTTACACCGGGTTTTGGGCTGACAATTCGGTAGAAAAGGTAGGCCGCCGCTCCTGCAATCGCGACAATGAGTATAGCCCCTAGCCGAATTGCTGGTCGATCAGCATTTGGCTCATGAGATTGCGCGATCTCCTGAACCGTAGCAGAGGTTGAAGATTGTGTTGAAGGGTATGAGACAGCAGGACTCGTTGCCGGAGATCCCCTCTGGACTGGAGAGGCAGGGACAGTTTGCCTCGCCGTTTCTTGGTCGAGTTCTCGCTGTATTATTTGCGCCAGCAAGTAAGGCTTATTGGGGTTTTTAAAGAGACTCGGATTGTTTTCCTTCGCCCACTCATCAATTACAAGCATCCGGTCTTTGAATGATCCAGGATGAGCACTCGCAGGAAAATCGCTACTCGCTCTCGCCCATGATTGCTGGATTTGTATATACCAATCAGCGGACTGCCCTTGTACGCAGACCACCGAGCTTGCTAGAAGCCCGATAAAGAAAATGATTCTGGTGGTTCTCATTGCCGTGTCGTCGATTCAAAACAAAACCTGCCACCCTGATCTCTCAAGGTGGCCGGGGAGTTTAGAACCCGTGGTAAGACGAGCGCGGAGGCCTTTAGCCACCCAGTAGGGAGACTTGGACATGCGCCACCGCCTCCCCGACCTTTCGGTCTGGAGGCGGCGCTGTTGCGGTCAACGCCGACCGCTTACCACGGGGTTCTAAAGCCCCGGCCCGAATCTCTTCGGACGGAATGATTCAAGGCATTTGGAGACAGCCTAGCAAGGATGAAACCTGATTGGGGCAATTCCCCCTTGAGGCGAGTTCGTTTGTCGGACAAGACACATCAGTCGATGTGTCCCGAAGCCTTGGGGATAACGAGGATGTCAACGGTTCGATCGGTGCGCTCTTTCGCTTTGCGGTCGAAACAAGTCACGAGGATCACTTGGCTACCTTTCCTGCGATAGACCGTTGCAGGAAAACCGTCATACCGAATCGAAATCGGAACTGCCACCACGTCGACAACTTCCCAGACCGGAAAAATCTTTCCTGCGACACTTCCTGCAATAGAACACGTTAAAACCCGCATTTTCCTGCATTCAGGGCGTTTTTTATTTTTACCAAAAAGCCGCAAAAAAGCCCTGCAATCCTTTGAATTGCAGGGCTTGAGAGTGGAGCCGGCTGACGGATTCGAACCGTCGACCTACTGATTACAAATCAGTTGCTCTACCAACTGAGCTAAGCCGGCCATGCCGAAATCGGCGACGGCAGGGATGTATCTGCCTAGGCCGGGAAACGCAACGGGAATCTTTGGATTACTTTCCACCCGTGCCTGGTAGGAAGCGGTAGTAAACCTCCAGCATCAAAGTCGCCAAACAGGTGCTCATGTGCACGTTGATCGGGCCGTGGTGAATACCACTTTGGTTCCACGATCCGTCTGCTTCTTGGGCATTGAGCAACTCATCACGGAAACGCTCGTTGTAATCGTCCCACTCTTTGCCGCCGTGGTTGAGCATGGCTTGCGCATGGTAGTAGTGGTAATACAGGTTGGAATTAGCATCTCCCCATTTGAACTCCGAGTTTTCATCGATGTATTCAATGCCCTTTCTCGCTTCCTTGGAGCTACCTTCGCCCCACATCTGAAAGGCCAGCACACCACCACCGGTCAGTCCGGGGCTTTTTGCCGCACTTTCACGATATCCGATCGCTCCGTTTTCGGCTTGAACTCTTTCGAGGAATTCAAGTGCTTTGCGAGATGGCTTTTTGAACTTGCTCGAACTCCAAAGCTCGGTGTGCAGAGCGGCTTTCATCGCCTGGATCTGCCAAAATCCTACCGAATTATCGCCGCTGTTCGTGGATGCAAATTTATAGACCCAGCCGCCGCTTTCGCCTTGTCCTTCCATAATTAGGTCAACTGAGTCCTTCGTAATCTTGTCCAGATCGGGGATATTGATACCCATCTTGCTACAGAAGGTGTAAGACTCTGCAAGCGCATAAGCCGCGATTCCATGATCGTAGACCCATTGAATCGAGGTAAGTGGTTTGTCTGTCAGCCTGCCTTTATTCTTCAGTCCGGTATCGATCAGGTAGGTAATTCCTTTGAGAACCGTCTCGCCGTATTTAGGGGATTCCGGGGTTTCGCAGTGCCCGAGGTAGGCAAGAATCGCGAGCCCTGTCATTGCAACTGGATGCGTTTTAGTCCAGCTACCATCTTCGTTCTGGGTTTCCTGCAACCAATCCAAAGCCCTCACCACTGCATCTTCGCATTCCGGGGTTCCACCGGTTTCAAGAAGCCTCGCCATCCGATCCTCTCGCGAGCAACGTTGGCGCATCGACCCAGGAATGCCAGCGAAGTTGCCACCGCCCAATCCGTCTCCAGCACCGCCCCAACCCCCACCGAAATTCTCCCCGTCTCCGAAATCAGCACTCGGTGCATCGACTGTGATATCGGGAACTGGAATCGAGACCGGCGAAGCGGAAGCCGTGGCAATCACCTTGGTTGTCGAATTGGCTGGAGCCGATGGCTTCCTCTGGATCTGAGTCTGGACCTTTTTCTCTTGGATCTTGTCGTCCTCGGTCAGCGACGCGGAATAGGTGACGATCGTCGTCGAATCCTTAGGAATGGCATCAAGCAAGAAAAATCCCAGAACAAGGAAAATGAGGACAACAATAAGAAACGAAATCACGATAGACGAGATCGTCGAATTACGGTTCTGGGCATTCAGCCGTGCCTGGGCTTCTTCACTGAGATGTGCGTGGATACTCATAAGTTCGTGGTTTCGTTTTGGATTTGATGAAAATTAGCCTCCCTAATCGCTCTGGCGAGCGTAAAAGTGACAATCGACGGTTGAAACGATCAATCGGGTGGATTCTTTAGGAAAAACTCTTCAGAAATTTAAAATTTCTTGATCCAAACAATAATTTTGGACTGTTTTACTTCGAATTAGTCCCGGGGAGGAAGCGGTAGTAAACCTCCAACATTAGGATATTCAGACAGTTGCGAAAGTGCGCGCCCGTGTATCGACCTCCCGAGCCTGGAACTTTCTAGCTTCCATCCGGATTCTGAGTGTCGATGAGTTGATCGCGAAATAATTAGTTATATTTCCGCCACTCACCTCCTCCGCGGGCCATCATTGCCTGCGAGTCGTAATATTGAGAATAGAGATTCGAATCCTTTCCCAGGTAGTCAAATTTCGAGAAATCCACGAGATACGTGATTCCACGCAAACAGGATTCGCCGTGTTTTTCAGAAATCGGAGTCTCACATCTACCGAGGTAAGCGAGAACCGCGAAGCCGGTCATCGCGGCCCGGTTGCTTCCGGTCCATGACCCGTCGCTGTTCTGGCTAGCCTTCAGCCATTGCAAGCCCTTCTCGACAACTTCCTCAGCCTCGGACCTGCCTCCCATTTCCTGTAGCCTCGCTATTCTATCCTCCTTCGAGCAACGCTCGCTCATTTCCGGTGGCATTTTCATGAAACATTCCTTCCGACCCAGAATACCTTGAGTTCCATGGTCTCCGAAATCACCATCGCCGAGTTCTGCGCTGGGAGGGATCACATCAATATCGGGGACAGGGATCGAGACCCTTGAAACCGTTGATACAGTCAATGCCCGCGCCGGGGATTTGAACGGCGGCAAAGGATTACTCCGGAATCGGACTCTCACCTCTGGCTTCGGTTTATCGATTTCCTCGCTAGGTTGCGGCGAACGGATGGTGACGTCCGGATCGGCGTGATCGACTCTGAAGCCCGGAAGAAGGAACACACCGAGAACAAGAGCTATCATAACGACCGCGAGAACTGAAATCACGATTGAAGAAATCATGGAGTTGCGCTTTTGCGCCGTTAGCCAGGCTTCGGCTTCCTGAATGGGGTGAGCGTGGATACTCATGGCATTTTTAGGGTTAGATCTGCCCATTCCCTGGAAATAGGAAAAAGCGCGTTAGAGGTTGAAACGCCTCGCCACCGATATCCTTTAGAAAACTTTTATAAGATCAGAAAGTAGCGCCAATTGCAAAATGCAATGTTCCGTTCGGTTCCCCGGCATCTTGAGTGAGGTTATGACCATATTCTAGCCTGACCGGACCGATCGGAAGATTCAGGCGCAGACCAAGGCCCACAGCCAGTTCCAATCCTCCCTCTCTGGGTGCGATGTAGTCTCCGGTAACACCACCCGCATCAACAAAAGCCACGGCATTGAGCGGGCCAGTGACGTTACGGGTGAGCTCCACGTTCACTGCCCAACTGAAATCACCCCCGTAGGGATCACCGCCGAAACTCGGTCCAAGCTCCCGTTCAGGAAAACTCCTGACGCTTCTCGGACCGCCATTGAAGACTCTCAGGTCGACAGGAAGGTCCTGAATCTCCCCCGTGGGCAGCACCCATTGGGCGAAACCACCCACACCCAATTGCCAAGTATCATCAATCGGATAAAACCAGCCACCGTCTAATCCCAGTTTGAGATAGGCATTGGTTTCGGCACTGATCGCAGCTCCGATCTGAATCGGAACGCTCAAATGCCAACCAGATTTGGGGATCACCGGGCTGTCGCGATAATCCCAGTTCTGAGTGACTGCCATTCTTACATGACTGTATTGGTCATCTCCTAGAAGCCGCAGCGGCAGCCCCTCATCGTTTACGCTCGAAAACGAATACCCGAGGAGCAAATCCAACGAATAATGGTCAGTAGCCTCCCATGTCCATTTACTTTCAAAACCGTTTTCGTAATGGGTATAACCTTCGAATGCCCTAACCAACGAATAGAGGCGCAACTCCCGCGAGATATCCGTCCCCCGCCACCATGGATCGTTGAGCTTGATTTCACCCAGCACCCCGCGACCGCTCAACTCGATTCCAGCCGAAAATGCCCTCAATTTTCCACGGAAATTCCTGTCGATATATTCTGCTCGGAAAACCGGACCATTGAAGGTGCCGGCTCCAGCCGCAAGTGTGACTTCTTTTGCTTTCGTCTCTTCGAAATGCAGAGTCGCGTCGATTCGCTTATTAGCCACTTCGTAAGTCTCGACCCGAATCGAACTGAAAGCCCCGGTCGAAAGCAGATCGCGGACTTTTGCATTCATTGCCGCCTCATCATACCACTCACCCTCAAGAGGTGCCATGATCTGTTTCACGCGCTTTGGTTTGGTCCTTTTGAGCCCCAGACTTTTTATATCTAGGAGTTTCACGCGTGTCCCCAGTTCGATTCGAAACTCAGGATAGTAGAGATCGTATCCCAAGCGACGGGTCATCAATATCTTGGCATCAGGATAGCCTCGACTGGTGAATGCCTCCCCCATCGCAGCTCTCAACTTGGTGATATTCTCGGTGGTCGCCCAATTTTCGACGAACGGCTGCCAAGTCGTAGCCGAACGCTTCACACCCCGCCCATCGGGGCTGTCGACAGATGGCGCTCCGATTTTAAAACGCGGCCCTTGTTTGACATCCACGGCCAGATCCACTTCACCGGTATCGTCGTCAATTTCCTTTTTACTCAAACTCACTTCTGCTCTCCAATAGCCTTGGGATTTCAGCTTTCGCGTTACAAAATTCAAGCCCTCACCCACATCATTTTCCCGGAATGGTGACGACCCTGCCCCGAATGGCGTGTCCGCCTCGAAAGGCGATTTAAAAATCTCAGTCAGTTCCTCGGTGTCTTCAATACCCATGATCTCGACCTTACCCAGCGAGAGTCTCGGCCCTTCTTCGACGATCAGGGCGATGCGATCCGAAGCCTCGACTTTCCCCCTCACCACAGCAGCATGGAATCCATCGTTGCGCAGGATCTGCTGGACTAGAAATGCAGCGTCGTTCGCACGCCACTCACTGGCGGGTTTTTCGCGGACGTACACCAGACGACCACCAATAAGTTGCAGCACCTCGGTCTCGCTCTTGCTGCGCATTCCCTGGAACCTGACCTCGGTTGCCGCTAGAGCTACGATGGTCCCTGACATCCAGACAAGCATCGTCAACACCGCTCCGCAGAGACGAGTCCATTGGTTGCTTCGGTTGTCGGTTGAAAACATCATCGGATTCTCAATCGGTAAATCGCCATCACCCTCTGGTCCCCCTCCGCGCCAAGTCCCGCAGAGATAAACCACTTGTCACTCAGTTTCAGAGTCGCCGAATTGTAGGAGTCCGAATCATACGGATCTTGGTCAGCGATACTGAAGTCCATGTTGTCCAGCAGACCGAGCACCGGCCTGAGCTGTTTACCGAATAAAAACCGGCCTCTCCTTAGCTCTTCGATCAAGAGTTGGGTAGCTCGCGAAGCCGCCGCCTGCGAGTCCTCAAGACCCAAAGAAGTCGTTCCCGTTGCGAGCAGGGTCATGATCTCGTTCTCCGGGAGCGGTGGTTGCGAGGTCAGCACGAGCTGAGGATCGGACATCCTACCATACGCATACACCTGTATTCGGTAAGGTCTCGGTTCGGCATTTCCGCGTAATTCCACGATGGGGTCAAACCCGGTCTTCGGTGAAAAGGTCAGGGTTCCCTTACTGACTTCGAGGGTCGAAAATGGCAGACGAGCAGCGGTATCTCTCAATCTAACAGTCCCGGTTGGCTGTGGGTTACCCAGCTTTCCTTCGATACGCAGCGAAGCATCCACTTCGCCCTCGCCGAGATTGCCTCTGATCAGGATGGGATCGACCGTTTTCACCGACACATTCACCGTCCATTCCTGAAAAGCTTCCGGCACCGCCTCCCCTGGATTATCCGGAGTGTTCAGCGCGGGTAAGGCCGCAGGCGAAGGTCCGAGGAAAGGCTTCCCAATCGGAATCAGCTCGATGTCCTTGTAAAAAACACTGTCGATGACGCCCACATCGCCACTGACAAGAGACGACTCCATCGTGCCCTTCACGTTCAGATCCATGTTCGCCCTCATGATCAGGAAATCATTTCTCACCACCGGAACTCCCCTGCCCCTCACTGAGACATCCAACGCGCCCAGACCCTCTCCGCTCTCGTTTTTCAAGCCCAATGTCCCATTGATCGTCAGGTTCCCGCCTTCCAGATCATCGACCTCACCCTTGATCGTCACTTCGCCCAGATCGGTCTGTATATCGAAATTGACTCCCTCCAGCCCCGGAATCACGTCACCTTCCAGCTTCAGGCTACCGCCGCTGAGATTCAGTCTGCCATCAACCTTCGGATCACCAACCGTGCCTCTGATCACCACCTCACCCGTGGCCACACCACCAAGTCTTTCCGCCCCCGGAATCAGCGATTGGAAACGAGAAAGCTCAAGTCGCGGCAGCTTCAGATTCCCCTCGATCGCCTCGCCCATAAACACCTTCGGATCGTCCGCCCATTTCCTAGGACGAAACGGCATGCTCGCCTTCAGAGTCGCCGGCGCGTAATTTAGAGCAGTCGCCTCGGCGGAAATCTCAGCGACACCATCTTTGGCATCGATCTTCAAACTCACATCAGTCTTCGGCAAATCCGGTTGGCTTGGCGAACTGACGTTCTTCAACTCCAAAATCGCGTTGACCTCCGGCGCGGCAAGACTCCCCCCTATCTTCACCGCAACCTTTCCCTTCGCTTCGTCACCGATTTGATCCAATCCCTTCAGCCATGGCCGCAACGTCGAAAGCGGAAGCGTTTCAGAGATGATTTCAAAATCCAGCGGCCGCGTATCGTTAGCGATAAACTCCTTGAACTTGGAGAAATCTTCAGCCACCGGAAGTTTCCCTCTTCCCTTGGCCAGTTGTTTTTCCCCTTCCGACCATAAAAAATGTTCCAACTCCAAAAGATTATCGTTCAGAGCAACATCGAGCATGATCTTCTGCCCCTCAGTCTCGACCACCAAACCATCGATTTCCGCGGATCCCGGCCAGTCGTAGCTGATCGACGTGCTTGCGGAAACGGGCGCGCATAACGGCTCTCCATCGATTTGCTTCCAGCTCCATGTTCCAGAAAAATCTTTGAGCGCCCCCTTGTGAATGTTTGAAAGTAAGTTCCCCGATCCCTCCCAATTTAAAGAAACCACTCCCGATCCTGGAAGCTCAACTCCCACTCCGGCCAGCCAAGGTGCGATCGACTCCGTCGAAAAACCATCCATCGCCTCGCTCAACTTATACCCCTGCGTCTCCGTATCGAAACTGCCTGCCAATCTGCTACCGTCCGTCTCCAACGCACGAATCATCACCACCTTCCCCGCATAGGTCGCGTCGATCCGGATCGAGCTCGCATCAATCTCTGTCGCTTTCAGCGTCAGATTCGCGCTCACCGATTCAAAGCCACCTTCCAAATCCAAAGCCCAAGATCCTCCCAATTCGCTTTCTGGGAATTCTCCAAAATCCGTCGTTAGGTCAAGTTTCTTATCCAGCTCCAGCAACAGCGGCTTTACCTCTTCGATAATGAGACCGCCATTAAACTCAGATAACGCAAATCCACCGGACTCGAGCATTGCCCTTTCAAAAGCACCCTTACCCTCGATGGAAAAAGGCGTATCTAAGGACTGCCCAGTCATCTTCGCACCGATCTCGCCTTCATTCAGATCCAACCCCAAAGCTAACTCTGGACCACCCCAACCATCGTAGTAAAAATCCTCCAGGAAAACCTCCACAGAACCCACCGCAGTCTGCCACTTGGGATAAACTTTCCTGATTTCCAACGCCAGCGAAGTCATCTTTCCCGAAATCGGCAACTCGATCCCGAAGCCATCCATCACCTCCGCGAA
>Ga0209390_10001283_pt1 | contig 49516 bp, 21 predicted proteins | sample BON01_FD_187212 | JGI IMG/M metagenome (GOLD analysis project Ga0209390, IMG submission 187212) | Freshwater microbial communities from Lake Bonney liftoff mats and glacier meltwater in Antarctica - BON-01 (SPAdes) (version 2) | ecosystem: Environmental > Aquatic > Freshwater > Ice > Glacier...
GGGGGGGGGGGGGGGGGGGGGGGGGGGGGGGGGGGGGGGGGGGGGGGGGGCACATCGCGCTCGACCGTTTTATTTTTTGCACTTATTATTCCGAAACCTTACGAAATGCGAGACGCACAAGCGGCGCACGGATCGTATCAAATCGGAGGGACAATTGAATCTTCACCCCAGCGACACCACGTCGGCGATCGCCGCCCGGCACAGCGGGCAGGCGCCGTGCCTCTGGCGCGTGGCGGCCGCGCAGGGCGCGCACATGCTGACGTGGCCGCACGGCACGCAGCACGTGGCGCGCGGCGCGGCCATGCACACGACGCAGTCGTTGCGGCGGCCGGGTTGCGGCGGCGGCGGCGGCGCGACGGGGGCGACGGGGGCGAGGGGGGCGAGGGGGGCGGCGGGCAGGGCGCCGCCGCCCGCGACGCCGCCGACCCCGCCGAACAGCAGCGCCTGCATCTGCAGCTGCTGCTGCTCGTCGACGCGCTGCTGGCGCTGCTGCTGGAGCTGGAGCTCGAGCAGCTGCTGCTGGAGCTGCATCAGCTGCTGCTGCTCGAGGTCGGACAGGGGCGGCGGGGCGGCGGCGGCCGGCGGGGCCGGCGGGGCCGGCGGGGGTGGCGGCGGCGGCGGCGGCGGCGGCGCGGCGCCAAACCCGAGCGGGGGCGGGGGCGCTGCGCCGCTCGGCCCGCCAAGCATCTCCCCGCCGCCAAAGCCCGGCGGCGCCGGCGCCCAGATGTTGGCGAGGTTGGGAAGCGGGGGCGGCGCCAGCGCGGCCTGGGGAGCCTGCTGCTGCGGCGGCGGCAGCGGGGGCGGCGGGCCGTCAGCGCCCGGCGGGAGCGCGCCGCCGACGCCAACGGAGGAGCCGCCGCCGCCGCCGCCGCCGCTGCCGCCGCCGCCGCCGCCGCCCTTGGCCATCGCCTGCTGCGACACAAACTCGGCGAGCAGCTGGCGCGCAAAGGACGACTGCTGCTGTTGCTGCTGCTGCGGGTGCGGGGGCTGCGTCGTCTGCACGGGGAACAGCTGCTGCTGCTGCTGCTGCTGCTGCAGGGGGAACGGCTGCTGATGCGGCGGCGGCGGCGGGAAGTTTTGCTGCTGCTGCTGCTGCTGCTGCTGAAACGGTGGCTGGGGTTGGGGCTGCAGGTTTGCCCCCGCCGCCATCATCACAGGCGCCGCGACGATGGCGACGGGGACGGGCTGCTGATAAGGCTGCTGCATCGAGAGCGGCCGCGCCATGCCGCTCGCGGGCGAGCTGGCGCCAGAGACGGCAGCGGCGGCAACGGCGGCGGCGGCGGCAGCGCGGGCCGCGCGCGCGGCGAGGTGCGGGGGGAGCCTCGCCGACGACTGCTGCTGCTGCTGGTGCTGCTGCTGCTGCTGCTGCTGCTGGTGCTGCTGCTGCTCCGGCTGCTGCTGCTGCTGCGGCGGCTGGAGAGCGGGCGACAGCGCGCCCGGATGCATGTGCCCCCCGCCCGGGTAGCGCAGCGGCGCGCGCGCCGCATGCATCGACGGGGGCGGCAGCGGCACGGGGCTCGGCAGCGCCGGCGGCGGCGGCGGCGGCGGCACGACGGCGCCCAGCGACAGCTCAAACAGCGCCCTCGGCTGCTGGTCTTGGTGCTGGTGCTGCTGCTGCTGGTGCTGGTGCAGCGGCGGCGGCGCGGGCGCGGGCGCGGCCGCGGGGTCGGCCGGGGGCGGGGCGGCCACGACCGGGTCGGCCGACCAGAGCTGAGGAGGGAGGGGAGGAGGAAGGGGAGGGGGCGCCAACGCCTGCGGCGGCGGCGGCGGCGCGGCCGCCGCCGCCCGCTGCCGCCTGCGCCGCTCCTCGGCCGCCGCCTCCTCCGCCGCCAGCCTCTCGCCCAGCCGCTCGGCCAGCGCCTCGGCGTCCGCCCACAGCGACGGCGGCAGCAGCGACCGGCACGGCCGCGCCGCGCCCAGGGCCTCGGCCAGCTTGGCCGAGCGCTCGGACGCGGCCGCCAGCGCCGCCGCCGCCGGCGTCGCCGCTGGCGCGCCGAGCCCCTGCAGCGCCCAGTCGCCCCACGCGAGCGCCGAGGCGAGCGCCGCGCGCGCGTCGGCGACGGCCGCGAGGCGCTGCTGCACCTTCTTGCCGTACTTGACCGACACGCCGGCGGCGGCGGCGGCGGGGAGCGCGGCGCCGAGCTCGTGCAGGAGGGACGGCTGGAGGGCCGGGTCGACGCAGCGGGCCGCGCGCTCGACGAGGGCGTCCCAACGCTCGCGCAGGCCGCCGCCGCCGCCGCCGCCGCCGCCGCCGCCGCCGCCGCCGCCGCCGTCGCCGCCGCCGTTGCCGAGGGCGGCGACAGCGGCGGCGTCGGCCTTGGCGGGGCCCTTGCCGTTGCCCGGCGCTGCTGCTGCCGCCGCGGCCTCCAGGGAGGCGACCGCCTCCTCCGCCGCCGCGGCCGCCGCCGCCGCCTCGGCCGCGGGCGCGGGCGGCGTCGCCGGCGCCAGCGGGGGCGTCGGCAAGCCTCCGCCAGAGGCCGAGCCGGGCGCCTGCTTGCTGCCGCCGCCGCTGCCCTGCTGCTGCTGCTTCTTGGACGCCTGCTGCTGCTGCTGCTGCTGCTGCTCTTGCCTGCTCACCGAGGCGGCGGCGGCAGCGGCGGCGGCGGCGGCGGCGGCGCCCTTGGCCTGCTTGCCGCCGCCGCCGCCGCCGCCCTTGCCGCCGCCGCCGCCCCTCTTGGCCGCCGAGCGCGCCTCTCGCGCCTCCTCGATCTCTAGCTCGCGCAGGAGGTCCTTGGCCGCCGCGTCGGCGCGCGCCTGGGCCGACGACACGCCGCCGCCGCCGCCGCCCTCGGCGCCGCCGCCGGACCTCTTGCCGCCGGCCCCCGCCGCGGCCGAGTCGGCGCGCGTGCCGCCGCCGCCGCCGCCGCCGCCGCCTCCTGCCGCGCCGGCGACGGCCGCCCCCGCCGGCGCGCCGCCGCCGCCCGACTTCGACGCCCCGGCGCTGCCGGCCGGACGCGCGGCGGCAAAAGCAGCCGCGGCGGCAGCACCAACAGCGCCCGCGCCCCCGCCGCCGCCGCCGCCGCCCGCCGCCACCCGCGCCCGCTTCTTCGCGTGCAGCCGCAGGCGCATCTGAATCGCGGTGAACATGTCGCCGCCCCCGCCCGCGCCGCCGCCGCCGACCCCCCCGACCCCCTGCGCCGACGCCGGCGCCGCCGTCGCCCTCTGCATTGCCTGCCCCCGCATTGCCAGCGCCATCGGCGTGCGCCCGTCCGCGTCCCTGTGGTCGAGCGAGGCGTCCCCCGTCTCCAGCAGGGCGCGCGCGACGGCGGCCGACCCGCACATGCAGGCCACGCCCAGGGAAGTGCGCAGCTCGGCGTCCTCGGCCTCGACCGGCGCGCCGGCCTGCAGCAGCACCGCCGCGCAGGGCTCTTGGTCCACAAAGGCGCACACGTGCAGCGCGGTGCGGTCGTTGTGCGGCTCGCGGCTGGTCGGCCGCGCGCCGCGGCACAGCAGCGCGCGCACGACCGCGGCGTGCCCGTTGTGGCACGCGTGCAGCAGGGCGGTGCCGCCCCAGCGGTCGCGCGCCTCGACGTCGACGCCGGCCTCGTCGATCAGCGCGGCCGCCGCCACCGCGGCGCCGTGCTGCACGCAAGAGGGGAGCAGCGCGGCGGCGAGCTCGCGCGCGTCGGCCGGCGTCATCGGCCGCGAGTCGCGCTCCGCGGGCTCGCCGCGCGCGGCCTCGGCGCCGGCCTTGGCCGCGGACGCCTTGGCCCACTCGGCCGCCCCCGCCGCCGACATCGCCGAGGCCGCCGGCAGCAGCGACAGGTGGTTGCGGACAGAGACGCCAAGCCACGCGCCGACGGCCGCGTCGCCCGCCAGCCACGCCGACAGCGCCGCCAGCTCGCCCTTCAGCGGGCGCCGCTCCCGCAGCAGGGCCTCGGCCGCCCGCCGCACCGCGCCCTGCGGCGCGGGCAGGGCGTCCATGCGCAGGCCCGTGCGCAGCGCTTCGAACATGCGGCGCAGCTGCTCGAGGTCGCCGGCGCACGCCGCCTGCGCCAGCGCCGCCGCCACGGCCAGCGCGGCGATGCGGTGCAGCTCGACGCCGCCGTCCGGCTCCTCCATGGGCTTGCTGACCTCCGTGGAGGCCTGGGCGGCGCCGCCGTCGGCGCCCGAGAACGGGAAAGGAGCGGCGGCGGCGGCGGAGGAGGAGGAGAAGGCTTTGCCGGCGCTGGTGTTGTTGCCGCTGCCGTTGCCGTTGCCGTTGCCGCTGCCATTGCCGTTGCCGTTGCCGCTGCCGTTGCCGTTGCTGCCGGCGTTATAGCTGCCTGTCGGCAGGATCAGCCGGCCCCCGACGCCGCCCGTGCGCGCGCGCACCAGCGCCGACAGCTGCCGCAGCCGGTCGTGCGCGTCCTCGTACACGGCGCCCAGGCGCATGACGCAGCGCGCGCACGAGCACGTGGCGACGCCGTAGCCGGCAAAGGGCGTAGAGTCGGCGTAGCGCAGGCGCGGCCTCGCCGGGTCGCCGACGGCGGCGCTCGGCCCGCGCTCGCCGAAGATGCGGGCCTGCGTGCGCGCGCGCGGGCACGCGGCGTGGATGCCGTCGTCGGCGTCATCCTCCTCGTCCTCGCCGACCTCGCCGCCGCCGCCGTCCTCGTCCGCGCCCTCGCCCTCCTCGCCGTCCTCGCCCTCGTCCTCCTCGTCCTCCTCGTCCTCCTCGCCCTCCTCGCCGCCGGCGGCGTCGGCGGCTTCAACGAGCGACTCGTACAAGCGCGCCTCTTCGGCGAAGGTGAGCGACTCGTACAAGCGCTGAAGCGGCGACTTCGTGTCGGGCGCAGGGGCGGAGGGAAGGGGCCCGGGCGCGGCGAGGACAACGTCGACGGGCGCGGCGCGCGGCGAGGGCTCGGCGACGCCGCCGCCGCCGCCGCCGCCGCTGGCCGCCGCCTCGCCATGAAAGGCAGCGCGCGCGGCCTCTGCGCCCGCGTTGGTCGTCGCCGGCCTCGTTGTCGCCGTCGTCGTTGAAGCCGGCTGCCCACCGCCCTTGGAATCATGGACGGCGCCGCCGGCGCTGGGTCCGCGCTCGTCGCCGCCGCCGTCCTCGGCGTCGACCGTCGTCTCGCCGCCGCCGACGCCGCCGCCGGCGCCGCGGGCCGCCCCGCCGGGCCTCAGCTGGGGCCGCCCCTCGCCCTCCTCGACCGTGACCAGCAGGGTGTCGTCCCCGTCCTCACCGTCCCCGGCACCGAACCGGAAGGGGAGGCACTGGCCGATCTTGACACTGCGCCGCTGCGCCGCCGCCGCCACCGCCGCCGCCGCCGCCACAAGCGCCTCATTTGCCGCCGCGTTGGTCGAGAGTTCCCCCGTCGCCCGCATCAGGCTCGCCATCTCGCGCACCGTCTCGATGGCCTCCTGCCCGACGCCGCCGAAGACGTCTACGGCCAGCCACCTCTGCAGGAACTGGGCGGGGGCAGAGGGCCGGGCGCGACGACGGCGGGCCGCGGAGGAGGGGGCCGGGGCCGGGGCCGCCGCTGCCGCCGCCGCCGACGGGACGGCCGCTGAGGACGACGACGCCGACGACGAGCCGGGCGCCGTCGCCGCCGCGGACGCCGGCAGCTTATCCACCAGGCTGCGCGCGGCCTCGGCCGCGGCCTCGGCCGTCCCGACGGCCGTCGTCCCCCCGTCCGAGGACCGCGACGCGAAGCCCGCGCGCTCCTCCGCGCTCAGGCCCGGGCAGGTGCCGTACACGAGCGCGACGCGGTCGGCCAGCCGCGCGCACGTCCCGGCGTCGCTTAGCAGCGGCGCGACGCGCGCCAGGGCGGGGGCGTCGCCGCAGGCGCTCAGCATCAGGTCGAGCATGACGTCCGATCTGAACGGCAGGTAGAGCGACGCGCGGTCCAGCGCCGCGGCGTCGTCGCTGGGGTCGTTGCCGCCGCCGCCGTTGCGGTTGCTGCTCCCGCCGCCGATCGCGGCGGCGTCGGCCGCGGGACGCGTCGCGCCGGCCGACCGCACGCGCGGCATGAAGCTCGCGCCGTCTGTCCCCTGTGATGCAAGCGTTGGCTGCGTCTGCGTCTGCGTCTGCGTGGTGGTCTCTCTCTGTCTTTGGCGGGGAGGAGGAGGGGACCGCCGCTTGAATGTTCTCGTTGTTGTACGTGGTCCGGAACAGGGGCTGGGTTGGGTTGTGGGAATGGGTAGGGGGCGTGTGGTGAGGTGCCTGGGATTAGCGGGGCTGCTGAAGGCTGAAGCTGCCGCGCGAAGCGGAATTCTGGACTCCAGTCCCCCCTGCTCTTGGCTCTCCCCCCCGGCCCCCTTCACGGGAGCGCACGACAGACAACTGCCCAACCACTCGAGATTTCCCGTAAATGCATCAGACCAGCATCAACGGTGCAGCAGACGTTGCCTCAGGCGCGCAGGGCGATTTCCAAAACGGGCAACTCTCGTCACTTTGAGGCACCCTTCTCCCTCGGGGCGCGCGCGCACGCACGCCGCAAACCAATCGAGCAATCAAGGCCAATGCGCCGCGCGATGGCGGGGCCCCGCGCGGCGGCGGCGGCAGTGGTGTCGCTGCAGCGGCTGCGCACGCCGCTCCCCCCCTGCGCCGCGTCGACGCCGACGACGACGCGCGCGCTCGGCGGCCGCCGGCGAGCGTCGGCGTCGGCGTCGGGGTCGCCGGCGGCCGCCGCCGCAGCAGCAGCAGCAGCAGCAGCAGCAGCCACGACAGAGCGAGCCAGCCTCGCGCTCGAGCACGCTCCGCAGGCCAGCACCATCTACGACAGCCCCGCGCTGTACGACGACGCCTTCGGCTACCGCTCCTTCCGCAGCGAGGCGGCCTTCCTGCTCGACGCGTACAGGGCCTACGCGCTCTCCTTGTCCTCGGCGTCGTCGGCGTCGGCGTCGTCAGGCCGCGGCAGCGGCAGCAGCGGCACCCCCGGCAGCGGCGGAAACGGCGCCAAGAGCGGCGGCGGCGTCGGCGGCGCGCTCCCCTCGAGCGTGCTGGACATCGGCTGCGGCCCGGGTAGCCACGCCATCGAGATCGCGCTCGTCCTGCCGGCCCTGGCGTCGGTCTTCGCGCTCGACGCGAGCGCGCCCATGCTCCGCTACGCACGCAAAAAGGCGGCGGCGGCCGGCGCGCGCGCGGGCGGCGCGCCACCCGGCCCCTCGGCGCGCGGCGCGGCGCTCGAGTTCGTCGAGGGCGACATGACGTCCTTTTTGCTGCCGCAGCCCGCCGCGGAGGCAACGGGAGATGCCGCGTCCCCGCAACCGCCGCCCCTGCGCCGCTTCGACCTGGCCACGTGCCTGCTAGGGACGCTGTCGCACGCGCTGACCAACGCCCAGGCGGCGGCTGTGCTTAAACGCGCCGCCGCGCACCTGCGGCCGGGCGGGCTGCTCGTGCTCGAGCTCGCGCACCCGGGCGACCTGTTCGACGGGACGCTGCTGCTGGGCGAGGGGCAGCCGGAGATGTGGGAGGTGCCGCGCAAGCACAGCGCGGCGGCTGCCGGCGGCAAAAAGGCGCACGCCGCCGCCGCCGACAAGGGAGGCTTTGCCGCCGCCCCGTCGAGGCAAAAGCCCGCGCCGCCGCCGGCCGCCAAGCGCGCCGCCCCCTCCTCCGGCCCCCCGGAGACCCTGCTCGTCGAGTGGGGCGCCGCGGGCGACGACTTCGACCCCCTCACCCAGGTGCTCCAGCGCACGGTAACGCTCACGGCGCTGCTGCCCGAGCACGCGGCGAGCGGCGGCGGCGGCGCAGCCGGCAAGGCCGCTGCCGCCGCGCGCGCCGCTGCCGCTGCCGCCGCTACCCGCGCCGACGCCCTCGCCCGCGCCGCCGCCGCGTCCGTCGTTTCCGGGGACGGTCTCGGCGACGACGACGATGACGACGAAGGCGCTGTCGCGCCCCCCCTGCCGGGCCAGGCCGAGGGCGAGGACGACCCGTTTGCCGGCAGGAGGGGCGCTGTGGTCGCCAGCCAGGTCGTGGCCTGCCGCCAGTTCACGGCGCAAGAGGTGGACTTGCTGGCCTCTGCGGCCGGCCTGGACGTGGCGGCCGTGCACGGGGAGATGCGCATGGACGTGTCGTCGCTGTCGCACGAGGACGCGTACCGGATGGTGGCGGTGATGCGCAAGCCGGTCGCTGCTGCTGCTGCGTGAGAGGGGGTGGTTTTTTTGAGCGGGGGGCGGCGGCGACGTGTCGTTCTTTTGGAAGGCAGCCGCCGATTCCGCCGCCGCCGATAGCCGTGTGCTCTTCTCGCCCCTCTCATTTCATTCTTGGTTCTGGCCGCTACCCGCTGTAAGACTTTTCCCGCTCGGCCGCCAAGACTTGTCTTTCGTTCCTCGCGTCGCAAGTACCCTAGCGCGCCACGAGCGACAAGCGCGATCGAGAGAGAGAGACTTCATTTCAAAAAAGAAGCAAGGGGAGCGAAGGGCCGCTTCACCATCATGGACGAGGGCGGCGCCAACGCCTACGAGCAGGAGCGCGAGGCGCGCCTTCAGGCCAACCGGCAGAAGCTCATCGTGAGTCGTGTGGGGACGGCAGTGGACGCGCGGGGAAGGCGGCGTACCGAACGACGAGAGACAAAAAAACCCCTTCCTCTCTCTCTCGTCCGCCTTCCTCTCAAACGCGAGGCCACAAAGAGGATGCGGGGGCAGCGCGCGCAGTCGACAGGGAACTCGGCATCGTCGACAGCGTCACCTGTCGGCGCGCGCGCCACACGGGGTCCCGAAAACTCCCCGGGAAACCAAGTGAAAACGGGGGCGCTCGCCGGAGCTCCGAGCGCGCCAGCCCGGACGCGCCGCCGGGATTTGAAAAAGAACGCCAACTCAAAACATCCTCGTTCGCACAATCAACCGCCAAAACGTCCCAAAACACAACAACAGGAGCTCGGCCTCGAGGACCAGGTCGCCGAGATCCAGGGCGAGGCCAAGAAGGACAAAGCCGCCAAGAAGAAGGCGCACCGCAAAGCGGCGGCGAGAAAGGCCGGCGAGGGCGGCGGCGGCGGCGAGGGCGAGTGCGGCGAGGCCGCCGAGCGCCGCAAGTCGTCGCGCGAAAAGGCCCCCGTCAACTACGCCGAGGCGGCCGGCCTGCTGCGCGCGCTCGAGAAGAAGGGCTCGGCCGCCGCCTCCGCCGAGTGGGAGCGCCGCCTCGAGGAGCTCCGCGCCCTCGACCCGGAGACGGCCGAGCGCCTGCGCGGCGAGGCCGACAAGCGCCGCGCCAAGGCGGCCGCCAAGGCCGCAAAGGCGGCCGCCAAGGCCGACGGCGCGGACGGCGGCGCCGACGGCGGCGGCGCCGACGGCGACGAGGGCGCGGCGGGCGGCGGCGACGCCAAGGCGCGCCGCGGCCCCATCGACAGCGGCAAGGGCGTGCGCATCCAGGGCGGCAAGGTGTACGACTCTGCGCTCGGGGTCACGTGCCACTGGTGCCGCCAAAAGACGTTGGAGGACCATGTCACCTGCACGCGCGACGGGTGCGGCGGCGGGCGGCGCCTGCCCGTGTCGTTCTGCAAGCGGTGCCTGGCCAACCGCCACGGCGAGTGCTCGGACGCGGCCGAGGCGTCCGGGAGCTGGGTGTGCCCGCCGTGCCGCGGCTCGTGCGGGCCGGGGTGCGTGGCGTGCTGCAACTGCGGCCCGTGCCGCAAAAAGGCGGGGCTCGAGCCGACGCACCAGGTCAAGGCGCTGGCGGCGGCGGCGGGGTTCGCCGACGTGCACGACTACCTGGTCCACCTGGTGACGGGCGAGGGGGCCGAGGTGGTGCGGGGGCGCAAGTCCGGGCAGTGGTGGGGGTCGTGGCTGGCGGGCGCGGCGGGCGGGGGGGCGGCGGCGGCGGCGGCCGGGCGCGGCGCGGCGGCGGGCGGCGGCGGCGCGGGCCGGGGGCCGCGCGGCGGGCGCGCGCGCGCCGAGGAGGAGGAGGAGCGGGCGGCCGCCGAGAAGGAGAACGCCGCCGCCGCCGCCGCGGAGGAGGCGGAGGCGTCGGTGCACACGGAGGACGCCGGCGACGACCAGGGCGCGGCGGAGGAGGTGGAGCAGGTCGCGACCAAGGACAAGGCGGCGGCCGAGGAGGAGGACGGGGAGCAAGAGGCGGCGGCGGCGGCGGGCGGCCGCGAGCCCGCGCCCCGCGCCGCGGCCGCGCCCACGCAGGCCAAGGGCCGCGGCCGCCCGCCCAAGGCCGCCGCCGCCGCCGCCGCCAGCACCCCGGCCACGACGGGCAAAAAGCGCGGCCGCCCCTCCAAGGCCGCCGCCGCGGCCGCCCCTGCTGCTGCTGCGGCGGCGGCCGAGGAGGACCACGAGGGGGAGGACGGCGCGGAGAAGAAGAAGAAGCAGGGCGAGGGCGAGGGCGAGGGCGAGGAGGTCGCGGGGGTCGTGGCGGCCGCCGCCGAGCCCGCCGCCAAGGCCGCCGCCGCTGCCGCCCACGTGGAGAAAGAGGACGACGCGGCCGTGGTGCTGGACCGCAAGGCGGCGCGCCGCCTCGCCGCCCTGCGCGCGAGCGGCCTGGCGTGAGCGAGCGAGGAGGAACGAGGGACCGAGAGAGCGAAGCGACGAGGCCCCTTCGTTCCTTGTGTCTCGTCGGCGCTGCTGCTGCTGCTGCTGCTGCTGGGCGCTCGCGCAGCGCGAGACAGAGCGGCAGCCCTGTTCACCCCGCCAGAAATAACAACGACGCCCGGGACGCGCGCCGCGCACTTTTGCGACTGCACCTTTGACTTGCGGCACACAGGACGCAACGCAGACTTTCCATTTACGACAAAGGAACAAACAATGCAACAGAAACGACGACGGTAAGCGACGGCGAGCGGCGCCCGACTTGCCTACCAACCAACCGCCGCCTCACCCCCCAAACAGCAGCAGCAGCGCCCCCCTTTGCACCGACGGCCACAGGGCCGCGTGCCACGCCACCACCACGAACACGGCAGCCGTGTAGGAGCCGAGGCGCGCCGCCGCGTCCACGTCGTAGGCGACGCCGTTGTCGGGCCGGCACGGCGGGAGCGAGGACGCCGCCTCGCCGCCGCCGCCGCCGGCTCGCCGCCGCCCCGCCCGCTTGTGCGTGGCGGCGGCAGAGACGGCCAGCGCGGCGTCCGCCGGCGGCGGCTGCCACAGCGACCGCAGGGGCCACGGCGCGAGGTCCAGCAGGGGCGGGAACGCGGCCAGGAGCGCGGACTTGACGACCGCGCGCGTCGCCAGGACTGCCGCGAGACCGAGGGTCGCTTTGAGAGAGAAGAGGGCGACGGCCGCCGCCGTGCTGCCACCGCCGCCGCCGCCGCCGCCGCCGCCCGAGACGCCGCCCGCCCGCGGCAGCAGCCGCGGCGCAAACGCTCACGCGCCCAGCGTGACCCCCAGCCCGGCGCCGACGAAATCCGTCGAGTAGCTGAAGCACGCCGTCGGGCGCGTGGGGACCGGGTGCATGCGCATCGCGAGGAGCGCCAGGGCCGTCGCCGCGAGGGGCACGCCGCCGCCGCTGCTGTTGCTGTCGCTGGCTCCCGCAGGAAAGGAGGACAAGGGGCCGCCGCCGCCGCCCCCGAGCGCCCACCGCAGCCAAGCGTCCTCGACGGGGCCGCGCCACGCGGCCAGAGACAGGTGTCCGAGCGCGGCGCCCGTGTACAGGTCGACGGGCGTGTGGACGCCGAGGAACGGGCGGCCCCACCCGACAAAGACGACCCAGGCGAGCGCCGCGAGGACGGCCGGGAGCGGGAGCGCGGCGGCGCCCGCGCGACGGAAACGACGGCAGCGGCGACGGCGACGGCGACGACCAAAGGGGCCACAGCAGCGCCAGGGCGTGCAGCGTGATGGGCAGGCTGAGCGACACGTGCGACGAAGGGGCGCCGTCCTCGACGTCCGCGCCGTGGTCGCGCACGCGCAGCGCATAGGCGGCCGCGACGACGGCGGCCGAAGGAGCAAGAGGGCGAGGAGGACGAGCGGGCGCGGGCGAGGCCGCCGCCGCCGCCGCCCTCGCACCGCCGCCGCCGCCGCCGCCATCCTCCTCCTCCTCTTCCACCGCGCGGTCCGCCAGCTGCGCCGCCAGCTTGCCCGACCGCCGGGTCGGCGTGCGGACGGGCGTCGTCGTCCCGATCGCTCCCGCCCCTCCTCTCCTCGGCCTCGCCGGAGACGCCGTCGTCGCGTCGATCGCTCCGGGCGAGTTTTGCTCGGCGAGTTTTTGCTCGGCGAGTTTTTGCTCGGCGAGTTTTTGCTCGGCGTGTTTTTGCTCGGCGAGTTTTTGCTCGGCGAGTTTTTGCTCGGCGAGTTTTTGCTCGGCGAGAACGCAGGCGGCGGCGGCGGCCGGCCGCGGCGACGCCAGCAGGTCCTTGAGCGCGTACGCGGCGTACCCGCTCGCGGCCAGCAGGCCCACGAGCCTGACGCCCGCGAGCGTCGCGTCGCCGCCCGCCCAGATCAGCAGCAGCGGGGCGGCGATGTAAAACTCGACCGTCGCGGTGGCCGCGGAAAGCGCGACGAGAATCGGCAGCGAGTCGCGCGCGAGCGGCGGGCGCAGGCGCCCGGCGGCGCACTGCGCGGCGGCGACGGCGGGCAGCTGCGCGCGCACGGCGTGCGCGAGGGCCGGGTTCAGGGCTCGGCGAATCCAGGGGTGGATCGGCCGCGCCAGGCAGGCGGCCAGCAGCGCACCCGGGCATAGGCCGCGGGTGGCGGAGATCCGTTCAGTGCGTGTGTTTTTTCGAGATTGGTTTTCTTCGGGTCAGTGTTCGTCGTGTGACGTGCAAGGGCACGGATGCAAGAGGGATCTCGCAAGGTCTCTGGTGGTATGGAGCGCAGATTGTGGAGGAGCGGCGACTTGAGTGGGGGCGCGAGGACTGCTTTTTAGAGCGGCGGCGGCGGCGGGCACGCTCGTCGGCGTCTTTTTGCCCGGCGCTGTTGAGCAGCGTTGGCCCATTCAGACCAGTAGCGCGCGCCGCGACAACGCTCGCGAATACTGCGGTAGATCACGGCAGCGGAACACTCGGTCTTTCGAACCTTTTCGCGGGCGCGCGCCGTATACGCAGACCCCACCCAACAACCACCCTCTCCTCCATTCGCCAATCAAGCCCCCGCGGCTAGGGGGCATGATGGTCGAGATGATGAGCCACGAGCTGCTTCGTCAGTACCGCGGCTACCTTGGGCAGGCCAACGGGACCGTGGCGAGTGGCGAACGACAACTGACAGAGGCGTGAAGCAGAAGCAAGAACCTGTTGTTGCCCGTTTTTAACTTCCGCCCCCTCCCCCTCCCCCAACCGACCAACGCGCAGTCTATGCTCCAACACGAGCTCGCGATGATGACGGACGCTGCGTCACGCCTCGGGCGGCGACTCGAAGCGGTTACCAGGTAAGGAACGTTGATTGAGGGGGCGCGCTGTGCGAGTCCGAGACAGTTCAGGCTTCGAGGCGTCCGCCCCCTCCTCTCTCACGCCTCTCAGGCGACCCCCCGACAACAAAAACACCCGCACACAGAGAGAACACCGCGCTGCGCCTGAAGCTCCAGCAGCTCGAGGAGCGCGACCAACCGCCGCCGCAGCAGCAGCAGGGCCCTCTGCCCGCCGACGCGCAGCGGCGCAAGGGGGCGCGCGACCGAGGCGGCGGCGGCGAGGCCACGACAACGCCTCGCGCCGGAACAGAGGCCGGGGCAGCACCGGTGCCGCCCGCCCGCCCCTCGGACACGCCCTTTGACACGCCGCGCGCCGGCAGCGGGGCGCCCGATCCCATCCAGCCCGCCGCCGAGTCCGTCTGCTCGGCGCCAGGGGGTACGGCCGTCGCGCCGGCGCCGTCCGCGCGCCGGCAGCGGCGCGAGCGTCTCGCCGCGGCCGCCGCAGGCCCGGCCACCAGCCGGCCCGCGGCGCCCCGCGAGCCGGCCGCGCCGCAGCAAGCGCCGCGAGTGGCGGCTGCGGCGGCCCCGGCGGCCCGCGGCGGCACGAGCGGGCCCTTTGCGACGCCGCGGCTCCTGGACCTGCTGCCAGAGTCGTTGCTCTGCGGGGACGACCGCGACGACGACGACGACGGCGAGCGCCCAGCGGGGGCGGCGGCGGCCGACGCAGCAGCGGCAGCGGCGGCCTGCATCATCCTCCCTGCTGCCGGTGTGGCGGATGACGCTGGAGACGGCGACGAATCCTCTTCCTCCTCCTCCTCTGGGTCTGAGCATTCCTCGTCGCCGTCGCAGTCAGCGCCCTCCTCCGCCTCCTCCTCCAGCTCGCCCGAGACGAGCGGCGTCGGCGGGGACGGCAGGCAGGAGGCCGAGCCCCCCTTGAGCGATGAGGACTCTGAGGCCGGCGCAAAGGACGCGGACGCGCCGCTCATCCGCACCCGCACGGGGGGCGTCGCTCACGGCGGCCCCGCGTGGCGTCAGGGCCCGCCGCCGCTGCCGCTGTCCGCGCCGCCGCCGTCCTGGCGCCGGACGATGGGCGGGGGCGGCTACTTCAGCAGCGCCGGGGGCGGCTTTTTTGCTTCGGCGCGCTCGTCGCTCGCGACGGCCGCGTCCGGCGGCAGCGCCTTCGGCTCCGCGCGCTCCGGCGGGACGCTCGCGCCCAGCGGCAGCGGCGGCGGGGCAGCGGGGCCGCCAGCCGCGGGGGGGCCGGGGGGGGTGGCGGAGGCGGGACGGCGGCCAGCGTTTGCCTGTTGGGCAGTAGAGGCGGAGGACGGGCCGCTGCGGCCGCCGCCCGCAGAGGAGGGCGGCGCGCCTTGCTCGTCTGCTCCGCCGTCGTCGTCCTCGTCGGCCTCCGACTCGTCGTCGTCGTCCTCCTCTTCTCCCTCCGCCAGCGACGAGCGCCGCGCGGCCCCCCCCCCGCCGGCTGCGGCCCTCCGAGGCGGCGGCGGCCTCTCCGCCCTCGCCCTCCGGGGCGCCGCGGTGCCGTCGCCCTTTGCCGTCGGCTCTCTCCCTCTCGGGTCCTGTGCCAGGGGCGGGGCACTCGGCCCGACGCTCGCCGACTACATGGAGGGGAGCCCGCGCCGCAGGGCGGCGGCGGCGGCGGCGCCGCGCGGGCGGTCGGGAGGCAAGCGCGGAGGCGGCAGAGGAGGAGGGGGAGGACGCCGGGGGGGGCGCGCCGGCCGCCGCGGAGGGGGCTTGGGCGGCGAATCGGACGAGGAGGACGGCATTTTTGGGTTTGCTGCGGTCGGCGGGCATGGGCCCATGCGCCTGCCGGCCGACCTCGACGAGGAGGAGGAGGAGGCAAAAGAGCTGCAAGCGGCGGCAGCGGCCACCGCCGATGCCGCCCCGAGCGGCGGGGCCTTTGCCGCGCTCCTTGTCGGCGACAATGACGAGGAGGAGGAGGTGGAGGACGAGGGGCCCGCGAATCCGTCGTCGGCGGCCGTGCCCGTGCCCGTGCCGAGCCCGAGGTCGCGCTCTCGGTTTGGATTCGCGAGAGAGTGAAGAATCAATGGTAGACAGAGACAAAAGGATTTAGCAGCGGCGGCGCCTGACCGCGCGGGTTGAGACAAACGCAAAGAGAGCGGCGCCGCATCGGCCCCAGGTCGCCGATCAAAACACTGAAACAAAAAGCAACAATAAATGGCGGACCAGGAGCAGCAGCGGTGGCGGCTCGCGACGTGGAACGTCAACGGGTGGCGCCCGCTGCTCGCGCGCAAGCGCGCCGAGGCGTGGCTGCTCGACTTTCGGGTGCCTGGCCCGGGAGGAGCAGGTCCCACCGGGGAAGCAGCAGGAGGGGCGGAGGCTGGTGCCACCCGTGGACCCATCGACATCCTCTGCGTGCAGGAGCACAAGCTCGGCAGGGCGGAGCTGGACGCCTACCTGTCGGCCGCGGACGGGGGGGAGTTTGACAGCTACTGGGCGCACAACCGCACGACGGCAGGCGGCGGCGGGGAGGGCGGCGCGGCGGCAATGGACGACAGCGACGGCGAAGGCGGCGGCGGGGACGACGAGGACGACGACGACGAGAACGGCCTCGGCGCCGCCGCGATGCCAGCAGCGACAACGACCGCCGCGGAGGAGCGCGCCGCCGACGAACGCGCCAAGGGGGGCTACAGCGGCGTCGCCACCTTTGCGCGCCGCGCGCGCGTCCCCGTGGCCGATGCCCAGGTCGGATTCACGGGTCTCTTGCCACAGCCGACGGCCGCGGCCGCCGCCGGCGCCGCCAGCGCGGGCCCGGCCTGGGAGCAGGACCCCTCGCTCCGCCGCCCGCTGCCGCCGCACCTCGCCGCCCTCTGGGCCCGCGACGACCACGCCCGCCTGCGCGCCCTCGACTCGGAGGGGCGATGCGTCGTCACCGACCACGGCGCCTTCCTGCTGTTCAACGTGTACGTCCCGGCCGTCACTGGCAGTGACGAGGGGCGCGCTGCGCGCCGCTGGCGATACAAGTTGGAGCTGCTGCGCGTGCTCGGGCGGCGGCTGGCGTGCGAGCGCGCGCGCGGGCGTCGCGTCGTGCTGGTGGGCGACCTCAACATCGCGGCGTCGGCGGCGGACACGGCGGCGGGGATGCAGTCGGGGGAGTTTGACGGGCGGCGGGCGGACCGCATGTGGCTGGCGACGCTCTGCGCAGCGCGAGAGGCGGAGGCGGCGGCGGGAATGGCGACGGCAGGAACGGCGGCGGCGGCGGGAACGGCGGCGGCGGGAACGGCGGCGGCGGGAACGGCGGCGGGAACGGCGGCGGCGGCGCCCGAGCTCCCCGGGTGGGACCCCGACGAGGACGGCCAAGAGGGGGAGGAGCAACTGACGGGCACCGGCCCGCCCGCCCGCCCGGCCCCCTACGACCGACAGCGCGACCTGCACATGGACGGTTGGGCGCCGCCGCCAGCATCCGCTGCCCACGCCCGCCCCGGCAGGCCGGCCGTGCGCGCCGGCGGCAGCGGCATGGGCGCGGGCGCCGCCGCGCGCGAGGCCGACCCGCCCGGCGGCTTTGTCGACGTGTTCCGCGCGCTCAACCCGGGCGCCCAGGGGGCCTACACGTGCTGGAACACGGCCTCGGGCGCGAGGCAGAACAACTACGGGAGCCGGATTGATTACATTCTGGCCGCCGACGCGGCGGCGGAGGAGGAGGATGCGCGGGGGGTTGGCGGGGGGGGACAGGGCATTGCGGCGGCGGTGGCGGCGGCGGCCGGCGGCGGCGGCGGCAACGCCACCGACGCCACCGACCGCCCCCCCGCATTTGGCACCTGGTTTACCGCCTGCGGCGCCGCCCAGACCGTTCAGGGCAGCGACCACGCGCCCGTGTGGTGCGACGTGCGGCTGCCGCCTGCCGCGGCGTCGGGGGCCGCCGCCGCCGCCGCCGCCGCCGCGTGCCAGCCGCCGCCCCTCGCCGCGCGGCACCGGTACGGCCAGGGCGGCGCGCAGCTCAGCGTGCGGGCCATGTTTGCGGCGGCGGCGGCCAAGCGACCTGCGCCCGAGGCGGCGGCGGGGGGAGCAGCAGCGGCGGCGAGGTCGCTCTCGGCGGCGGCGACCGACAGCGCCCCCCCCGCTACACAGCAGCAGCAGCAGCAGCAGCAGCAGCAGCAGCAGCAGCAGCAGCAGCTGAAAAAGCGGGCGACTGGCGGCGGCGGACCCAGGCAGAGCGCGCTCACGTCCTTCTTCGGCGCGGCGACGACGGCCACGAACAAGAGAGGCAAGGAGGAGCCGTCGCCGCGGGCGCCGCTGCCGACTGCGGCTGATGCCGGTGCCGCCGTCGCCGCCGCCCACGCCCACGCCGCCGGTGGCGCTGCTGCTTCTGCTGCTGCTGCACCGCCTCCGCTCGCGCCGCAGCCGAAGCCGCCCCCGGCCCAGGCCCCCAGCCGTCCCGCCGCGGCCGCCGCCCCCGCCGGCCGCAGCGCCTTTGACGTCCTCGGCCTGGCCCGCCGCGCGCCGCTCTGCTCGCACGGCGAGCCCTGCCGGCAGCAGACCGTCCGCAAGGGGGGGCCGACGCGCGGCAAGATCTTCCACTGCTGCGCGCGCGGCGAGGGCCTGCCGCCCGACGGCCGCTGCGAGGCGTGGGAGTGGCACGACGACTGGATGAAGCGGCTGCAGAGGCACCGGGGGCCGGGGAGGCCGACGCACGCGACGGTGCGGCGGAAAGAGCCGGGGCGCGGGGGGGGCGCGGGCGCAGGCGGCAGCGGCGGCAGCGGCAGGGGGGCGGGCGGAGGCGGCGGCGGCGGAGGCGGCAGGGGGACGAGCGGAGGCGGGGGCGGCGCGGGCGGTTGGGCGATCGGCAAGAGCAGCGTGGGCGACGGCGGCCCGGCCTTCTTCTAGGGGGTCGACGTGTCTGGCTGTTAAACGAACAGACAGACCTTGTTTTTTTTCACGGCCCAAGCTCGCGGTCGCGCTTTTTCAGCGCTTTCAGCAGCCCGCCCTCGGCGGAAAAGGCCGCGCCCCCGCCGCCGCCCTCAGCTCCCGTCGCCTCGGCCAAGCGTCGGAACAGCAGCTCCAGGAATGCCTCGAGCTTGTCGGCCGCGCCCCCCTCCTCCTGGCCCTGCGTCCCGCCGCTGCCGATGCCGCTGCCGCCGCAGCCGTCGACGCCCTCCGCGTCGCTGCCGGCGCCGTCGGCTTCGTCCTCGTCCAGGCCCGACGCGACCGTCTGCCGCTGCTGCTGCCCCTGCGCGTGCGTGCGCTTCTGCTGCTGCAGCCGCTGCACGTCCGCGTGCCACTCGAAGATCGACGCGTACCCGGACGCCTCTAGCCGCCGCGGCGTCGGCAGCACGGCCGCGCCCGGGCCCGACGCAGCGCGCGTGAGCGCCTCGCCAAAGTCAATCAGCGACAGTCCGCCCGAGGCCGCCGCGGAGGACGAAGCAGACGTCGAGGACAGCGCTGCCGCTGCTGCCGCTGCTGCCGGGCCTCCCATCCGCGCGCCCCACCCCGCCGCCGCCGACCCCGCGCCCGCGTCGCCGCCGTGCTCGTCCGCGACGACCGTCCTCGCGCGCAGGAAGCACAGCGCCGCCTCGGACAGCGGCAGGAGCGCGCCGCGATCGCCGACCATCGCCGCGTCGGAGAGCATGGCCACCCACCCGTCCATGCGCAGCCTTTTTGGGCGCAGGCCGCCCGCAGCGGGCGGGAGGCGGTACCGCGCGTGCAGGGCGAGCAGCAAGCGGCGGTGGCGGGCGAGCGCGCGGTCGACGTCCTCGCGGTAGAGCCGGGCGCGGCGGAAGGCGTCGGGCGGCGCCAGCGCGGCGCGGGGCAGGCGCGGCAGCAGGTCGCGCTCGAGGAAGGCGGCGACGCAGCGCGCGGCGGCGGCGTCGGCGGTGGCCGGCAAGGGAGAGGGCGCGGTTGAGGCCGCCGCCGCCGCGGCTGCGGCGGGCAGGCGCCCCGGGCCCCGCGCGGCCCACTGCTGCTGCTGCTGCTGCTGCTGCATTTGCTGCTGATGCATTTGCTGCTGCTGCATTTGCTGCTGCTGCTGCTGCGCCAGCTCGCCGGCGTACCGCGCCACGGCCACGCGCACCACGGCCTCGATGAAGCCCGGGCGCTGCAGCGAGCGCGCGCTGCCGCCGTCGCAGCACGCGATGAAGACCGTGTCGAGGTCGGAGCGCCGGGCAGGGGCGCCGCCGCCGGCGGCACCGCCCGCAATGCCGCCCGCAACGGCGCCCTCGGCGGCCGCTGCGCCCGCGAGGCCGCACCCGGCGCGCTCGCACAAGGCGGTCCACCCGTTTAGCGCCAGGCGCGCGCCCGAGCCGCCCGGGCCGCCGGCCTCGCCGCCGGGCCCGCCGCTCTCGGCGGCACCCTCGCCGCCGCCCGAGGCCGCGTAGTAGAGGAAGGCCGGGCGCAGGGCCGCGTAGTGGCGGCGGAGGGACGCCTGGACGGCTGGCAGGAGCTCGGAGGGGGACGAGGCGCCGTTGGAAAAGGCGGCGGCGGCTGGAGAAGAAGAAGCGGACGGCGCCGCTGCTGCTGCCGCGACCATCTTTCCGAGCGACGTCGCCACAAAGGCCGAGATCGACCTGCCGCGCGCGGTCGCGAGCCGGGCCCAGTCGCCCTCGAACGCACGCGCGAGCACCTCGTCGGTGTCAAACCAGTCCCGGCTGTCGGTCTCCTGCGCGCGTGGGCGGAAGAAGAGCGACGACGGCAGCGACCACGGCGGCGGCGGGGGGGCGGCGGCCGCGGGCCCCGCCCCGGACGCCTGCGCGCGCATGGTGGTCACCTCGACGCGCCGCACCGTCTCCGCGCGCAGGAGCAGGCGCGGGGGGTCGGGACGGAGGTCGGCGTAGCAGGAGGAGGAATAGGCGCGTTCGGGGTGCCGGACCGGCAGCGTGTGGCGCCCCGGCAAGGGGGCGAGCCGCGGGGCGCTCGCGGCGGCGCTCGCGGCGCTGTCGTGGCCGTTTATGTTGCTGTTGCTGGTGGTGTTGTCGCTGCCGTCGTCCTGGTCGAACGCGTCGGCCTGGCGCAGGCTGGCGCCCGGGCGCGAGACGAGCGCGAGCGCCGCGCGCAGCAGGGCGCCGCCGTCCTCCTCGAGCATGGCCAGGGGGGCGCCGGCGGGGCGGGGGGGGGCAGGGGGCGGGGGCACGGGCTGCGCGGGCGCGCTGCGGGCCGCGCGGTAGTACGCAAACGCCTGGGCGCCGCCGGGCAAGGTAAAGAGATGGGCAGGGGACGCGGGCGCTGGGGTGGCAGAGGGGGGCGACGAGGGGGCGGCGCCGTTGCCGTTGCCGCTGCCGTTGCCGTTGCTGTTGCCGTTGCCGTTGCCGCTGCCGCCGGCGCCGCAGCTGCCGGCAGCCGACGCCGACGCCAACGACGCAAACGCCTCGAGGCCCACGCGCGCGCCGGGCACGTGCCTGAAAAAGACCAGGCGCGCGGGAGACGCCGCCAGGTCCGATCCCCCAGCCGCTACCGCGGCGCGCAGCACGGCGTCCTCGTCAAAGGCGACGATGATGGGCGAAGGGCCGCCGGGCCGCCGAAGGGCGGGGGAAAGGGGCGGCGTCGGCTGCTGCTGCTGCTGGGGCTGCGCGGGCGACGGTCCCACGCCGCCGCTCGTCGCTGTCGCCGACACGGCCACTTTGTACGCGACGGCGACCCCTCCCGAGCGGGGGGTCGGCTTGGACGTGAGCAGGAGCGCGGCCTCGCCGAGGAGGGTGCCCGCAGTTTTGTCGGCGGCTGTCGTCGCGGCGCCGTCCCCTCTGCCTCCCGTCGTGCTGCTGCTCGCGCCCAAGCCGCCGCTCGCGCGCAGGAAACCCTCGAGCTGGGGCGCCCACCGCGCGCCGCCCAGACCCACGCGCTCGCTCGAGGGGGCCTGCCACAGGTGGCGCAAAGGGCGGCGCAGCAGGTGCGCGAGGTCGTTGCTGCTGTTGGAGCCGGGAGACGGCGGGCGCGACGCAGAGCCGGGCGAGGGGCTGCGGTCGAGCGCCCCCGCCGTCGTTGCCGTCGCCGTCGCCTCGTCCTCGCCGTCGTCGCCCTCCTGGTCCGCGTCGCCGCGCTCGACGCGGTCCGCCTCGAGCGTCTCCTGGAGCCACGAGGCAAAGCGCTGCGCGGTCGTCGCCGTGGGCGTGGTCGCAGCGGCATCGGCAGGGGGGCCGCTGCCTTGTGCTGCCAGGGAGGCGGGTGAGGGCGACTGCGGCCGCGACGCGCGCAGGCCGCTGCCGCCGCCGTTGCGCGAGGACGGGCGGCTTGCGTTGCCGCCGCCGCCGCCGCCCCCAGCGCTGCTGCCGAGCTCGAATCGCCCCTTGGGCCGGACTCTGGGTGCGAGCGGCGACGCTAGCCCCTCCGCGACCTGAGACACGGAGGAAGGCGCAGGAGGAGGAGAGGTGGGGGACGAGAGGGCGCCGCCGGATGTCGCCGTCGGGCGCCACGGGGAGGCCGGACGCGACGGTGGCGGCACCGCGCCCGCGGCGGATCCGCCCGCCTCGAGCGCCGCGGTGCTGCCGTACAGCTCGGCCCGGTAAAAGAGCGCGCGGGCGGCCGGATGGGTTGCCAAGTTTTGCAGGGCGCACCCGATCGCGTCCTCGAGGCGCCCGGCCGTTGCCGCCGCCGCCGCCGCTGCTGCTGTTGCCGCCGCCGTTGCCGCGATCGCTGCCCCTCCTGCTGCCGTCCCTGCCCCCGCTGCCGCCGACCCTGCCGCCGCCGCCACCCTGTGCTCCTCCAGGCGCGCCCCCACCGCAGCCCCGACGGACAAGAGGGTCTGTAGGCCGCGGCGCGCCAGGCGGGGGCGGTTGGACCGGAGCGCCGAGAGGTTGAGCAGGGCGGCCGCCGCCGCCGCCGCTGCCTCGAGGGCGTCCGCCGCTGCCGCCGCCGCCGCCACCTCGCCGCTTGCCTGCTGCTGCTGCTGCTCCCCTTGCCGCCGTTCCGCCTGGCAGGCGCCCGAGAGCCACCGTCCGGCCGAGCGGCGCAGAAGGTCCACCAGAGTCCCGACGGCGCCGGCACTCGCGGCCGCGCGCCGCGCCGCCGACAGCCTGCCGCGGCCGAGGACGGCGCGTGCGTCGTCGTCGTTGCCGTTGCCGTCGCCGTCGCCGGTGGCCTGCCCCTCGCCGCCGCCGACACCGCTGCCGCTGTCCCCCGCAGCGTAGCACAGCCGCGCGAGGGCCAGCGCCCCCCGCAGCTCGAGCTGCGGCTGGCCGCTGCGGCACAGCACGACCATGGCGCCGCAAAGGGCGCGCAGGCCCGCGTCGTCGTCGTTGGCGCCGTTGGTCTGCGGGGAGGGGGCGCCGCCGGGCACCACCTTTGTCGCGCATGTCGCCGCGGCCGCCGAAGGGGAGAGGGCGCGCGCGAGCGAGTCGGCAACGCCGCCCCCGCTGGCGGCCCCGGCCCCGGCCTCGTGCAGGTACATCAGAAAGCCGGCGGCCAGGTCGCGGGTCGGCGCGGGCCACGCCGCAGTCGCGCCGGTGAAGCCGCCGCCCAGGATGACGTCCAGCAGCAGGGCCGGCACGCTGCTGCTGCCGCCGCTGCCGCTGCTCGCGGCCCCCCGCTCCTCATCCTCCTCGTCTGCGTTGCCGCGCAGCAGGTGCCCCCGAACGGCCGCTGCGGCGGCGGGCGACGCGGCGCGCGCGCACGCGCTCCACAGGCCCACGATCGCCAGGTGCACGATGCGGTGCGACCGCGCCCCGCGCAAGCGCAGGGCCGCGCGCATGAGCAGCAGCGCGCGCCGCTGCACAGGGCCTACGAGCGGCGGCGGCGGCGGCGGCGCGGGCGGCGGCGGCCGGGGAAGGACGACGCCGCCGCCGCCAAAGCCGCCAAAGCCGCCGCCAAAACCGCCCAGCCCGGAGTGAGGGGAGCGGCCGTGACTCGAAGGTGATCCCGGCGCAGACTCAGCCGACTCGGACCCTCCCTCTGGCCACTGCTGCTGCTGCAGGCGCGCGTCGATGCTGCGGAGGCCCGGCGGGCGCCGGGCGCCGCGTGCCCGGCGCGCGATGGCCGCCGCCGCAGAAGCAGCGGCAGCGGCAGCAGCGGCGGCTGCAGCCGTGCTCCCGGCGTCATAGACGTACAGGCACACGGAACCCACGAGGAGCTCGAACATCTTGACCAGCGGCACGTCCGAGGCGACTGGGGCACCAGCAGCAGCAGGCCCGCCAATGCCGCCGCCGCCGCCGCCGCCGCCGCCGCCGCTGCCGCCGATGCCGACCGCAACGACGCGCGGCAGCCAAGACTCGCCCACGCGCACGAGCGTCTCGAGGCCCCAGTCCTCGCGCAGGGACGCGCCCAGGCTGCTCTCGACGACGGCGACGCTGAGCGCGACGGCGCGGCTGACGGCGCGGCCGCGCACGGAGGCGGCGGCCAGGCGCAAGGAGGGGCGCGGCAGCAGCTGCTGCTGCTGGGCCTGGAACGGCGGCGGCGGGGACAAGCCATCGGCGCCGGCGCCCGCGGCGAAAAAGACCGAGGCGCCGCGGGCCTCGCGCCGGAGGACGCTCACCTGCCGCTTGCGCGCGACGACCTCGAGCTTGTCGCCCAGGCCCGCGGCGTCGCGCGCGAGCGAGGCGAAGGCGGCCTGCTCGTGCGCGTCGGCGGCGGCGGCGGCCGCGCGGGCGTGGGCGGCGCCGGCCAGGCCGACGCGCGACTGCCGGCCGCGCCGCAGCTCCTGCTGCTGCCGCTGCTGCTCCCGCTGTTGCTCGCCGCCATCCTCGCCCTCCGCCCCCTCCTCTTCCTCGACGATCGCGTGCTCCTGCTCCTGCTGCTGCTGCTGCTGCTGCTTCACGTGCTGCTCCAGCTGCCACCGCGCCTCGTCCGCCGCGTCGGCGACGTCAATGGCCTCTAGAAGGCGCGCCGCCAGGGACGAAGACGACGGCGCCGGCGCAGAGGCGCCGCCCGGGCCGCCGCGGCCGCCGTCGCCGCCAGGGCCCGCCGGCGCCGCCAGGTCTCCGACGTCGACGCCAAACAGGCCCTCCGCGAGCCCGCCCGCGCCGCCCGGGTTGGCGGCGAACGCGGCCCCGAGGGCCTTGCGGTTGGACGGGTGGCGCATGGCCAGCCACATGCCGGCCATCAGGCACTCGCACTCGGCGGCTTGGCCGGACGAGGAAGGGCGCCGGCCGCCGGCGCCGCCCTGGCCCGCTCCGCCGCTGCCCGCCGCCTGACCGGCGCCTCGCCCCTTTTCTCCGCCGCCGGCCGCCGCGGCCGCGGCGGACGTCAGCGCCGCGTACTGCGCGAGCTCGCCTGGGGGCAGCTTCCCGCCCGCGGCCGCGAGGTACATGAGCCCCGCGGACGCGGCCGAGCGCGCGGCGTCGCGCGGCAGGCGGGCCAGCAGGAGGTTGCTGCTATACCCGCCGCTGCCGCCGGCGCGCCTGTCCCCGTCCCCGCCCCCGCCCTCGCCCGCGCCCTCGCCCGCGCCCTCGCCCCCGGCCGCGTGCTGCGCCAGCGCCACGCGCAGCAGCGCCCCAAAGGCCCCCAGGCGCAGCAGCAGGGGGCGGTAGGCGCCCGCGAGCTCCGTCTCTGGGCCGCCCGCGCCGCCCGGGTCATCCTTGGGGTGCGAGGCCAGGAACGCCACGCAGGCGCACGCGGCCGCGCGGGTGTGGGCCGCGTGCGACAGCGGGCGGCGGCGGCGCGGACGCTGCGGCGGGCCCGAGCCCTGCCGGTGTTGCTCCCGCAGGCGGCCGGCCTCCTGCTCCTCCTCCTGCGCCTCCTCGAGGTCTCGATCCTCGTCTTCTTCGACCTCGGCCAGGGCCAGCACCGCGCGCAGGAGCTGGTCGTCGTCGCCATCGCAGCCAGCCGCCGGCGCCGCCCCGGCGTCCTCGGCGCCGCCGCCCAGCCCCCCCCGCCGGCCGCCGCCCCCGCCCCCGTTGCAGCCGCCACCGCCGCCGGCCACGAGCGCCGCGTGCCCGGGCGACGACGCCATCACGGCCAGGGCCGCGGTCGCGCAATGCGCGGCGCGGCCCAGGTCGACGTCGGGCCCCCCGCTGAGGATCAGGCAGTCGAGGGCGGCCCAGCCGAGCGCCTCGGCGTCTGCGCGCCGCAGGGCGTTGCTCGGCCGCGCGACGGCGCCGCTGCCTCTGCCGCCGCCGCCGCCTCCGCCGCCGCTTCCGCCGCCGCGGCCGCCTCCGCAGAGCACGCGCACGGCGCCCCAGCTGCCCTGGGCGCAAGACTCGACCAGGCGCACCGCCGACTGCAGCTCGAGCTCGACGGCGTCGGTGTGGGTCGCCGAAGGCGGCAGGGCCGCTGGTGGGGGCAGTGCCGTTGCCGCCGCTGCTTCCGCTGCTCCGCGGCCGGCGCTCTCCGCCGTCTCGCCCGCCGGCGCGCCTTGCTCTTCCTCCCCCTCGGCCGCCGCCGCCGCCGCCGCCGCCGCCGCCGCCGCCGTCGCCGTCACCAGAGCCTCGGCGTCTCGCAGCTCGGCCAGCCGCCCGGAGAGGGCCTTGATGCTGGACATGGCGTGCGCCATGCGCGAAACGCAGGAGCGCAAGACGCGCAGCACCTCGGCCGCGCCACCGGCAGGAGCGGCGCCACTGGCAGCAGCGGCAGCGGCAGCGGCAGCACCGGCGCCAGCACCGGCACCAGCTCCAGCGCCGCGCCCCTTGAGGGTGCTCGAGGCCGCAGCCGCCCCCGTGGGCGCCGGCGCGCTGATCAGCGCGTCCATGGTCGCCTCGTCCATCGTCACGGCCGCCAGGGCCGCCGAGAGCGCAGCCTCGACGTCCGCGTGCCTCTTTGTGGAGGGGCGGGCGGCGGGCGGCGGCGGCGGCAGCAGGCGGGAAGAAGCGGGGAGCGGGAGTCGAGACGGAGGCGGCGGCGGCGGCAGCGACGAAGGCAGCGACGACGCGAGCGGCCCGGACGCCTCCTCGAGCGCGTCCAGGGCCGCCCCGATCGCCCCGGCCAGGACAAAGGCCCGGCGGGCGGGCGCGTCGCGCGACAGCAGCGCGGACACCGCGCGCGCGGCCGTCGCGCGCCGCCTGCTCGCCGGGCTGTCGCGGCGGCGCTGCCGAGGCCGCGCGCCGGCGCCCCCCTCACCGAGGCCGCCGAGGCCGCTGGGGCCGGCGGGGCCGCCGGCCCCGCCGCCCCCCTCGCCCTCGTCCTCGTCGTCGTCGGCGCGGTGCCGCGCCAGCTGCAGCAGCGCCCCGCACCCCGGGTCGGCCGCCGCGACGGCCGCGCGGCACCGCGCGTCCACGGCCATGACGCCGAGCGCGCCCGCGCACGCCTCCTGGATGGCGTGCCGCCGCGAGCTCGACAGCACGCCGTCGGCGAGCAGCGCGGCGGCGGCGGCGGACGCAGACGCCGGGCCGTCGGCGCCGCCGCGGGCCTCGCGCACGCAGCGGGCCGTCAGCGAGCGGCGCGCCAGCGCCACGAGCGCGGCCGCGGCGCCAGCCTGCTCGAGGGCGCGGCGCGGCGCCTCGCTGGCCGCGAACGCCCAGCACGCGCGCGCGAGGCAGGCGGCGACCTCGGCGTTGCACGCGGGGTCGGCGAGACGGCGGGCGACGGCGGCCATGGCCCCGGTCTCGAGCGCGGCGTCGGCGCGCGCGGCGGGGCTGCTGGCGAGCTCCCAGGCGGCGCGCGCGGCCGCGAGCTGGGCGCCGACGCCGGGGGCGCTGCTCGCGGGGTGGCCGCTGCCGGCGGTGGCGAGCCCCCGCTCGACGACGGCGCGCAGGACCGCGCGTCGGCGGCGCGAGGGGGAGGCCGGCTGCTGGGAGGCAAATGCGCGCCACTGGCCGGTCGTGCTGATCTCGACGGCGCTGCCCCAGCAACCGGCGGCGGCGGACGAAGGGGCAGAGGAGCAAGAGGGCGACGGGGCGTGGTGGTCGCCTTTGCCGTCGTTGCCGCCGTCGCCGTCGCCCTCTTGCTGCGGCCACCCTGCGGACGACGATGCCGCCGCCGCCGCCGCCGCCGCCGCGGCCTCTGCCGCCTCGAAGGCCTCGGGGCCCAGGGCTGTTAGCACGGCCACGGGGTCGCCCACCACGAGGGCGCGCAGGCGCAAGCCCGCCATCGGCTGCAAGCGGACGATGGTGCGCGTCGCCGTCGTCGTCGTCGTCGTCGCCGCCGTAATCGTCGTCGCTGTCGCGACGCCACCGCCACCGCCATCGTCGTCCTGCTCGCGCTCGTCGGCGGGGCCGTCCGGCGCCCAGCGGCCGGTGTCCTTGCCGAAGAGGGCGCCCAGGCGCGCGAGCGCCTGCTCGATCGTGTCGTCGCAGGTCGGGAAGAAGGAACCGAGGGCGGCGGCGGGCGGCGCGGCGGCAGAGGCCGAGGCGCAGGCGGCGGCGGTGGCGGCTGCGGCCCGCTCGAGCCGGCGCGCCGCGCGCGCGGCGGCCGGGCGGCCGTACGCCCCGCGGAGGACGGGCACGCGCACCACCTCGGGCTGGCCCTCGAGCTGGACGTCGACCACGAACCCGACCGGCGCGTCGCCGTCGTCGTCAGGCATTGGTTTTTTTTGGCTCCGCCGTCCGCCGGCGCGGTCGTTCGCTGACTCGCCGCTTTGACTTCTATTTTTGGACGTCGTCCATTTTTGTTCTTGACGCACGCGCGCTTGTCGGTGTCTGTCAGGTAGCTCGATCGCGATTATGACCTTGTGATGCGGTCGGCGTGCAACGTTACGGGCGCGTGCCAGGGGTCCCTGTTGAAACAAGAAGCCGCCGCCGCCGCCGCCGCGTTTTTGTTTTCTCGATGCCGCCGCCGCCTCGGCTCGAAGCGGGCGCCGCTCCGCAGGTCGACGCGCGCCCCCGGGAAAACGAACGCATCCTCTCATCCCCTCGGGAGCAGTTGAAACCGGACATCCCGATTGCATCGACGCGCTCGATCACACACCTCAATGAGGCGCGCTACCAAGTCGCTCCTCGCGTCCTCGCGATGGTTTCGGAGGAGAGGACGAGGAGGAGGAGGGGAAGCAGGAGCCTGGGGTCTGGACGCATGCGCGGACGGCGCCCACTTTCTGAGCTCAGGGGCGCAGACCCCACCTCTATCGGTGTGCATCGTCGGCAGCGGGCCGGCCGGCATGTACGTGGCGGATCGGGTGAGTTTTTTTGAAGGGGGAGAGAGGTCAATCCCGAGCAATCACCCGTAATCCTGCTGACACTTGGCGCCTTGCGATCCAACCGACCACTCCAACAACGCTCAGCTCTTCAAAGTGCTCGGGGACGACGTGCGCGTCGACGTGATCGTGAGTTGTTGCAGGCTGCTCGGTCGAAACACGGCCCGTCGGCGTCGGCGTTGTCCACGCGCGCCGCCGCGGGCGCCCCCCACGCCGACGAAGGCCCCCCCGCCCCGCCCGCTCCAACCCAAAACGAAACAAAAAAACAACAGGACCGCCTCCCGACGCCCTACGGCCTCGCGCGCTCGGGCGTCGCGCCCGACCACCAGGACGTCAAGAACGTCACGAAGCAGTTTGAGCAGGACCTGCGCGACCCGCGCTGCGCCTTTTTTGGCGGCGCGCGTGTGCGGCTGGCGGCGGCGGGGGACGGCGGCGCCGGCGCCGGCAACGGGAACGGGAACGGCGCCGGCGCCCCCTCGGCCCCCCCGGCCCGCCCGCTCGACCTGACCGTCGCCGAGCTGCGCGCGCTCTACGACGCCGTGGTGCTCGCGCACGGCGCCGAGAGCGACCGCCCCATGCGCGTGCCCGGGGCGGAGGCGGCCGAGGAGGCAGCGACGGCGGCGAGCGGGGGCGGCGGCGGCGGCGGCAGCAGCAGCGGCGGCGCGCGGCCCCTGCGCGGCGTGGTCTCTGCCCGCGAGTTCGTGTGGTGGTACAACGGCCACCCGGACGCCCTTTCGACCCCCAGCCTCGAGGGACTGGCCGACCTGCTCCCGCGCGTCACATCGGTGGCCGTGTGCGGCGCGGGCAACGTGGCGCTCGACGTGGCGCGCTTGCTGCTGCGGCCGCCGGCGGCGCTCGCCCGGACCGACGCGTCTCGCGCGGCGCTGGCGGCGCTGCGGCGGAGCGCGGTGCGGGACGTGCACCTGTTCGCGCGGCGGGGCCCCGTGCAGGCGGCGTGCACGCCGATGGAGCTGAAGGAGCTGCTGCTGCCGGCCCCCGCGGCGGCGGCCGCGGGGCGGCGGGCGAGGCCGCAGGCGCCACAGGCGGCGGCGGCGGCGGCGGCGGCGGCGGCGCCCGAGGCGTCTGCGGCGGCGGCGGCGGCGGCAACGGCGGCGGCGGCGTCGCTGGGCCTGCCCGCCACGCCCCCGCCTCCTCCCATCGTGCGCGCGGCTCCGGGCGCCCTCGACGTGAGCGAGGCGGACCGCGCCGAGATGGCGGCCGAGCGCCCCAAGCGGCGCCTCTACGAGATTATGACCAAGGCGGTGGGCGAGGCGGACGAGCGCGCGGCGCGGGCAGAGGCGGCGGCCGAGCGCGCGGATTCGGCGGCGGCGGCGGCGGCGTCGGCAAGCAGCAGCGGCGGCGGCGGCAAGAATCGACAAGAGGGCGGCGCCATCGCCGATCTCGCCGAGCTGGCCTCCGGCATGCGCCGCACCCTGCACCTCCAGTTCTACCGCAACCCGGTCGAGCTACTCGCGGGACCCGACGGCGCGTCCGTCGCCGCCGTGCGCGTCGAGCGGACGCGACTCGAGCGGCCCCCCGGCGGCGGCGGCGGCGGCGGCGGCGCCTCCGTCGCGGTCGGCACGGGCCAGTTCGAGGAGCACGAGGCGCAGCTGGTGCTCAAGTCGATCGGGTACCGCACCCTGCCGCTGCTCGGGGTGCCCTTCGACGCGCGGCGCGCCGTCGTGCCCAACGCCGCGGGGAGGGTCTTGGCGGCCGAAGGAGCGGGCGGCGTGCCGCCGTCGTCGGCGTCGTCGGCGTCGGCCGCGGCGGCGACGCCAATCCCAGGCCTTTACGTCTGCGGCTGGGCCAAGCGCGGGCCGACCGGGGTCATCAGCACCAACCTGACCGACGCCGAGGAGACGGTGGCGTCCCTGGCGGCGGACCGCGACGCCCTGCTCGCGCGGCGAGGCAGCGAGGGGGCCAAGGCGGCGGGCGCGGGCCTCGCCGAGCTGCTGCGGCGGCGGGCGGGCGAGCGCGGGGCGGCGGCAGGGGCGGCGGCGGCGGCGGGCTGGGTCGACCAGTCGGGCTGGGCGCGCATCGACGCGGCCGAGCTGGCGGCCGGGCGCGAGGCGGGCAAGGTGCGCGAGAAGATGACGGACGTGGGGGAGATGCTGCGCGTGGCTGCCAATCAACTTTTGTGACTGAAAGAGCCGCGACGCCGACGCCGACAACACCCCGCCCTCGACGCGACGCCGACGCCGAACGCTGAAAATGACCGGGTCCGACTGCCGAATCTGTTTCAAAACTTGATCCCCCCCTCCGCCCGATGTATTAACTCTCAGCTTGCTACCCGGACCTCTTCCTTGCGCCCGCTCCCATTCACAAACGTTTGCGATTCCCTCAAACCCTCTCCCAACCCCCGCTTCTTTCCTTCCCTTCCCACCCGCTTTTGCCCTCCTTGCGCGCCCCCCCCGCTCGTCGCAACTCCGTCCAAGGTGACCGGCAGCTCGTTGTAGCGCCGCCTTGACCGCGCGGCGTTTCGGGCGATCGGCCACTTTGTGGTCGTGTGCAAAAAGGGAGAGGGAGAGGATCGTCATCCTCCTTCCTCCTTCGTGTTGCTTCAAAGGGCAACGACCCGTCTTGTGAGGGGCAGGCGCCTGCCCGCCCAGCCCCTCCCCTCCGTGTGAAGGCCGCGGCAGGGCGCGCAGGCCCCTGGGGGCGGCGCTTGCGGACGGCGGGCGGCGGCGGACCCCAATGAACGAGCTGCCGGAGGAGCGGCGCGGCGCGGTCGGCGCGGCGCGGCGCGCCGTTTCGGCGACGGCGGCGCGCGCGCGGCGATGGCGGGGCGCCGGCCGCGGCGGCGGCCACAGCGGCGGCGACGGCGGCGGCGACGGCGGCGGCCAGCAGGGGCACCACCCCGAGCCGCGCGTCGTGCACGTGCCCATGACGGACACGCTGCGCGAGCGCGTGCGCGAGCGCCACAACTACCGCGGCAACCGCACGACCACGACCAAGTACAACGCGCTGACCTTTATGCCCAAGGCGCTGTTTGAGCAGTACCGGTGAGGAGCGAGCGGGCGGCGGCGGCGGGAGCGAGGGGGAGAGAGGGACGCCCGGCGGCGACGGAGGGGCGTCCGTCGGTTTTTTCTCGAGAGAGAGACGAAACGCGCCGGCAGAAGGGGGAGGCTGGTCGCGTCGAGCGTCCGCCTCGAGCGGGCCCGCGACAGCCGGCGCGCACGACATCTGTTGCGCCGCGCGCCTATCGAAAACCGGACGACGCCGTTGCTCACACGCCTTCCTCATCCGCCCTTTTCCCCCAACGAAACCGAAACCGCCGCCCGATCCGATCACAAAACAAAAAAACAAAACACAGCCGCGTCGCCAACGTCTACTTCACCCTCGTCGCCGGCCTGTCCCTCACGCCCTACTCCCCCGTGCGCCCCTGGACCACCTTCCTGCCCCTGATCATCGTGCTGGGCGTGGCCATGGGCAAGGAGGCGGTCGAGGACTGGCGCCGGCACCGCGGCGACGCCGAGGTCAACGGCCGCGCGGTCGAGGTGCTCGACGCGGCGGGCGGGCGCTGGGTGACCCGGCGCTGGCAGGACGTGCGCGCGGGCGACGTCATCGTGATCCGCAAGGACGACTTCTTCCCGGCCGACGTGCTGTTCCTCGCGGCGCCCGAGAGCGCCGAGGGCATCTGCTACGTCGAGACGATGAATCTGGACGGCGAGACAAACCTAAAGATCAAAAAGGCGCTCGAGCCGACGAAAAAGTTGTCGGCGGACGACCTGGCGCGCGGCGCCTTCCAGGCGACGGTGCGGTGCGAGCCGCCCAACGCGCGGCTGTACCAGTTCGTGGGCAACCTGGAGCTGGGCGCGTGGGCGGGGCAGACGCTCGCGCCGGGCGGGCCGGCGGGCGTGCCGGCGGCGGCTGCGGCGGCCGCTGCTGCGGCGGCGGCGTCGGCGTCGGGCGGCGTCGGCGCTGGCGCCGCCCTCGCCGACGGCGGCGGCGGCCTGACGACCTCCGGCGCGCAGCAGCTGCGGCGCGGCAGCGGCGGCGCCTCGGTGCTCGTCCCCTCCTCCCCGGGCGGCGCCCCTGCGCTCGCCGGCAGCCCGCGCACCACCGCCGGGCCCGGCGGCCTGTTCTTCTCGCGCCCCTCGCTCCAGGCGCTGCGGCACGCCAGCGGCGCCTCGGCCGCGCTGGGCGACGGCGGCGGCGGCGCCCTCAACCCCCCGGCCGTCCTCTCCATCCCGCCGGCGTCGCTCCTGCTGCGCGGCTGCTCCCTGCGCAACACCCCGCGCGTCATCGGCGCGGTCGTCTACGCCGGGCACGACACAAAGATCTTCATGAACGCCACGCCGCCGCCGTCCAAGCGCTCGCGCGTCGAGCGCACGGTCGACCGCATCATCTTTTTCATGTTCGCCCTGCTGTTCGCCATGTGCGCCAGCGGCTGCGCCTACTACGCGTGGTGGATGAAGACGCGCGCCCCGAGCCACTGGTACCTGATCGGCGCGCCGCGCCCGCCCATGGCGACCACGCTGGGCGGCCCGCCCATCGACACGATCGCCGCCGCCATCGCTGCCGCCGCCGCCGACGCCGCGCACGGCGGCGAGTTCGTCTCGCGCTCGGCGGGCGTCCTGGCCTTGACCAACTTCATCACCGCCTTCATCCTGTACGGCTACCTCATCCCCATCTCGCTCTACGTCTCCATCGAGATGGTCAAGATCGTGCAGAGCATGGTCTTCATCGCGGGGGACCGCGAGATGTACGACGAGGCGAGCGACACGCCCGCGGTCGCGCGCACCAGCAACCTCAACGAGGAGCTCGGGATGGTGACGACCGTGCTGTCGGACAAGACGGGCACGCTCACGCGCAACGTGATGGAGTTCTTCAAGTGCAGCATCGCCGGGGTGAGCTACGGGGAGGGCGTGACGGAGATCGAGCGGTCCAACGCCGAGCGGAGGGGGCTGGTGGCGGTCGCGGTGGCGCGGGCGGGGGCGGAAAACGGCGGCGGCGGCGCCAACGGCGGCGGCGGCGCCAACGGCGGCGGCCACAAGGGCAGCGGCAAGGGGGGCGGTGGCAAGGGCGCGGATCTGGCGGCCAAGGCGCACCCGACGCGCAAAAAGGGCGGCGGGCCTGGCGGCGGCGGGCGCGTGGTGCCGACGCCGCCGACGCCGCCGGGCGAGGACGAGGTGGCGGCGGCGGCGGCAGGAGGCGCGCCGGCGGTCGCGGCTGTCGCGGCGGCGGCGGCGGCGGCGGCAGCGGCAGCAGCGGCGGCGTCGGCGGCGGCAAGCTCGCCCCCTGGCGGCGGCGGCAGCGGCGGCGGCGGCGGCAGCCCCCCCCCGCCCTCCTCCTCTGCCGCCGCCGCCGCCGCCGCCGCCGCCGCGCCCGCCGGCGTCCTCGGCGGCGGCACCCCCTTTCCCCCCGCCCGCCACCGCGAGCGCTACTTCAACTTCCACGACGACCGCCTCATGGCCGGCGCCTGGGCCCGCCAGCCCGACCCCCACGTCGCCCGCGAGTTCTTCCGCCTGCTGGCCGTCTGCCACACCGTCATCCCCGACGGCGACGCCTCGGGCCCGCTCGGCGACGACGGCGTGCGCTACGAGGCCGAGTCGCCGGACGAGGCCGCGCTCGTGGTCGCGGCCAAGGTGTTCGGCTTCTTCTGCGTGCGGCGCACGGGGACGACCGTGGTCGTGCGCGAGCGCCTGCCCGAGGGCGAGAGCGAGGCGGAGTACGAGGTCCTGAACATCCTCGAATTCACCTCTGCCCGCCGCCGCATGTCTTGCGTGGTCCGCTCGCTGGCGACGGGCCGCCTCGTCCTCTACTGCAAGGGCGCCGACTCGGCCGTCTACGAGCGCCTGGCGCGCGGCGACCCCCTGAACGAGCGGCTGCGGGCGCCGACGCTCGCGCACCTCGAGGAGTACGGGTCCGCGGGCCTGCGGACGCTGTGCCTGGCCTACCGCGAGCTCGAGGAGGGGGACTACGACGCGTGGCAGGAGAAGTACATCGAGGCCAAGACGAGCCTGCGCGACCGCGACGCCCGCGTGGACGCGGCGTCCGAGCTGATCGAGCGCGACCTCGTCTTGCTCGGGTGCACGGCCATCGAGGACAAGCTCCAGGAGGGCGTGCCGGGGGCCATCCGGCAGCTGGCGGCCGCGGGCGTGGCGCTGTGGGTGCTCACGGGAGACAAGCTCGAGACGGCCGTCAACATTGGCTACGCGTGCAGCCTCATCCGCGAGAACATGCCGCAGTTCCTGGTGCGCGGCAGCTCGGCCGAGACGGACGCGCTCGAGGCGGCGCACCAGACGGAGCGGGCGGTCGAGCGCGCGCGCGCGCTGGTGGTGGCGCAGCTCGAGGGCGCGGCGCGGGCCGTCGCGGCCGACGACGCGGCGCCGGCCAATGGCGGCGGCGGCGGCGGCGGCGGCGGCGGCGCGAGCCGCGGCGGCAGCCGGATGGGCAGCCGGAGCGTGTCGGGCAACCTGGGCGGCGACGGCGGCGGGGGCGGGGGCGGCAACGCAGGCGGGGAGTCGCGCGGCGGGGAGCAGTGGCACGCGGCGGCGGCGGGGACGCCGTCGTCGTCCGAGCCGTCGCGCGGCATCGGGGGAGGCGGAGGGGGCGGCGGCGCGCCGGCCGCCGCGTTTGCCTCGGCGCCCGGGGCCAAGGCGGCGCCGCCCTGGCCGCCCTCGCCGCCGCCCCTGTCGCGCTGGGCGTCCTGGCGCGCCAGGAGCAAGCGCGGCGCGCCCCCGCCGCTCCCCCCGCCCTTCGCGTCCCTCCTCCCGCCCGGCGCCCCGGGCACCGGCCGCACCCAGTACGCCCTCATCATCGACGGCAAGGCCCTCGTCCACGCACTGCATCCCGAGCTCCGCGACAGCTTTCTGGCCGTGGCTACCCGCTGCAAGGCCGTGGTGTGCTGCCGGGTGTCCCCGCTGCAAAAGGCCCAAGTGACACAATTGGTCAAGTCGCGCGGCGAGACCACCCTGGCCATCGGCGACGGGGCCAACGACGTCGGCATGATCCAGAAGGCGCACATCGGCGTCGGCATCAGCGGCCAGGAGGGCATGCAGGCGGCCATGGCCAGCGACTTTGCCATCGCCCAGTTTCGCTTCCTCGAGCCGCTCTTATTGGTGCACGGCCGCCTCTCTTACAAGCGCATCGCCCGCATGATCAACTTTTTCTTCTACAAGAACCTGCTCTTCGGCCTGACCATCTTCGTCTACAACGCCCTCACGGCCTTCAGCGGCCAGCCCCTGTACAACGACGTCTACATGAGCATGTTCAACGTGGTGTTCACGGCGTGGGCGCCGCTGATCATCGGGTGGTTCGACATCGACCTGGACAAGCGGCACGCGCGCCGGTACCCGCAGCTCTACCGCGAGAGTTGCGTTTGTTTTTGTTTTGTTTCGTTTGTTTTTGTTTGTTGGTGTTTTGGTCGCGTTCTGTGCTCTCTTGCCGTTGAAGGGAAGAAAAAAACGCGGCCGCGACGCCGCCGCTGCCGCCGCAGCCGACGAGCGACGCTCACTCGCTCACTCGCGCGCTCGCCCCTCGCCTTTTTTCGTCGTGTCTCCCGAATGCCAAAACAACAACACCCAAAAAACGACAAACAAAAACACAGGCCAGCGCAACCTCTACTTCAGCTTCGACGCCATCTGCGGCTGGCTGCTGACCGCCGTCGCCCACGCCGCCGTCATCCTCGTCGCCGTGCTCGGCTGCGTCGGCGTCGTCGACGCCTCGGGCAGCGGCGGCGGCGGCGTCGGCGTCGGCGGCGGATTCGCCGACCGCGCCGGCGGCCAGACCTGGTCCCTTTACCAGGCCGGCCTCGCCATGTTCACGGTCGTCGTGGTCACCGTGCACCTGCAGCTCGCCCTCTGCGTCGACCAGTGGACGTGGATGCACCACGCCAGCATGTGGGGCTCCGTCGGCCTCTGGTTTGTGTTTTTACTGGCTTTTGGCGCCTTTCCCGTGCGCGTCTCGGCCGAGCTCTACCACATGCTCGCCGGCGTCGCCGGCAACGCCCCCTCCTTTTGGCTGCTGGTGTTTGCCGTGCCGCCCATGTGCATCCTTCCGTCGCTGTTCTGGCGCGCGGCCAGGCGCCAGGCGCGGCCCGCCATGTACCAGATCGTGCAGGAGGTGGCGGCGCGCGAGCGGCGGGGCGAGGACGTGTCGGGCGGGGCGGCCGGGCTGTCGGTGCTGCAGGAGGTGCAGCGCGTGGTCAGCCGGGCGTCGCAGCTGGTGGCGGCGTCGCTCATGCCGTCGGCCGGCGGCGGCGGCGGCGGCGGCGGCGGCGGCGGCGGCGGCGGCGGCGCGACGGCGGCGGGCGGCGGCGGCGGCGCGACGAGCGGCCCGCGCCACCGCCGGATGCGCAGCCACACGGGGTACGTGCCCGATTACGACCCCAAGTCGCGCGTTTACGACCTCGACCGCATGTACGCGTCGCAGCAGGGGCAGCAGCAGGGCGCGAGCGGCAACGGTGGCGTCGGCGGCGGCGGCGGCGACGTCGGCGGCGGCGCGGGCGGCGGCGCGGGCGGCGGCGGCGGCGGCGGCGGCGGCGGCACCTTTCACACCGAGTCTGGCGGCAGCGGCGGCGGCGGCGGCGGTGGGCGAGAGGGGGGCAGCGGCGGCGGCGGGGTGGGGTCGCCCGTGCGCGGGCGCTTCGTCGCCGCGAGCGCGCCGGGAGAGCTGGGCCGGTCGTCGTGGGGCGAGGGCAGCTTGTTTTGCGGGGGGGGCAACGCCCGCGCGTCGTTGTTTGGGCCCGGCGTCGGCGGCGGCGGCGGCAGCCCGGGCGCGAGCGCGGCCGGCGGCGAGGACGGCGGCGCCGTGGACGACAATCCCTACGCCACGACCAACCCCGTCATGGAACACCTCGAGCAGGCGTTCGCGCGCGACCCGCGCCGCCACAAGCGCGCCACCTCGCTCGCGCTGCTGTCGTCGCTGCCGGCGGCGGCGGCCGCGTCGGCGGCGGCTGTGCTGCCGCGCCTGCGGGCGTCGTCGGCGTCGCTCCGCGGCATCCTCCCGCCGCTGCTGCGTACGCCGTCGGCGCGCTCCACGTCGACCAGCGCGACCGCCGCGGTCGCGGGCGGCGGGAGCGCGCCGGGCTCGCGCGCGCTGTCGCCGGCGCAGACGCTCGCCGGCGGCCTGCTCTCGCCCGCCCGGTCGGCGGCGAGCGGCGGCGGCGGCAGCGGCAGCGGCAGCCGGGGCGGCGGCGGCGGCAGCGGCGGCGCGTCGCCCGCGCCCGCGCCGCTCTCTGCCGGCGGCCTCAGTGCCGCTCCTCCGCCCATGTCCCTCGGAGCGCCCGCGCGGCGCTCGTCCACGCCTGGTGAGGGCGAGCCGTCTCTGCCGCTGCCGCCCGTGCGCCTGAGCGCGCTGCCCGAGGTGCTGCCGCCGCCGCCGCCGCCGTCGGGCGCCGCCGCTCGCAACGGCAACGGCAACGGCGGCAGCGGCGGTTCCGCGGCGTCGGCGGCTTTGCCGGCCTCTGCGCCGCTCGCGACCGAGCCCTCGGCCCCTACGGCTTCTGGCGGCGGGGCGGCCGCGCGCGGCGCTCTCAAGTCGCGCCCGCTGGACGACCTGCCCGGGAGCGCGCGGCCGACGCGCGAGGCGGAGGAGGGATGACCGTGTGCAGCAGGCGGAAGCAGCCGCTGCTCCGGCCGGCGGCGCCGCCCCGCCGCGGCCGCGCGACGAGGCCGAGTCGCGGGCGCCAGGTGCGGGGAGCGGCGGCAGCGGCGGCCGCGGTAGTTTTTTTTCTTCTCGACGAGCTCGGGGCGGGGGGCCGGCAGCGGCGGCGGGGCGCGCGCGAAATTTCCGGCCGCCCGCCCGCCTTTCTTCGCCCTTTGACACCATCGCTGTCCTTATGAGGACGCTTTACGGCCTCTCCATCATCCAACCATGAATTGCTTCAACTGCCCTTCGGCTTTGTTGACGAGACGAAACAAACGACGACCACACCGCCCTCGGCGCCCCGCCCGTCACGCCCGCCGGCCGCGTCGCCGACGCCCTCTCCTGTTTTTGGTCTCGTCGCGTGTAAAACCGCCATTCGCATCGACACACCTGTCGTACTTGCTGGCGCGCTCGTCCGCAACACCCAAAACCCAAAAGCGATTTGCAATCAAAAGAGGGATCAAGTTTCTGCCTCAAAAAAGAATTGTCCCTCCCCGTCGAGCGCTCTTTCCTGAAACGCCCACAAACTCGCAGAGCGAAAATCGACCACTGCTTGCGCGTGTCGCCGCTCCCCTGCTCCATCCTCGTCCGCTGCCGACGCCGACGCCGACGCCGACAACAAACGCAAAAAGATGATGCCCGCCGCCGACGGCGCCGCGCCCGCGCCCGCCGCCGCCGCCACCGCCGACGACGCAAGCCCCGGCCGGGAGGGGCGGCAGAGGCGAGGAGCAGAAGCCGAGCCTCAACGGCCTGCCCTGTCCCGTCGACCCCGACCGTTGACGCACGTGCTGCTCGACCTCGACGACACGCTCTACCGCGAGGCGCGCGTCGGCGACACCGTCCGCGAGCACATCGTCGACTACGTCGCCGAGCACCTGTCCCTGCCGCGCGACCGGGCGGCCGCGCTGACGAGCGAGCTCTACGCGAGCCACGGCACCACCATGGCGGGGCTGGCCGCCGTCGGCCACTCGATCGAGCCCGACCACTGGCACGGCCGCGTGCACGCGCCGCTCGACTACGAGGCGCTGCTGTCGCGCGACGAGGCGCTGGTGGGCATGCTGAGCGCGCTGACGCGCACGCGGACGTGCTGCGTGTTCACCAACGCCGACCGCAGGCACATGGACGCGTGCCTGCGGCTGCTCGGCGCCACGGGGGGCGACGAGGAGGAGCAGGGCGGCGGCGTCAGGTGGTCGGCCCGCGGCCACTACTACTTTGAGAACGTCCAGGCGCTCGGCGCCGAGCGCGGGCTGCTGCCCGTCGCGGGCGGCGAGGAGGGGAGCAAGGGAAAAAAGGGCTTCTTGGCCAAGCCGTCGGCCGACGTGTTTCGCATGGTGAGCGAGCACTGCGGCGCCGTGTCGCCGCGCGCGTGCGTCTTCGTGGACGACTCGCCGCGCAACGTCGCCGCCGCGAAGGCGGTCGGAATGTACAGCGTGCTTGTGGGAAGGAGGCGGGGAGAGACGGTGGAGGGGGCCGACGCGTGCGTGGAGACGGTGCTGGAGCTGCCCGAGGTGCTGCCGGAGCTGTTCGTCGCGTTGGAGGGGGCGGTGGTGGGGCAGGCGGCGGCGGCGGCGGCGGAGGCGGCGGTGGCAGCAGCGGCCGGAGCAGCATCGGGGGAGAAGGACGAGGTGGGCGCGGCGGCTGTGGCGGTGGCGGTCGCAGTGGCGGCGGGCTGATCTACGCCGACGCCGAGGGACACCGATCGCGCGCGCCGACGCCTCTTGTTTGTCACTCACTGCCGCCGCGAACGCTCCCTGACAGGCCCGCTCCGCTCTCCCCCGTTCGCTTGCGTCCCCCATCGCTCTGTAACATCGCACCACACCAAACGACACGCGATGCCATCACACCGCGGTTGAGAGAGAGGGATACACACTCCAGCTTCCCGTGTGCGAGAGACACACCGCCGACCAAGCAGCTGCGGCCGCGATGCTGCGGCTGCGCGGCTTCGTGAGCACGCAGGACAAGGTGCGCGTGTGTGCGTGTGCGTGGGGTCTCTCCGCGCTGCGCGCGCCCTGCCTGAGCGCGAAAGAGAGTGTCGGTTGCGCCCAACCTCCTCTTCCTTTTTCTTCTCTCTCTCGACACGCCGAGCGTCCTCGTCTTCGTGACAACCACGCACGCATCGAAGACCACCCGCATCGAGAGACCAGTGCCTCGAGCGCGCGCGGCGTCCAGGGACGCGCGCGTGCCATTGATCAGGACCTGATCCCTAAGCTCCTCCTCCCCCCCCCAATCGCCAAAACAACAAACAGGTCAAGACCGTCGACCTCCACCCGACGCAGCCCTGGGTGGCGTTCGGCGACGAGTCCAGCTGCGTCCGCGTCTGGGACTGGTCCACGCAGCAGGCCGTGCACGAGGTGCAGCTCGGCGGCGTCGACGAGGAGGCGGCGCTCGAGGCGGCCGTCGCGCGCGCCAGCGAGCGCGGCGCGGCCGGCGACGGCGGCGCGGCCGTCGCGGCCAACCCGTCGGCCGCCGCGCTCGCGCCCTCGCGCCTAGCGTCCGGCAAGGTGCGGCAGGTGCGCTTCCTGGACGCCGACGTCGCCTACTGGCAGTCGGCGCTCACGCACTACGCCACCTTTGGGGCCGCGGGGGGCGCCCCGCCGCGCGCCGCCGCCATGGCGCGCGGAGGCGGCGGCGGCGGCGGCGGCGCGCCCTCCGCCCCCGGCGCGGCGCGCCTGCTGGCAATCGTGTGCGAGGCAAAAGTGCTGCTGCACGACCTGGGCAGCCGCCGGTCGCGCGACATTTCCCGCGCGGCCCTCGACGGCAAGTCGCCCACGTGCGTGGCCTTTCTGCTGCGCGGGGGGGCGTTCAGCCCGGGCAACGGCGGCGGCGGCGGCGGCGGCGGCGGCGGCGGCGGCGGCTTCGAGCCGTGCGGCGGCGCGCCCGCCCGCGTCCGCCTGGCGGCGGCGGCGACGGCGGCGGCGGCCGCGGGCACGGCCCATAGCTCCTTATCGGGAGGCGGCGGCGCACAAGTCCCGCAGCAGCAGCGGCAGCAGCAGCAGCGCCAAACGGGAGCAACAAACGCGCCCCCGCCGGCCGCCGCCGCCAGCGCCCGGAGGGACGACGCCGCGCGCGCCCTTTCGCCGCCCGACGCGCTCATGGCGTCGCCCGCGCTGGCCGTCGGCTGCTCGGACGGCGCCGTGCGGCTGTTCGACCTCGCCACGCTGCGCCCGCTCGGCCGCCTGCTGCCCGCGCCGGCCAAGGGCAACGGCAGCGCCGTCACGTGCCTGCTGGCGCACGCTGACGCGCGCACGGGCGGCGACCTGCTTTTCGGCGGGGACGCCGCCGGCGCCTTGCATTCTTGGGACCCCTGGGCGGCGCCCGCCGCGCCCTTCTTTTCGGCCGCAGGCGCGGGCGGCGCCTCTGCCGTCTCAGTCGCCGCCGCCGACTCTGGCCTCCTGCCGCGCCAGGCCATCGCCGCGCACGACAAGGCCGTCACCTGCCTGCTCGTCGCGCCCGGGCCCGAGAGCCCGTCCGGCCTGTGCGCCCCGCGCCTGTTCACGGGGGGACTCGACCACAGGCTGGCGGCCTACGACGCCACGTCGCTCCGCGAGCTCGCTCGCCTGCGTCTCGACAAGGGCGCGCCGGCGACCTCGCTCGCCTACTCGCACCGCTACTTTGGCCTCTCCGGCGCGCAGGCCGTGCTGGCCACGGCCAACGGCTCGCGCGTCCTGGCGCTGTCCGCGGTCGACCCGGGAGCCAAGCCCCCGCGCGCGTGCTGCGACGTCGTCGGGATGGTGCCCGCGGGCAAAAAGGCGGCGCCGAAGGCGTACGTGGTCGCCGTCTGCCCGCTGCGGTCGGAGCTCGCGGCGATCGGAACGAACACGGGCCTGGCCCTTTGCTCGTTCGGGCGCGCGTTTGCGCTCCCGTGCGGGGCCGCGCCCCTGCGGTCGATCTCGGAGGCGTTCCTGCCGGCGCGCGCGGGCGCGGACGACGGGGGCGTCGCCGGGGCGCTCGTGCGGGGGCACGAGTTCCGGCGGCGGCAGCAGCAGCACCGGCAGCTGCGGCAGCCGCAGCAGTCGCAGCAGCCGCAGCAGCAGGGCGGCGGCGCGGGCGGCGGCGGCGGCGGCGGCTATGGGGGCGGTCTGGCGGCTGTCGCCGAGGCCGCGGCCGAGGCCGCCGCGCCCCCTCCGCCCCTGCCGCCGCACATGTCGTTCGCGGCGCACCTGGGCGACGCGCTGTGGCTGCTGCACTGCCGCGCGGAGGACGGCGCGGCCGCCGAGGAGGCGGCGCTCCAGGCGGCGGCGGCGACCGTCGGCGACTTGCTCGGCGGTGGCGGCGGCGGCGGCGCCGACGAGGACGAGGCCGAGCGGCAGCGGCGGCGCGGGCCGCCGCGCCCCGCCCGCGACGCCCAGGCCTCCCTCGCCGCCTCGGCCGCCGCCGCCGCCGCCTGCGCCACGCGCGTCGTCGAGCGCGAGCTCGTCGCCCAGTGCCCGGGGCAGACGGGCCGCGCCGCCGTCGCCGTGTCGTCCTCGGGCCGCCACGTCAGCGCCTGCTGGCCCGCCACGCGCACCTACGCGGTGTTCGCGCGCGCCCCGCCATCCGCCGCCGACGCCTCGCCCGTGGGCGCCTGGGTGCAGGTGGACGGCGGGCGGGCGGTCGACCTGGCGTGGCACTCGCACCGCGACCTGTACGCGGTGCTGGACGAGCCGCCGCCGCTGGCCGCGCCGGGCGGCGGCGGCGGCGGCGGCGGCGCGTTTGGCGGCGGCGCGGCCAAGCGCGCGGCGGCCGAGGCGGCGCAGCGCGCGGCGGCCGAGGCGGCGGCGGCGGCGGCCGCGGCGGCCTCGACCGTGCGCATCATGTCCCTGGAGGAGGAGGAGGAGGCGCGGGGGTGCCAGGTCTTTGTCCCGGCCGCGCGCGAGGTGTGCGCCCGACTGCCGATGGCCAGCGGCGGCGGCGGCGGCGGCGGCGGCTTCGGCGGCGGCGCCGACGCGCCGCGCGCGCTCCACGGCGGCCCCTTGCTCGGCGTCGCCTATCACCGCCGCAGCGCCGAGGGCAGCGAGTTCGCCGGCGAGGGTCCCTCCCCCTCGGCCGTCGGGGCCGCGGCGGCGGCCGAGGCGGCCGCGGCGGCCGTCGCGGCCGGGCCCACGGGCGCTTCCTACGCCGGGGGCGTCTCGGCCGGCGCCACCGGCGCCTCGGGGACGCCACGAACGCCTGCCGCTGCCCACGCCGCCGCCGCCTCGGCCGCCGCCGCCGCCGCCTCGGCCGCCGCCTCGGCCGCCGCCGCCTCGGCCGCCGCCGCCTCGGCCGCCGCCTCGGCGACCGCCGCCGCCCTGCCCGTCCTCCAGTTCTTCGACTGGGACGCGGGCACCCCCGTCGGCCCCGAGCTGCCCGAGCCCGGCCTCATCGCTTGGGACCCCTCGTCGCTGCAGCTCGCGGCGTTTTGCTACGGCCGCGTCGTCCAGGTCGTCCGCTCCGGCCCCGCTTTCGAGCCTCTTGGCAGCGTGCCCGTCGCCGGCGTCTCTGGCGCGTCCTGGGCCGGCCGCCTCCTGGCGCTCGCGACGCCGACGCAGGTCCTGGTGGCGTTCGCGGTGGCGCCCGACGCACCGCCCCCGCCGGGGGCGCTGATGTCGCTCGAGGACGACGACGACGACGACGGCGGCGGCGGCGGCGGCGGCGGATACGGCGGCGGCGGCGGCGGCGGCTGGTCCCGGCCGGCCGCCGCGCTGCCCACCTTTTGCCTCGCCGACGTCGCCGGCACCTCGGCCACCAGCGACCTGCGCGCCGCCGCCAGCGGGCCCGAGTCCGCCCTCCCCGGCCCCTGCGCCCGGCCACCCGGCTTGCTGCACCTCGTGGGCCCCAGGGCGGGGCGCCTGTGGGCGGTCATGGGCGCGGGGCAGGCCGTCGCGCTGCCACTCGCCTCGCACCCGCACCCCGGCCTCCGGGCGCGGCTGCTGGCGGCGCAGGGCGACCTTTGCGGCTGCGCCGTGCTGGCCGCGCGCGAGCTGCACCCGGCGCAGCACGACGCCCTCGCCTCGTTCATGCAGCTGGTGGGGCGGGCCGCGGGCGCGCACGCCGCGCTCGCGGGCCTGCCGGGACTGTCGGTGGCCTGCGAGGCGGACCTGTGCCTGGCCACAGGGCAGCTGCGGCGCGCGCTGGCCTGCTGCGCGGCGCTGGCGCAGGGCTGCGCCGACCGGGCGCACCTGGCGGCGGCGCGGCGGTTCGCGCGGCGCATGTCGCCCGAGGCGGCGGCGGCGGCGGCGGCGCTGGGGGGATTGACGGCGCTGGACGTGTCGGCGGCGGCGGGGCGGCCGCTGGTGCCGCTGGCTGCCGCCGCCGCCGCCGGCGACGGTCCCGGTTTTGGCGGCGGCAACGGGATTGGCGCGGGCGACGGAGGCGGCGCGGCGGCGGCGGCGGCGGCGGCGGCGGCGACGAGCGCGGCGGCGGCCGACGCGTTCAAGGAGGACGAGGCGCCGCGGTGGATGCTGGACGCGTACGCCGACCCGCGCGAGGACGACACCACGGAAGAGTCAGAGGAGGACGCCGAGGACGCCGACGCGACGAGCAGCGGCAGCGGCAGCAGCGCGAGCGGAAGCAGCAGCGAGCAAGAGGAGGACGGCGAGCGGGCCGGCGGCGCAAGCGACGGCGACGGCAGCGACAGCGATGCGGGCGCCGGCCGCCGCCGCGCAACGCCCGCGGCCGCGGCCGCCGACGCCGACGCCGGAAAGACGGACAAGAAAAAGGGCAAAAAGTCGGCCGAGGCTCTCGCTGCCCGGCGCGCCGTGCGCCGCTCGCGCGTCGCCATCGACTGGGACGCCCCCTTGCGGCCCGGCTGGCGGTTCCCCTCGCCCCCTCCATCCGCCAAGGCCGCGGCCAAGAGGAAAAAGTCGCTCGAGGACAGCGGCGGCGACACGGGCGGCGGCGGCGGCAAGGGCGGCAAGGGCGGCAAGGGCGGCAAGAGCGGCGCCCGACCGGACCCCGCCGCCGCCGCCGCCGCCCGCGGCGCCGCGATCGACCTGCGCGCCCAGGTGGCCGCCGACGCCGCCGCCGCCCGCCGCGACCAGAAGCGGCGCGAGCGCGAGGCCGCCAAGGGGCGCGGCGGCAACGGCGGCGGCCCCGCCGCGCCCCCGGCGCCGCCCCCCACCCGCCCCGTCGACCCCTCTGTCACGACCGCGCTCGCGCCGCTCGCCGCCGCGGTGCCGCTCGCGCTCCGGGTCGTGGAGGCTGCGCTCGCGGCGGGCGTCCTGGACGCGGCCGAGGGCGCCGTGCGCCTGCTGCTGCGCCACAGGGGGGCTCTGACCGCCGGCCAGCGCACGCGGCTGGCGGCGCGCGCTGCAGAGCTCGGCTCGGCGGGCGGCGGCGAGGGCGCGCGCGAGGTGGTCGAGGCCCTGGCGGGAGGAGGAGGGGGGCGAGCGGGCGACGGCGGCGGCGGGAGCGACGACGCCGGGGGCGAAGGCGCTGCCGCCGCTGGGGGCGGCTACCCGGCCCAGGCGGCCACGCTGCTGGCCGCCGCGCTCACGGGCGAGCCCGCGCGGCTGCAGGCGGCGCTCCGGCGCGCGGGCGGCGCGTCGATGGCGGCGCTGCAGGCGCGGACGTTTCGGCTCGACGGCGCGCGGCGCGCGCAGCGGGCGTGGGACCGGGAGCTGCGGCGGGCGAGCCGGGCGACGGGCGGCGGCGGGGGCGGGGACGCCGAGGACGACGACGGGGGCAGGAATTACGCGTACTTCCAGGCGCAGCCGGCGGCGTAGAGTAGCTAGCAATGGGGTAGCTTTGTTTTTTTTTGGCCGGTGCGGTTTTGGCTCGGGCCCTCGCGGGCGGCGGCGGCAGCGGAGATAGACGATCGAGGTCGGGAGCCGCGGCGCGCGAAAAAGAAGATGAGACAGCTGACGAAGGCCTGCGCATCGCGCCGGTTGTAGGTTGGCTAACGTGTGATCCGAGGTCGCGCGGCGCGGTTTGGCCCGAGTTTAGATGCGTGGCTTGATGGCGAGAGGGAGGGAGGGGCGGAAGAAAAAAAGGAGGAGCTGCTGTAGGGGGACCCCCCTCTCTCTCTTTCCCCTCTTCATTCTTTTCACCCCGATTCTTTCCATATCATCGACCTCACCCCCAGATATTGATTATTCGACTCCGCCGCTCGGCCCGACCACGCGGGGACGCCGCCCATCAGAAGCAAACGAAGCGGGCGAAACTTCAAGCCAGACTCCCTCTTGCTTCCCTAGAACGCCGGGATGGCGGCCTCAAGGGACGCGCCGGACGAGAGCGGTACGTGCGAGCAGCCTAGGGTTTGCGGCGCGCGCGTCGCGAGGGCGCGTGCTCGACTCTCCGCCGTTTGGGAGATGCGACAAGGGCCCAAAAGGGTCCCCTCACAAGCCCTCTCCTCCCCCGCGCCCCCCTCCCGCACACAACAACAACAACAACGACAGCCTACTGCACCGACGACTTTCGCATCTACGAGTTCAAGGTGCGTCTTGTGTGGCGCCTGCGCGAAAACGGGCGGCAGAAGAACGGCCCTCTCATCGTCTCTGCGCGCGCGCGCGCCCGCACGCCAACAACGACCGCCGCTCGCGCTCACAACCTCCGTGGCCTTTTTTTCCGCCGCTGCCGCCGCCCAAACCACCCCCCCCCCCAAAAAACACCAACCACAAAACAGGTCAAGCGCTGCCAGCGCGTCCGCCCCCACGACTGGACCCATTGCCCCTTCGCCCACCCGGGCGAGAAGGCGCGCCGCCGCGATCCGCGCTGCTACCGCTACGCCGCGGTCGCCTGCCCCGACTTCCGCCGGCAGGGCGGCCTTTGCCGGCGCGCCGACGCGTGCCCCTTTGCGCACGGCGTCTTTGAGTCGTGGCTGCACCCCGCGCGCTACCGCACGCAGCTGTGCACCGACGGCGCGGGGTGCCGGCGGCGCGTGTGCTTCTTCGCGCACGGGGAGGGGCAGCTGCGCGAGGCGCCCGGCGGCGGCTCGCCTTTTGGCGGCATGGCCGGCGGCGGCGGAGACGGCAGCGGCGGCGGAAACGGCGGCGACGGCGACGGCGACGGCGACGCCGCCGCGCTGCTGGCCGAGGCCGAGCTTGCCGAGGGCGCCGGCGGCGCTGGTGACGCGGCCGCGCACTCGGAGCGCGGCGGCGGCGACTCGGCTCGGTCCAAGCGCACGTCCCAGCCCAACGACGACGGCGACGACAGGGAGACGACGCGCCCGCGCAGCAGCAGCGGCGGCCAGAACAACAACAACGGCGGCGGCGGCGGCGGCGGCGGCGGCGGCGGCGATGGTGACAGCGGCCTGAGGGCGCTGCGCGTGTTTGCGCGGCTGCTGGAGCTGGGCGAGGACACCGCCACGCCCGGCGGCACGCCCTCGCAGGCTCAGCAGATGCAGGCGCAGCTGCAGGCGCAGCAGCCGCCGCAGCAGCCGCCGCCCGGCGCCGACGCGCTCGCCCTGCTGCTGTCGTCGCTGTCGTCGCCCGGGGCGCTCGGCGGCAGCCAGCAGCAGCAGCATCAGCAGCAGCAGCCGCCGGCGCCGCAGATGCAGCGGCCGCGCAGCAGCTCCGGCGCCGCCGAAGCCGGCGACGGCAAGCAGCCAGGCAGCAGCGGCGGCGGCGTCGAGGACGCGCTGCGGTCGCTCTTGCAGCAGCTGCAGCAGCAGGCCCAGGCGCAGGCCCACGCGCAGCAGCAGCAGCAGCAGGCGCAGCAGCAGCAGCAGCAGCAGGCGCAGCAGCAGCAGCAGGCGCAGCAGCAGCAGCAGCAGCAGCAGGCGCAGCAGCAGCAGCAGCAGGCGCAGGCGGCGCACGCGGCCCACGCGGCGCACGCGCACCAGACGCAGCAAATCGCCGCGGCCGCCGCCGCCGCCGCCGCCGCCGCCGCCGCCGCCGCGCCGCCGCCGCCCCCAGCCCTGGTCAGCAACGGCGCCCTCGCGGCGCTCGTCCAGCTGCTCGGGGACGGGGACGGCGGCGCTGCGGCGGCCCCGCCCGCCGCCGCCGCCGCCGCCCCCGCTGCCGCCGCCCCGCCGCCGGCGCCGGCGTCTCTGATCCATCAGCTGCAGCAGCTGGTGGCCGGCGCGCAGCAGCAGCAGGCGCAGGCGCAGCAGCAGCAGCAGCAGCAGCAGGTCCTCGCCCTGCTGCGGCAGGCCCTGCAGCAGCAGCAGCAGCAGCAGCGGCCTGCGGCCCCGGCGCCGGCGCCCCTGCCGCCGCCGCCGCCGCCGCCGCCCGCCGCCGCCGCCGCCCTCGCAAACGCAAACGCCGCCGCAGCCCTGGGGGCTCTGCTCACCGCGGCGTCGGCCTCGGCACCGCCGCCGCAGCCAGCCCCTCTGGCGGGCGCCCTGCACGACCTGACGACGTTCGCGGCGGCCGCGCCCCCCTCGCAGGCCGCGCCCATGCTCCCGCCGCCGACCGCGCCCGTCGCGGTGCCCTCCTCCGCCGCCTCGGCCGCCGCCGCCGACGCCTCTGCCGCGCTGGCGCATGCCATCCTCGCCGCCTCGGCGTCGTCCGCCGCCGCCGCCGGGCCCTCGCCGCCCCCGCCGCCCTCCCTCGCCGCGCCCGCCGCGCCCACCGCGCTCGACCACGCCATCGCGGCGGTGCTGGCGTCCAACGCCGCGGCGGCCGCCGAGCAGCAGCAGCAGCAGCAGCAGCAGCAGCAGCAGCAGCAGCAGCAGCAGCAGCAAGACTCGGCAGCGGCGGCCGCCGCCGCGGTCGCCGCCGTCGCCGCCGCCGCCATGCAGCCGCCTCCGACCCAGCAGCAGCAGCAGCCGCAGGCCGACGCGATGCAGCAGGCGATCGCGACGCTCGCGGCGGCCAGCGCCGCGGCGAGCGCGTCGGGCGCGCCGCAGCCGTCCTTGTGATTTCGTCCCTTTTTCTCCGTCCGCCCGCTCTGCCTCCCCCTCTCTTGACCATGGCCCCCCCCCCTGTCTAGAGCGACTGCGCGCGCGCGAGAAAGCAAGTGCTGCTCTTCCCGACCGACTGACGCCCCCCCCTGCTTCCCCCCGCGAACAGAGACCGCAAGACCATCCCGGCGGCGGGACTCTTCCGCGCCCCCCCTCCCCCCCACCGACCTATTGCGACGTTTTGCGGGGGGGAGCGGCGAGAGGCCCGCGGCGCTCCCTCTCGCTGCCGCCAATGCCCATTTTTTATTTTGCGGCGCGCACCGGAGCCCCCTCCCCCTCCCCGGATGCGCGTGCATGCCGACACACACACAGTCACCGAAAAGCTACAGGCCGCAGAGGCGAACAAACCCCAGGCGCGCGCGCGCCCTCCCCCTGCGATGATGCATCATCTCTTTTGCCCCTCTCCACCGGGGGGCCGCGCGCCCCCGCCCGCACCGCCGGCCCGCCCGTCCTGCCCACTTGCCAAAGGACAGGAGAACCACAACACAAAAACGCGAAAACACATGGAAGGCACATGCCTCGTCCCTCCCGCGTGATCTCTCTCGTCCCGCGCCACCCTCTCGCCTATCGCCCTACTCGGCCCCCCCCCCGCCTCTGATTCTTCCCGCAAAAACAAGGGAGGAGGGGCGAGGACTTGGGAGCACCAAAGGAAGCGGGCAGTTTTGAATCGCCGCCCACCTTTCCCGCCCCTCTCCGTTTTCCTCCCTCGTCCGTTCTCGCCCTCTCTCGTCCTTTGCGCAGGCCTACTTGTCCATTCTCGTGTTCTTTTCACCCATTGGTGCCCTGCTTCTGTCAGTCTGTTTCGTTTTCATTCGCATTTCCCGACAAGCGCTGTTTCGCATTTCCCGACAAGCGCTGTTTCGCGCTTTTTGCCCGCCCCGCCCGCCTTTTCCCGACAAGCGCTGTTTCGCGCTTTTTGCCCGCCCCGCCCGCCTTTTCCCTTTTTCGCCCGCCCCCCTACCCAAAGGAC
>Ga0209390_10001284_pt1 | contig 49456 bp, 40 predicted proteins | sample BON01_FD_187212 | JGI IMG/M metagenome (GOLD analysis project Ga0209390, IMG submission 187212) | Freshwater microbial communities from Lake Bonney liftoff mats and glacier meltwater in Antarctica - BON-01 (SPAdes) (version 2) | ecosystem: Environmental > Aquatic > Freshwater > Ice > Glacier...
ACGCCCCGTTTCCAGCGAGACAATGGGTTGATACATGAGAAACAGTTGTTCGTTGGCAATCGCGACTCGCAATTCGGAGTCCGTCCGGAGGCGGTGCTTGGCTGCGGTATGCATCGCCCTGTCGAACAGGACATACCGCCCTTTACCTGCGGCCTTAGCTTCGTACATCGCTGCGTCCGCATCGCGCAGGGTTTCTTCGGCCGTGGCGTGAGATTGGGCACTGGTCACCACACCAATGCTCGCCGTGCAATACACCTGATACCCCGCCAGACCATACGGCTCAGCGAGCGTCGTCAGCAACCGATCTGCGACGATCAGAGCATCATCCGGAGCCGACAGATTTTCGAGCAGGATTGCGAACTCGTCGCCTCCCAGGCGAGCAGTCGTGCGCTGATCAGAAATATGGGAAATACCATCTCCACTCCGCAGCTCTCCGCGCAGACGGTACGAGATCTGTTGGAGCAACTGGTCGCCGACATCGTGGCCAAGGGTGTCGTTAACCAGTTTGAAACGATCAAAGTCCAGAGACAGCAATGCATAATTGCTGCTCGGAACTCGATCGATCGTTTCCTGAATCCGCTGGTGAATCGAACGGCGATTGTACAACCCAGTGAGCGTGTCGCGATAAGCAAGTCTTCGCAGCTGAAAGAGCATTTGCTTTCGGTCAAGCAGAGAAAGGATGCGGGCGAGCAGTTCCGCAGCGCAGAATGGTTTGCGGATGTAGTCCGCCGCGCCGGCCTGAAAGCACGCGGTGAGAATCGCGTGGCTGTCGTTTCCCGTAATAAACACTACGGGAATCGAGTCCAAAGCGGCACAGGTTCGAAGTCTCGCTAGTACCTGAAGGCCGTTCGTAGACGGCAACTCATAATCCAGCAGAATCAGGTCGGGGTGTTCTCGCAATGCGACTTCGACCGCCAGTTCACCGTCGAAGACAGCAATGACTTCGATGTTCTGCAATAAGAGTATGCTGGCGATGAGGTCATGAATATCAGGATCATCGTCGACCAGAAGGATCCGAAATCGTTCATCTGCCTGAGTGGTGGGTTTCATGATTTCTGTTCCACGGTTGGGGTGTCGGCAGACGGTCTGCCAGAACGGATGCCACCGGCGATGGCACGCTCGCAAATGGTGGCGAGTTCATTGACGGCGCTTTGAATCTTTGCCAGATCTGTGTCAGTTTTGGCATACTCTTCCAGTTGGCGTGCAGATTCGCTGAGAGAGGGGAATCCGTAACCGCCTCCCGCACCCTTGAGTTGATGAGCAATTCCGCCAAGTTGGTCCAGCTGATCATTGGACAGATATTCCCTCATCAGCGTGACCTTCGGCCCCAGTTTGCCCACAAACCTGCTGACCAGGGGGCCCATGTCCGGATCATCCGCTAACTCGCTTAAAAGAATCTCGGTGGATACGAACTGAGAGTCGACGGGTATTTTCGTCGACGACAGTTTTTCATTCGGCGGGGCGAAATCACCACCGTTGTTCTTCATCCATTGCCTGCAGGTTGAGATAAGCGCGGCCTTGTTGATCGGCTTGGTGGCATAGTCATTGCAGCCAGCGTCGAGGCACTTTCTGCGATCCTCTGCCATGGCATGAGCCGTCAGTGCGACGATGGGAATTCCGTTGCCATCTGCACGCAGTGTCCTGGCGAGCGTGTATCCATCCATCTCTGGCATCTGCATGTCGCTGAGCAGCAAATCGAAGGGACAGCCTGTCATTGCTGCGGTTTCCAGCATTTCAATCGCGATCTTACCATTCTGGGCAATCTGAACTTGTGCTCCGGCAGCGATCAGGAAGTACGAAATCAGTTGTTGGTTATCCTCGCCATCCTCAGCCAGCAGAATGCGGCCAGTCAGCGGGTTTACGATTTCAGGCAGGGCTTCATTTCTGTCCAACGAGCATTCGCTGAGATCGACTACATATTCGCAGCCTGGCAACTCAACCAGCGGCAACTCAAGTACGAACATTGACCCCTTGTTTAGCTCAGTACTTTCGAGTCGAACATCTCCACCCATCATCCGTGCCAGGCGTCGGCTGATGGTCAACCCCAAGCCTGTTCCGCCATGTCGGCGAGTCACCGACGCATCCGCCTGAGTGAAAGGTCGAAAAAGCGAAACGGCCTGTTCGGCGGTCATCCCTGGACCAGTGTCTTCCACTTCCACGCGGAGTTTGTTTTTCCCGCCGGATCGGTTCACGCGTACCCGCACATCGACATGTCCCTCCTGAGTGAATTTTGCGGCGTTGCCAACAAGGTTCATCAGAATCTGTCGAAGACGCGTCGGGTCGCTCGTAATCCGGTCCGGCACCGCCGTCTCCAGGACTGTTCGCAGTTTAACACGTTTATGCGACGTTCGCGGCCGCATGAGACTGTCGACTTCCAGCAGCAATTGCGGCAGCGGCGTCTCAATCTCTTCTGTAACGAGTTTGCCGGCTTCGATCTTCGAAAGATCCAGAATGTCGTTGATGACCGTCAACAGGTGCTCGCCCGCGCGGCGAATCGTGTTAATTGTCTGTATCCGTTGCGAAGAAGCCAGTTCAAGGATTCCCTCATCGCTAAGGACGTCGCAGTACCCAAGGATGGCTGTGAGCGGCGTGCGAATTTCATGGCTCATATTGGCCAGAAATTCACTCTTCGTCTGACTGGCTGATTCCGCGAGACGCTGGGCAGCAAGGAGCGTATTCTCTCGTTCGATCTCGGTTGTGCAGTCAATCACCGTGCCCAGGACGGCGATGATGTTGCCATGCCGATCGCGCCGTGGATGCCCGGCACTGTGGACGAAACGCACGGCAGGATTTTTCTCTCTCGTCTGCAGGGTCAGGTCATAGGGGATTCCGTCGCGAACACAGCGAGCGATAGCCTGGCTCTGGCGTGCGTGATCTGTGTCGATCAGGTCGTTGATGACAACGGGGTAGTCAGGAGGGCCTTCGGCTTCGCAGCGAGCGAACAAGGTGAATAACTGCTTCGACCAGGTGACTCTCCCGGAGGGCAGATCCATAAACCAATTTCCCATCTTCGCCACGTTTTGTGCTTCTTCAAGTAAGGCGGTCGTCCGCTGCAACTCGGCTTCGGCTGCTTTCTGGGCGGTGATATCGAACCGGATAGAAACATACTTCTGGATGTTCCCATGAGAATCCATGAAAGGAGCAATGGTGCTGTCCACCCAATACTGCGTTCCGTCTTTCGCCCGGTTGCAGACCTCGCCACGCCATGCGTTGCCGCTTTCTATCGTCTTCCACATTTGCTGCCAGAACTCTTTCGGATGTTCACCGGAGTTGACTATCCGATGGTCCTTCCCGAGTAATTCTTCAGGCGAGTAACCACTGAACTGGCAGAACCGCGCGTTGGTCTGGATGATACGGCCCCTGACGTCGGTCACTGACACGATCGCGTGTTTGTCGAGCGTAAATATAGAGGGCCTCACTCTCACGCAAGGCCGTCTCCGCTGCTGCCATCGCCGTCGCCAACGCCTCTTCGGACCGTCTGCGGTCGCTAATGTCGCGAACCACCGCCTGAATGACTGGCCGTCCATCCAGTTGCATGCCGCTGAGCAACACTTCCGCCGGAAACGTCGCGCCGGTGTCAGCTCGTTGATGCATCCATTCGAAACGCTGGCTCCCCGTGGTCATTGCTGCAGCGATCTTCTCCTGAGCAAGCGTAAATGAGTCTGTACCACATGGCTGTTCAGGCGGAGAATAGTTGGAGGGATGTTTCGAGCAGAAGTCTTCTCGACTGCCGCTACCCATGATTTGAAGTGTTGCCGTATTGCAGTCGAAGAATCCTGCCTCATCGAGTAGCATGACCGCGTCAGTGCTCGAATCAAAGAGCGTCCGGAATTTCGCCTCGGATCGCAGAATTGATTCTTCTGTCCGCTTTTGCAGGGTGATATCGTTCTCGATCGCGATGAATCCGGTAACTGCGCTGCTCGTATCTCGGAGCGGCGTGATCTCAATCCTCACCACATACTCCCGATTGTCCTTGGCGTAATTCACGACTTCGACCGTGACCCCCTCCCCTCGCCGTATTGCGTCACGCATACGAGCGACCGTAGCGACGTTGGTTTTTGGACCTTGAAGTATCTGTCCCGGCTTCTTACCAACCACCTCTTGGAGTGTGTAGCCGCAGAGCAGTGTGAATCCTTTATTAATCCACTCAATCTTTCCTTCCGCATCAGTCAGGATCACAGCGCTGCTGATGCGTTGGAGAATCTCTGCCAGACGCGCGGCATGACTTGCAGCCTTCTTTCCCGCCTCTTCCACCATTACAACCCCCTTAACCGGTTTTACAATCGCGTCACTTACGGTCGGTTCCACCGCCTCCTTGACGACGTTCAGTCGGCCCTGAACCTCCAGCATTATTCTCAATTCGCGATTCTTGCGACTGGCCTCCCCAGCCAGAAAGATGCACGCGAACTTGAACATGTCTTGGATCTTTCTATTTTGGGCGAGATCAGAGCGTTGTATTTCCGCCGGACAATGAATCTGCCGTGTGCTGCACCTCTCAGCAGACGATTTGAGAAAGGTCTTGTTTTTTGATGTGCGTGAAGCCGGTGCAAGGCAAATGGGTCAACAGCTTTTATCGACCACACGACAACACTGCTCGAAAGGAATATCGATGCTCAATGCTTCTCAGAAATGCACTTTGGAGCCGGGGTTTTCGGAAGAAAGCATCCGTCAAACACCTGAGCTGCGACGAACATGCAGTCGTTCAATTGCTCGTAACGTTACGCCGCAGCGTTATCCGGCAATCATTGCGAAGACCCGTGTCGCTGTGGCCGTCAAGCATCAGGGCTTACGAGTCCCACGCGAATTGCGTAGCGGACTAATCCTGCAACGTTGTGAATATCTAAGGAGTTCATGAGTGTCGTGCGGTAGTGCTCAACTGTTTTTGGACTGATATCCAGCTTCAAAGCAATTTCTTTGGTTGTGCAACCCTCGGCGAGAAGCTGCAGCACTTCTCGCTGTCGAGTAGAAAGCCGTTCCGCTGGATCCGCTCCAACATTGTTTCGGTTCTTGAGCCCTGATGCGACCAGCCTCGAGACAATCGGGCTCAGGAACACATCACCGCGCGACACGACTTCCAGGGACTCCAAGAGCTCCTGCGGACTGACATCCTTCATAACATAACCGGAAGCACCAGCCTGCAGAGCCTGCATGACATACTGCTCCGTGGCATTCATGGAAAGGATCACCACACGAACCTCGGGAAACGTCGCCACGATTCGAGCTGTGGCGTCCAGACCGTTCATTTCGGGCATCATAATGTCCATCAGGACAATGTGTGGACGATGCACATCAACGAGGTGGACCGCCTCCCGGCCGTTGCTCGCCTCGGCAACAATGGTGACTTCGGGCATCTGGTTGAGCAGAGCCCGAATCCCCGCACGGACCAAACCATGATCGTCTGCCAGCAGAACTCGAATTGGTTTCATCTCGCCTCTCAACTTTCCGATGCATTCAACTGCGATGGGAGAAAAACATGAATCGTGGTTCCCACACCGGATTCGGACCTGATTTCACATTTTCCATCCAGGAGTTCCACTCGTTCGCGAATTCCCAGCAGTCCAAGGCAGTGTCCGCGAGAAATACGTTGTTCGCTTGCGATGACATCGAATCCACGACCATCATCCCGAACGGATAACGTCACGCCGACATCGGATTCGTCGTAGGTAATCCAGGCGTGTTCCGCCTGTGCATGACGCTGGATATTGGTTATCGCCTCCTGCACAATTCGATAACACGTTATCCTTGAGTCGGACGACAGCTCCTGGCCAGCTGTCCTCGCATCGAAGAGAACTTCAAACCCACTGTGTTTTCGTTGTCTCTCAATAAACCATTGCAGGGTTGCGACAAGTCCAAAGTCATCCAGCATCTGTGGGCGCATGTTAAGTGACATTTCTCGCACCTGCTGTATGGCTTTCCCAACAATCTGCAGACTTTCATCAATCAGCGGGCTGCACTCCGTCGGGATGTTGGATTTGACCAATTGCAGGTGCAGGCTGACAGCCGTGAAAACCTGACCAATTTCGTCGTGTAGCTCGTGCGATATGCGTCTCCTCTCGGCTTCCTGAGCGGAAATGAGATGCCGCGATAAAATCAAAAGACGTTCCCGGCTGGCCAGCAGTTCATCATCCGTTCGTTTCCGGGCGGTGATATCCTGCCATGTCCCAAGGAGTCCGATCACCGTCCCAGCTGGGTCGTGCAGAGGTTTCTTGTTTGTCTCTAGACAGATCGTGGAACCATCGGGGAGCGTCATTGTTTCCTGAATGTCGAACTGCGGCTCTCCGGACTCCATCACAATGCTGTCCGTACGGACATAGAAGTCCGCTTGTTCCCGACTGAACGAGGCAACGTCATGATCCTTCTTTCCGACGATCGATTCCTCGGAGTCGTAACCCATCGCGAGACGGACCACACGGTTTGCGCCGCGGTAAGCAGAGTCGCGGTCCTTCCAAAAAACGCCCTGGGGAATACTATCCAGAATCAACGCCAGCATACTCTGAGATTCGCGTAAAGCCTCGGAGTCTCGCTTACGCTCGGAAATGTCGCGAAGAATGATAGTGAAGAATGATAGTGAAGAACAGCTTGCCGGAATCATCAATTTGCAGGATCGATGCCTCGGCCGGAAACTCTTCGCCGTCCAGTCGCAAGCCCACAATTTCCGTTCGCGCGCCCAGCTGAAGAAATGGGATACCGCTGCCCGCGAATTGCCTCACATGATCGTCACAAGCAATGCGGAATCGTTCCGGAATGAACTGGTGGAGGGATTTCCCAAGAACGTCACCGACGGTGCAACGAAAGATCCGCTCGGCCGCAGGGTTAAACAGGACGACATTCCATTCTCCGTCAAAGGTAATAATGGCGTCCATTGCAGACCGTATCAGCCCGGACAATCGTCGCTCACTCTTCCGCAGCGTTTGCTCCGCCTGTCTGCGTTCGGTAATGTCGCGAATGACGCACAGCATCATCGTCAACTCTTGCTCTGCATCCCAGAGCGGTGCCGAATGAGCTTCCAACCAACGTCGCGTCCCACGAAGTCCTGTAATCTCAAACGTGATTAAATCTTTCTTCCCAATTATTGCATTTTGGTAAAGATCATCAAAACTCGCGCGGCACTCGGGAAAAATAAAATTCATAATCCCGCGTGTCCTGACTTCGTCTACGGACTCTGCCTCCAGTATTGCGAGGCCCGCGCTGTTTATCTCGTGCAGACTGCAACTTGCCCCCAGCACAATGACACATTCAGGCTCGGCATCAAAGATAGTTCTGAATCGTCGCTCGCTTGCCAGCAGCTTCGCCTCGGCCTTGCTTTTAAACACGGCCATTTCGATCGTAATGCGCAGATCCCGTTCCGAAAATGGTTTGAGGATATAGCCGAAGGGCTCAGTGCTTTTTGCAAGGGCAAGAGTGTTGTCATCGGCGAAGCCCGTCAGGAACACGACGGGAATTGACGACTCATCACGGATTATCTGCGCAGCAGCAACACCGCTCAGAGTTCCGGACAGTTGAATATCCATCAGCACCAGATCAGGACGCAGCTCCTTAGCCAGCACGACAGCCCGCTCACCACTCCCCGTATGTGCCAACGGATTATACCCCAGTTGCTGCAATTGCAGCTGAATGTCGCGGGCCACAATGGCCTCGTCTTCCACAATCAGAATTGTCGTTTTCTTCATCGCTGACAATATCCAGTCATCCTCGAACAGATAATTCCAATGCTCGACTTCATTTATCCAACGAAACTGAATGACGTTAACGCATCGACCGTGAATATGCTACTGAATGTCGCCGATCGCCATGGCACGATGACCAGATCGCCGCCAAGGTGAGCGGCCAAATCGGAGGTCAGTTGCACTCCGAGAGTCTTCTTTCGCCTTGCTTCAAAATCCGCAGGCCAACCCATACCGGTGTCGCTTACGCGAGCGGAATGATTGTGTTGCAAGTTTCGTCAGGTAGTTGCCTAGTCCACCGCAACAACGGTACGTGAACGATAGAGATGTTCGTGCAGGGTCGCCATGGAATGGATGCGCCCCTCGAGATCAGCAAAAGTCTTCTTTGTAGCGGGCTCGGTAGTGTGAACGCTCTCCAGCCGCAGCAGGCTTATAATGACTTGGAAATTGTTGTTTATTTGATGGTGCACTTCCTTCAGGAGTGCTTCCTTTTCTTGAAGGGACGCAAGGATGTTTTTTTCCGACACCGTACGCGTGGTTACGTCCTGAATAGTGCCCCGTGAGCGCAGCGGTGTTCCATCAGAATCAAAGTCCGTTTCGCATTTCTGCTCGACATACTTGATTCTGCCGCCAGCCATTTGAAGTCGATGGGCGACACTGAATGGCTGGCGGTCCTTGCGGGACCTCGTGTAGGCTGCGTCAACCAGTTCGCGATCCTCGGGGTGGATCAGGCTCAGGAAATGCCGGTCACTGCGGACGGGTTGTGTCGGCTCGATTTCGAAAATATTGTAGAGTTGATCCGACCAGTCCAGTTGTCCCGTAATGAGATTCAGATTCCAACTGCCGAGGAGGGCAATGCGTTGCGATTCAGCGAGCAGCAATTGATTTTCCCGGACTATCTGGGAGGTTCGCATGCGTTCCGAAATATCACGAGTCACCGCGAGCATCTCTTTCACACGACCAGGCTTTTCCGGATCCCAAATTGGCGCGGCACGCTGCTCCATCCAGAGTCGGCGGCCATCGAGCGACACGCCCTGGAAAGACAGCTCGTGTGACTCACCACGAAATACGGCAGCCACACAGTCCCGAAAAGGCTTCTGGTGGTTCGAATCAATGAATTCGAGTACGTTCAGCCCAAGTACTTGCTCCAGAGAACTGGCACCAAGGATTTGCAGACCCGCTGAGTTTATCTCGAGCAATTTGCAGTCAGCGTCCAGGAGTTCGACGCATTCCGGCACGGATTCGAAGATCGTCCGCAGCCGCGCTTCGTAGTCTCGCAACTCTGATTCGCTCTGAGTGCGACTTGTGATGTCCCGAGACGAAGCATACAGAAAGGGTTCCTCATCGAGAACGACGGCGGTGGCTGTCACCTCAACGTCAAAGACGGTACCGTCTTTGCGGCGATGCCGCGTTTCAAAAATGGCGGGCCGCACTGACCGTTGGCTTATGATCCTTTGCAGTTGAGCGGGTGACCATTGCGCATCCCAGTCAGCGACATTGAGTTGCATGGCCTCTTCATACGAATATCCCAGCATGTCGCAAAATGCAGGATTGACTTCCACAACATTGCCGCTCGAGTCAAGGACGTGGATCCCTTCAGCAGCCGAATGAAGCAAAGCCCTGTATCGGCGTGCGCTGGCCTTCAGCGACTCTTCACCTCGTTTTTTGGCATCAATGTTCTTGAGTATGCCCAGTACTCGCTGTGCAATCCCGTTGGAATCGCGAGCGACAATGCTGGCAATCGAGAGAATCCACAGCCATTGACCGCCTTGAGTGCGAAGACGGTACTCCATCTCAAAGTTTGGCACCTCGCCGCGGATATATGCCTCAGATGTTTCACTGACTGTTTTGTGGTCGTCTGGATGAAGACGCTCAAGCCATTTCGCTTTGGTTTCCAGAAATGTCGCCGGGGCGTATCCGAGCATACTGGCATATTCCGGGCTCATTTCGACAGAGTTGTTCACCAAGTCAAGATAATAGAATGCCAGGCAATTAGCTCTCAGCACAAGTCGTATTCGCTCGTCATTGTCCTCAAGCGTCCGAACATTGCGATGCTGATCTGTCAAGTCAAGGCCGATAGCGAGTACGCCGTTGACGCTCCCACTCGAGAACAATCCGATCGACGAGTTCATGTTCGTGTTCCCCTTGTGACGTTATCGACCATTCCTTATTGACCAGTTCAGTCCGCTGCCATTCGGCGAGTCCCTGGAAAGCACAGTTTGCAGTCTGAATCTTGCCGCCTGGACTGACGATGATAATTGGTATTTGCATCAAATCAACGATCGAAGCAATTTAGCCTCATTGGCTTACAATCGACATGCGAGTCGTGTCCGAATCAGGCAGAATCAGGCAGCAGAATTTACGATCAAGAACAGACAGATGCCGAGCATTCGGGGTATCTTCCTTCGGCTTTGCACCTTGAGCCGGGTGAAATAACCGTCAACTGCAAATCGATGTGCAGTCGCGTTTCCGTGATCGAAGACACGTGTTGCTTTCTTGCCCCGTTTTTCTGCCCATGCTGCCTATACTCAACGAGCCGTGTTGGTGGTCTCGACTTTGACACCAGTCGCGTCTCGGTGGGCACGCAGAGTTTTGTTCATCTGAAATTCATTTTTGGGTCGCTTGAGAGTTCGGAAACCGCATGCGTCATTCGATCACCTGCCTGACCATCGGCGTTGTGTGAAAAGACTTCGCGCCCAAATCCAAATCTGTAGCGAAAGTCGTCAAGACTTTCGGCGATTCAAGGCGCATCCGAAAATCTTGACGACTTTCGCTACGTAATTTTCGCAGTGCCGTTGATTCACGACTCCCAATGATTTATGCATCTGAGACGACCGCCGCAAAGGATATCCATTTCCAATGGATGCATTTCTGGCGAGACAGCCAATTCTGAATCGAGACCTGCAACTGCGACTGCATGGATATGAGTTACTCTTTCGAAACGGCTCAGATGCTAACCGCTCGACGCCTGCCGGAATCAAATATTCAGAGCCTGCGTTTGCTGAAGTTGGTGGGTCAACCAGTGTTCAACGTTGATGAAGTTGATGAAGTTGATGAAGTTGATGAAGTTGAAATATGGAAAATGGTGATTGGGATGCAGTTGTCCAACTACAAATATTCTGGGTATCGAAGGCGCAGAAGATTTTCGACTTCACTCCGAAAGTATCGCATGGGCCGATCAGATGCAGGCTGGTGCGGGCGAACCTGATTGAGCTGTTGGAGAAATTTTACGTCCGGGACTAATCGGTGTCTGGATTTCTGACGGCCGTATATTCAGCTACGGAGAGCCGAGCGCGTCTCCAAACAGTTCTGGATGTGACTTTTGATACGTGAGCCAGCACTCATTGGCCCAACGCTGGTCTTCATCGTTAATCGCGGGACTGCATGGGCGTTCGTAGTGGATACGCAGCATGTAGCTCCCGTCTTCGTAGACCTGCTCAAACGCCGCTTGAAGATCCAGAGCAATATCGGCATCAGGCGGAACAAGCGGAATGCCGAATCTTGGAAGCCGATTACGCATTTGGCGCGGAATGATTTCGTATTGCGTGCGGCCTGGCTGGAATCGATTGACTGTGACCAGATAGTCGAACGGACTTATGGCTTCCAGTTGCTCCGTAGAAAAGTCGACAACTCGGGTTCCGCGTCGCAACAGATCAATTTCCACCAGATGTGTGGAACTTTCCAGCGTTGCCAGTTTCTTGCGGAGATACTCATCGCGCCCCGGACCGGGCGTCTTGTTGATGGGACTAAGAACTTCGATGACCGTGACGACTTTCAAGTCCTGATAACGGTCCAGGATCTCTATGTAGTGTTCGCGAATCGGATCACTGGGGATCTCCATAACCAGCGGATTTTCCAGATCGACGTCCACGACTGCCGTACCTGAATTTGAAGAAGCTCTCGTCTGACGGTTCGTTTTCTGAATCCAAATATCAGGGATACGCTGCGTTTGGGGAATATCGATGAGCACACGTTCTTCAACTGATGCCACATAGCGTGGCCGCAGAGCAGGGGCAATTTGTCCACGAATTGCATTGATCAAACCACTATGAACGCTGGTCCAGAGAATAGGATGTTCGAGGTAAGGGTCCATGCCTGGAAAAGGTGTTTCCATCGTAGTCATCTTTCAACGTCTCTTGATCGACTTTTCCCAAATGCCGGCAGGGAAAATTTTAGGCGACATTTGATCTCGCCCCGTGCCAGGTCGCCTACCACGAGCGGAAGATTTGTAATTAGTCAGCGCGGGCGAACACGAGACCGCTCCGGTTGGCTTGTCCAACCGGAACGGAGAGTTTTGCACGATAAAACGATGTCCCATCAGCTCAGATCCAGTACACCCTTGCTGTCGCCGAGCTTGTCGATTTTTGTTCCCATACGGTCGGCCATTGCAAGGAACAAATTGTTGAGTGGTGTTTCGTTCGGATGATTGACATAGCGACCCGTCTGAATCGTTCCGCCGCCTTGTCCCGCCAAAAGAATTGGCAGGTCGTCGTGTGAGTGGCGATTCGCATCAGCAATCGCACTGCCGTAAAGAATCATGCTGTTGTGCAGAAGATTGGAATCACCTTCGTTGGTGGACTTCAGTTTTTCAAGGAAGCCGCCAAACCGCTCAACGAGATAACGATCAACGCGAGCGATTTTTTCCATCTTGTCTTTGTCGTTCTGATGATGCGACAGCTCGTGATGTCCATCACGTACGTCAACATCCGGATATGTTCTGTTGCTGCCTGCGTCGGCGATCATGAGTGTCGCAATGCGTGTTGAGTCCGTCTGAAACGCAACCAGCAGAATATCGAACATCAGCTGAATGTGCTCCTTCAAGTCTGACGGCACGCCTTCCGGAAGATTCAGTTCCGGAATCTCCTTTGGAGCACTGTTCGCACGGGAGATGCGTGCTTCGATATCGCGGATGCTTTCGAAGTATTCATCCAGCTTGCGCTGATCCGCGCCACTCACGGCCTGACGAACTCGCTTGGCGTCTTCGCTGACGAAGTCCAGAATACTGCGACGATTGCGGAGGCGACGTTCCATATCGGCAGCCGATTGTGGATTGCCGAACAGACGCTCAAACGCCGATCGTGGATTCACTTCTTTTGAAGATGGTGTCGTCGCAGACTTCCACGAAATGTTTGACGAGTATGCACAACTGTAACCGGAATCGCAATTGCCAGCGTTGCGACCGCGATCGATGCCAAGTTCAATCGACGGCAAGCGAGTCTGGCTGCCGATTTTTTCCGCGATGGCCTGATCGATGGACTGCCCGACTGTGATGTCTGCCCCGGAAGTTTTGCGTGGCTGAGCACCCGTGAGATAAGCACTGGCATTGCGAGCGTGATCGCCGCCGCCGTCGCCGTTGGCTCGCGCGTGATGCTGTGTGAGACCGCTAAAGACTGTCATGTCTTCACGGAACGGCGCGAGTGGTTCGAGCGTTGGTGACAGTTGATAATCTTTACCTTCGCCGGTTGGTTTCCACTGATCCATGATGGCACCGTTGGCGATGAAGATGCATGCCATACGGACCGGTGCCGTCGGCGCGGTTGTGGTTGCCGCCAGCACGCCTGGTAGTCTCATAGATTCCAGCAGTGGCAGTGCCAACCCGGTTCCAACTCCACGCAGGATGGTGCGACGATTGAGTTTGCTGAGGATTGAGTGACTCATGTTATGTGCCTCTTCTGAATGGCGGGATTTGGGGAGGGTTGGATTCAACTGTAGGACGGGTCGGGAGACCCGTGCTACGTATCAAGTTTCTACTTCGCGGGTTCCAATTCTCTAGTACGACTTCTCTTCATAAAAGGATCGGATATCACTATTCCCTCAACAAGAGCAGAAAAGCGATTCCCGCGCTGTTTCATCAAGACCAGAGCCTGATCAACCGCACACTTGTCATAGTACTCAAGGCCACGGCCCAAAGCATAGGTTAAAAGGCGTTCAGCGAAGGCTCTGTGAAATTGTTCCTGCCGTCCGCGAATGATGGCAATCAGTTCAATCGGCCCCGAAAACGTCACGCCGCCGGGTAATTCCCCGCTGGAATCGACGTTATGTTCACCTTCTTGATCTCGCCAGCGACCGATGGCATCAAAGTTCTCCAGTCCCATCCCCAGCGGGTCCATTGTTTTGTGACACGACGCGCAGCCGGGATCTTTGCGATGAATTTCCAGTCGTTCGCGCAGGCTGAGATTCGCTGTGTCTTTGGCCGCTTCTTCCAGTGGTGGCACGCCAGGCGGCGGAGGCGGAGGCACTTCGCCCAGGATGTTTTCCAGAATCCACTTGCCCCGTTTCACGGGACTCGTGCGACCGGGATTTGATGTCAGCGTCAAAATACTGGCCTGCGTCAACACGCCTGAACGCTTGGTGCCTTCCAGCGAGACGCGAACAAATTGATCACCGGAAACTCCCGCAATGCCGTAGTGCTTTGCGAGACGCTCATTCAGAAACGTGAAGTCGGCATTCAGGAAGTCATCGATACTGCGGTTCTCTTTCACGATTGTGCTGAACAGCATTTCTGTTTCCTGACGCATCGCACTCCTCAGAGCATCATCGAAATCCGGGAACACTTCGGGGTTTGGCTGTACGTCGGTAAGGTTGCGAAGATTCAGCCACTGCGACGCGAAGTTTCGGCTGAGTGCATTGGCTTTGTCATCATGCAGCATACGTTCAATTTGTCCACGCAAAATGGCGGGATCAAACAGACGCTTGTTTTCTGCCAGTTGAAACAATTCTTCATCCGGCATGCTGCTCCAAAGAAAATAAGACAACCGGGACGCCACTTCATATTCGTTCAGCTTGCGCTCAGTGGCATTGCCTTCAGGATCGGCTTCTTTGCGGAAGAGAAAATCAGGCGACACCAGCGCGGCCTGAATAGCAACAAACAGACCGTAGTCGTAAGTTTCTTTGAACTCCGCCACGTTGCGATCGACCAGTTCCGCAAACCGAGCGATCTCCGCATCTGCCACCGGTCGCCGAAACGCTCGGTAAAGAAATGGTCGCAGAACCTGCGATGCTGCATCTTTCACCGTCACGCTGTCCGACGGGCGAACCGTCACGAAGCGCCGATGCGTTTCATGCCATGCCGGCGCACTTCCACCTTCCGGGCCGATCACTTCGATTGTTCCGACCGCAAGGTTTCGATCGCGGCGGCGTTTGTCTTCAGCTTCCGGAGCGTAGAAGTCATTGAGGAACGCTCCACCGATTTTGTGGCTGCCTGCAGTGAGCGTCATGTCATGCTCGAACCAGTCGGCTTTGCGATGTCCTTTAACGTCGAATTCGGTGACGTTTTCGCCATCGATTTGCAAGCCCATTTTTGCGTCTTCGTCACCCGCTTGTGTTGCTAAAGCTCGGATTCGAATTTTGTATTTGCCCTCGGCTGAAAGCTCCACGTTTGCGGAGACCGATCCGGTGGATCCAAGCATACGGAAACCTTCACCGTCCGGATCACCTCCTGCTGTGGATTCCGTTTTTTCGGCATTGAAGGTTTGTGACAAGCCCTTGGAGAAATCCCGCGTGTCGATCACGGCGGCGGCAATGATTTCCGCCGCATCCAGATATTTTTCCATCAACAGCGGTGGAACGCTCAACACATCACCGATGTTGTCGAAACCTTCACCAACGTCGTCTTGCGGAAACTCGTCCGCTGGCGTCAGACTGATACCAAACAGATCGCGAATCGTGTTGTTGTATTCGGCTCGATTTAAACGATGCAGCGTTGAACGGCCAGCGTGATGAATTTGAGTGCAATCAAAATTGTAAAGCTCATCATAAAAGATCTCGGCGACTTCTTTGCGAGCGTCTTCCGTTGGCTGCGCGTCGTAGTCCGACGGTGGCATGGCACCGGCGTTGATCATGCGATACACCTTTTCCCATGTCTTGCGGTCTTTCAGAAGCTGATCAACCGTCGCGAGTCCGTCGGTGATGATCCCGCCTTCCTGAGCTTCAGCACTGTGGCAGTCGGCACAGTGCGTCTTTAGAAATGGCAGAATTTTTTCTTCAAGCTTTTGCGTTCGAAAAGCTTTTTTTTGCATCTCAGCGTTGTTTACCGCTGACGCAGGTTGCGCAACTGCAAGTGACGCCGCGTTCCGGCCTACTGCGCTGTTCCTTGACGTATCGGCGTTCTCGACTTCACTCACGATAGAATCATGATTCGCGCGAATGACCGCAACGTCTTCGCCCTGATGCCAAAGCAGGTAGCCACCGATAGCAATTCCACCGAGCACAAGTGTGGCTGCAAAAGTGACAAGCAGCGGTGTCATCGAACTTCTGGCGGAATACCGATCAGACTGAACAGTCGCGCGACGCGCCTTCCGGCTGGAAGGTTTCGTTTCTTTGAGAGCTGCGGCGGGGTCAAGCAGCATCGGCTGTTTGCATTGTGGATTCGGACAACGGACTTTACGTCCGAGAAATTTTTCCTCGACGCGAAATCGAAAGTTGCATGATGCACAGCGAAACGAAGGATTCATGGCCCTTTGCCTAGCATACTAAATGAGATCTGGAGGATTTGTCGCCATAGGGAGGATGCGGACTGGCGAATTCAGGCAGGTTTATAATTGTCTGTTCCAGTATAACTCACAATCTGTTGATCTGATTCGTCGAAACTCCGCCAAAACGCGGGGTTTCTCTATCTGCGACTTCATTTCTTATGGAAAAGAGGACTCCGGACATCGAAGCTCGCCGAATCCTGACTCTCGAGGCTGCGTGGCGATCCATGCAGGCTGGTTGCCATCAAGCTGGCCAGTCCCGAAGACTGACTATTCGTTAGAAAGTCATGTTTTCGCAACAGGTAGGTCACAACTCCGCGCCACGCTCGGACTGTGTATGCGGATCATCGACGTGGAAATCTTCGCGGCCACCACAGAAGTAGGTTTCTCGAGGTTCATAGCTTGGCTGAGCGTTGCGTTCCGTGACGGTAATGGAATCGATTCCCCCGTAAAGAATCGTGTAGGCTTCTTCGAATCGTCCCCAGCGTTTTCCAAAGATCGCTTCGAGTTTAAAATTCGCATGTAAAAGAAGTTTCAGGCGATAATTCTCCTCTGGCAATTAGCGATTTGACGCAGGGGCAGGGGGTTTGTAGACTTACCGGTCTCACCTTAGTGCCCACCGGTTTGTTCTGACCCTGCCTCGATTTTGCCTTCATTTGAGCGACTTGAAAAAGTCCCGATGAGGGTATTGCCCGCTAGATTACGGCATTCCATGTGGACCACTGTCATTCATTTGACACTACATATTGCTGCGTTGAGGGATCAACGCTTGATGATGGAATGGAATCTTTCGCCGAACTGCCGGAGGATTCGATGCGTTGTCTGGTGTTTTTAATCTTCATGTTTGCGTTGATGCAACCTTCGTTGAACGTGGTTGGCCTAGCCGACGCTCTGGAGGTGACGCTATCCGAAGGCGATCCAGCTCCAATTTTCGAAGCACCGACGACGGACGGAAGTGTTTGGCGATCTGAAGATCACGTTGGAAGGAAATTCGTTGTCGTCTATTTCTATCCTGCAGATTTAACGGGTGGATGCACTCGCCAAGCCTGTGGTTTTCGAGACCAGATGAAAGAATTGAACGACGCAGGCGTGGAGGTTGTGGGGGTTAGCGGGGATTCAGTCGATAATCACCAGTTGTTTTCCAAAGTCAATTCGCTGAATTTTCCATTGTTGTCCGATGAAGACGGGAAAATCTCAAAAGCATTTGGAGTGCCGGTCCGCGAAGGCGCTACCATCATGCGGATGGTCGATGGCGTCGAACGATCACTCAGCAGGGGAGTTACCGCCAGCCGTTGGACCTTCCTGATTGATCCAGATGGCAGGATTGTGCATAAAAATACTGAAGTCGATGCCGAGCACGATTCGCAAAAAATTCTGGAAACCGTTGGACGAATTACTGCTCAAGCCGAATAGTAACCGCTAGTTCCGTGACAAAAGCGGTGAGTAGATGCTTTTCTGATCGAAACGATTGTGGTAAGACTTCCCCGTGTTTGTCGGGGTATCTTAGTGTCAAGTGGCTCAAAACAAGAGTGACTCAAAACAAGAGTGACTCGAAACAAGGGAGTTCAGTAGTATGAAGAAGTTTGTTGCATTGTGTGTCATGGGACTTTTGGCTTCTGCTTGTCAGTTCTCAACTGCTGCAGATCTGAAATCAGGATTGCAGGTTGACGACAGCCCGCCACCGTTCAACGTGACTGACGTAACTGGCCCGGTTGCTGGCACAAAGCTGTGCTATCGCTGCCAGTACGGCTCACGCCCGGTTGTCAGCATTTTTGTCCGCAAGATGGACAAAAATACTGCGAAGCTCGTCAAGCAGATTGACGAAATTGTTGGTAAGCAGGAAGAAAAGAAAATGGCAGCCTTTGTGACTGTCCTTTCGGACGATCCAGATGCTCAGGAATCTGTCCTGAAGAAGACTGCTGACGAGCAGAAGATTGCTCACACACCATTGACCGTGTTTGACAACGCTGTCGGACCAAAGTCATACAAGATCGACGAAAATGCCAACGTCACTGTAATGATGTGGGTTGATTCAAACGTGAAAGTCAACCACGCATACGCTGCTGGCGATCTGTCAGAAGAAGCGATTGCGAAAGTACTTGAAGACACTGCCAAGATTCTGAACTAACACATCTTGATCAGAACCAAATGATTCGAACTGAGGTGCCTACCAAGGCACCTCAGTTTTTTTACGCGCAAAGATACCAGTTGCCGCATTGCAGTCGCCTTTTAATGGTACGTTAGGCTTTTTAGCCTGACATGAAGAAGAACAAGTCAGCCTGGAAAGGCTGAAGTACTTTATTTCGAGACTGTTCCGTAGTCGCCAAACCATAAACCACTCGGGACGCGCCCGATCGAGCAACGCCATATAGATCGCATTTCGCATGTTGATCAATGTCACGGCATTTCACCGACCAAAATCTCGATCGGCGTCGTGAGTCATGATTCGCATCTAAACGTACACCGCGACGACCTCTGGAACGTACTCTCTGGGCGTGTCGAATCTCTACGTATGTTTAATTTCCTATGGGGATATACCCTACCGCGGCATGTGAGTGTGGCATGTAAAGTAGCCTGTAATATAAATCTTTGCAGAATCCGGATTCGGGATCATTGCGGAAAATAAAAGCGGCATTAACTTCCGCCCCACGCAGAGCCAAGGGAATCGGCTCGATGCTCAATGGAATGAAAAGCCAGGGCACACTGTTTCAGGCTTTCTTTCATGTCCCGCACCACACGTGAGTTTGTTAACGCACTTCGTTCATTAGTTCTTAGTCCCGGTCGCAAGCGAAGACCACGCAGGTCAACCCAGCGTCAAAACCCAAGCATCAGTACGCCGGTGGAAGCATTAGAACAGCGGCAGATGCTGGTCGCTCAACCGATTTCATTGACGGTGAGTCCTGGAACCACAACGGTGCCGATCACAGTCCAGTGGGTCCAGCCTTCGACCAGTCCCGCAGTGAGTTTTGACATCAGCATCACTCGCACTGGTCTCATTTCTGGTGTTAATGAGAATGTGTTGCTGGAAACAGCGTGGCCTGCGGTATCAGCACCGGGCTCGACGGAAACGTACACGATCTCAGAACCCCTGCCTGCGGGTTCGTATTCCGTTTCGATTACTGCACGGGACAGCGGGTCTATTCCTTCTACAGCGACCACGAATACATTTGCCGTCGCACAACTCGCGCCGCAGTTGCTGCGAGTTTCCGGTAAACAGCTTGTCGGTGCGAACACGCCGAATGCTCCGGTCGTCAGTTCGGCGGTCGCGTTGTCGTGGACCGTATTGCCAAGTGTGAACTCGTATTACGTCTGGATCGGGAAAAAGAATACTGCCACACCAGCTACGTATCCGCAGATTGCTGACTTAACTCCTCGGTCTGTTCAGGGCGGCGTTTACGAAGGAAGTCTTGATCCCGGCGACTACCGAGTTTGGGTTCGTGATTTGAACATTCAGAATCCAACGGCAAGTGATTGGTCGACAGGGATGGACTTTAAGGTCGTTGGTAGTGATTCACTGACCCCAGCTGTCACAAGCACAAACACTACGATGGGGTAAGGGGCGGCATTGTCGTGGCGTTCGGTGGCCTCTGCCGTCCGCTATGACGTCGAAATCACAGGTGCCGCCACAGTGACGGCATCAGTCGCCGGGACGGAGTATCGCGGGGGTGCAATTCCGTTTTGCGTAGTTGAAATGTGTTGATTATGCAGTGTTTTTAGTTGTTTTGGATTTGAGTTCAGAATCGAGGCTCATGGAGGTGGGTCTCCAGCACCATGACGTAAGGTGTCTTGATTTTTTGCTGTCCCGCATGAGGCGGATCCGATCATCCCAGCGATCAGCGATCACGAGTGACCGCAGTTGAAGCATCGATTCGGCGTTGTCTTTGCACCAGTAAATTCCGTTCCCCTTCAGACGCATGTTGATCACTCGCCGAATGCTGCTTTCGATCGCGCCGCTCCCAAGCGGAAGACCAAGACCTTTGAAGAACGGGTACGCCAGGCGACCCGCGTCACCGTGTCGCTGAAGGTAACTGATCTCCGTGAGGATCTTTTCATTCTTGTCGTCTTTATCCGCGTGCTGCTGAAGTTCTTTCACGACATAACGCCATTCGCCGTTGCGAAGACGAGAACGCAGATCGCGGTACGATGCCATGCGATCGTTGTCCGAACGCCCCAGCGTCTTCAGAGCCAATGACACGTGATGAGCCGCATGACAGTTATCCAGCACCTGATGAATTTTCACTGTATCCGAGATACCTGCCTGCTTCACAATCGTGGCGATCCGATCCCAGATCCAGACGGCTCCGTCGCTGACGAACGTGACGCCCTTTGCTTTGGCTGCCCCCAGTCGATGCAGATGCATGGCCACGATCTCGGCCATCGCATCCGGGCCGGTGAACGTCCCGTCAATCGTGGCTTTCGACTTCTTCACCATACGCCCTTTTTCGTTGTGAACAAAGATCGTCACGAGCTTCGGTTCACGCCATTCGGCATCGAATGACTGTTTCGCCCGAGCCTTCGAACGACCGGGAGCGTCGCTGATGATCTGGCCGTTTTCATCGCGTGTTTCAGGCTCCGGCGTGGCTTTTCGGAGTTCGCCGCGAATCCTGGTGCGACCTCCGTCGATCTGCACGGTGACACACAGACCGGCCACTTCGTTCGTGGATGTCAGCGTTCGTGGATGTCAGCGTTCCCGCACGCCATTGCTGAAGCTGTAGTGTGCGGAGTTTCAACAGATCCTCGCCGCACTGCTGAGCCACGCGACGCACGGCTTTAGTACTCAGCTTCAGGCCTTCGCGTTTCAGTTCATCGCGAGCCAGCTCGAATGACGGACACAGCGCACACTGGCGGGCGATCCGCGTTTCCAGAGCTGGCGATTCCTTCTTCCCGAAGCCGAACTGAGCGAGTTTAATATAGAGCCCTGTGGCCTGATCATCGGGCTTTCGAAACAGTCCTCGCTTCGGTTCGCAGTACAACGTCGTGGCCCACATCAGCACACCGCCAAGTCAGCGGATGGCAATCTTCCGCTCGCGCGGCTTCGCCAGTGGCGTTTGGTATTCCACGCGAGTTCGCTCACTGGCCGCATTCACTTCCGACGACTGTACAGCAACCGCAAGCAGCCCCGCAATCAAGAGCCCCGAACCTCGCAGATACTGGTTGCGAACTTCATGCTCGATGATTTCCAGTTCGCCCGGGTCCTTCAACAGCCGACGCTGCCACTCCGCAACCTGCGGAGTGACTTCGCCCGAAAACCGCACCAGCATTTCCATCGCCGATTTGATAAACTCCCCGTCCTTACCGTCCACCGATATCCCCTCCATCACACCGCCTCCCTGCGGATCTCATTTCAAAACTCTGCGACGCCGACGGAAGAATAACAACCTCCAAATCTCAAAAATACCTCAACCCAGATTGCCTGTCTAATCACGCAAAACGGAATTGCACCCGGCTGAAATTCCGTTAGATTCAAGCTTCGTGAAACGGCTGGAACTTTTCACCATTTCATAGATATAGAGAATAGCAATGACATCATCTCGACTGGACCTGGCGATTGCTCAGATCCACTTTGCCCGCGAATACACAAAATTACTGATCAGCGATCTCGAACCGCCTGACTGGTTCCGTCAGCCCACGGAAGGCGTGTCGCACTTGGCATGGCAAGTCGGACATTTGGCGATGGCTCAGTACGGACTGTGTCTGTTTCGTATGCGAGGCCGCGCGGACGTGGATCTGGAACTGATGACATCGGCGTTTCGAAAGAAATTCAGCAAGGGGACAACGCCTGATCCTGACTCATCAAAAAATCCATCGCCTGCAGAAATCTGCGGCGTGCTTGATCGCGTCTACGAACAGGCGATGCTGGAACTACCGACATTCACCGACGCGATGCTCGACGAACCCGTGGACATGCCATACGCGGCGATCGCCACAAAGTTCGGCGGACTACTATTCTGCTCCCACCACGAAATGCTCCACGCCGGACAAATCGGCCTACTGCGCAGGTTGATCGGCAAAGTTCCTGTGCGATGATTCAAATAAGCTCTAAGACCCAACGGATTCGCACGGGGGAAAAACCTAGTTCAACGACAAATCATGCGCGCGAGTGCTGCCGATGCCCAGATTGGTGATGTTGTGGACGTCATAGTTTCTGGCATCCCATCAGGATGAATCGCATTGGCTGTCCGTCAGCGGGACTATTTGTCAGCGGGGCCATCCAATGCTATTGCATAAACTCGTCACCCCCCGCGTCCCGCTTCAGCGCCGCAGCAAAGACGACACTCAGGCCGATCACGTCGGATCAGTAGTACGCAACGACTACGCGAAAAATGCAGCTTTTACAGTGTTTTATATGGTTTCAGCGTTCTGAAATAGTTCAGGAAAAGCATGAAAACACATTGTTGCGGGTGTAGCTACACCCGTTCAAACGCTGTGAATTGGAATCTCAACAACCAACAAAAAAGCCCGATCACCTTTCGATGAACGGGCATGAGTGATGAATTCCGCTTGTCGAGTTCGATGCCCCTATCCCGCCTGTGCATTCAAATCACGTCTCATGCGCAGTGGCTACTTTTTCTTCTCAGACTCAATCCATGCAGTGTCAATTGTGCCAACGGCTTTCATGAGGATCATCTTCCGTTTTCCGTTGAACAACTTGATTGTCAGTTCTCGCGAGTTTGCTTGCACAAACTCAGCCAATACGAGGTTGCCTGTACCTTCCCCCCACACTCTCAGTCCGCGAGCTTCGGCAATCGGACTCAATGTGGCCACTGTGTTGTCTGGGTTCGGTCGCACAATGTGCATCACTGTTCGCGAGGCACCTATCGCAGTGCTATATGTTTTGCTGCCAACGCAAATGAATGGTATTCCATGAACGTTTAGTAGATCATTATCGGCAATCCCTCTCGTCGAAATACCCTCAATCCAAACTTTGCCTCCGGCTCCCAAAAAGTTTTTCTCATCGACTATCTGGTAAACATGTATGCAACCCGCGTCTCCCAGCTGGTCCTTGGGATTTTGCCAGACAACAAAATGTTCGCCCTCTCGTAGATTGTCCCAACCGTAGCGTCCGCCGTTGCGGCTATTCATTTTTTTGGGGGATGACAGGCAGGCGATTGCGTAACTCCGATCGGCTACCGATAACTCATTCAGCGTCGCTGCCTCTTCGTTGGTCAGCGTCTCTAAGATCGTCTTTTCATCCTCTGCAGAGGCGAGCCCAGACCAGAAAGCCAAGGTAACAAAGAGCAACAGACATGCTTGGAGTTTACGAATCATCTTTCTCGTCCTGTACGGATTCAAACTGTATTTTGCTCGCTCCAGAATCCAGAAATTTCGCCCAGTTGCGAATGCGTTTTACCATCCACAAACGCGAACAGTGAGCTTTAGCTACATTGTTTGTAACGTTCAACAATTTGCATTGTCAATCATTTGGCAGTCAAACTCAACTTCAGACCCGATTGTTCTCCCTTCGTTGACTTTGTTCCTTCGCCTCAGCACGAAAGAGTTCAGCCAAATTCCAGACGAGTCAAGTTCGACAACCGCCATCCAAACGCCTCAGGCGCGATTCTCCGCGGACGAACTGCGGGGCCATCCAAACACGTTTGGTTATTTTGGATGGCCCCAAGTTTTGCAATTTTTGAACGATCACGATTGGAAAATAACGGCGCGTTGTCAATCGCATGCGTCGTCGGTCCCGCCATCGACCACGGCTGAGTATTATGACCACACGAGGTGAATCCGTGTTCCCGCCGCAACCATCGATGGCGATGAGGGAATACGTATTATGGGCTGTCGCACCACATGATGGTCACTGGCCACGCGCGCGAAGTTGACGTTGCAACTGTTCTTCCATGCCCGCCAGTTCAGACGCATCGCTTCGCGACAATTCATCCACCGTTGACTGTGGAATCCCCAGAAGTTGTTGCAGCAGCAGAATCCGTCCCACGACTACACCTTCCTGCAGTCCCTTCGCTTCGCCTTCGCGAACGCCTTCCTGCCGTCCTTCCAGAAGCCCGTCTTCGCGGGCCTTCTGCAGTCTTGCCGCTGCATCAAGCTGGAATTTTTGGCGGGCAAAGTAGAGCCAACGTTGTGCGGGGGTTTGGCTGATCATTTCTAATACTCCTGCGGCTTCAACGATTTCTTCATCCGGAAATAGGCGTCGAATTTCGGTTTGACTCAGTTGTTCTGCGTTGCGCAGAAAATACGCCCAACGTTCCGCTGGCGATGAATTGTACACATTCTCGGCACTCAACCGGAGTTTTGACAATTCCAAAAGATGAATTTGCAGGTCGTCTGTCAGAATTGAACCCGTCTTTTCACGCAGTCGAAAGTCCAGGTGCAGCCCCGGAACCTGCGGAAACATGGCCTGAGTCAGCACACAGATACTGATGGCGGGCCGGAGTTCCGGGTAGCCTTCGCCTTCCCTCAACTGGCCGATGTACAGGCATGACGCATAGTACACCAGACGCTGCGACATTCCGGCGGGCAGCGTTGTCTGCATTTCAATGTTCAGCAGACGACCATGCTCATCAGTCGCCAGAATGTCGAGAACTGAAAGTTTGTCGTCTTCGAAATCCTTCTCCAGAAAAGGATTCAGGATCTCGACATGCGTGATTCTCGGCTGATCGACCAGAATCGAATTCAGAAAATGGATTGTCACACCGGTATGCTCAGGACTTCCCAGCATCAGCTTGAATGCGAAATCCACCAGCGGGCTGATGCCGATTGCCATGTTGCTCTCACCACAGATTCTTCGCCGCCACCATCAACGGCTCGCCAGTCCACCATGAACTCACCGCAGTGTATCAGCCGCATGCGGCAGCGGAAACGCGAACCCCGCACAGGCAGAAGATTACTTCATGCCTGAGCCGCTGTGCGATTTGTTCTGCGGCGACAGTCAGTGGATTCATCCCATTGACTCTTGTTGCTGCGTCGTGTCGTGTTTTTCAACGCAAGGGCGCTAAGGCGCAAGGGCGCTAAGGCGCAAGGTCGCAAAGTTGAGTTGCAGACATGCCAACGCATTTTCACTGATGCACTGCCGCTTCCTTTGCATCTTTGCGCCCCTGCGCCTTTGCGTTAAAAACTTCCCAAAACCAAAACTGCGGTGCGGAAACTGCGGTGCGGGGAAACTGCGGGGCCATCCAAACACGTTTGGTTATTTTGGATGGCCCCGACACTAAATGAAAGGTCTTTGGAAATCTCAGGTTGATCCCAGTTCGGGCACATCGATTTCCAATTCTGTGCCATCCGGCAGCCCATCAAGCTGAGCGTGGATCTGACCACAATATCGCCAGTAATCGGCAACCGAAACGACATGGATATTTGCGATGTCGAACTCACCGTCCAGCACCGGCAGCGTTTTGAAACCATAACACTGGCCGCCACCAAGCGTCTTTCCAGCAGCCACGGTGTCATCGGTCAGGCTCATCAGGAACCAATCATCAGCGTCGTTGGATTCTTCGAGTATTTCCAGAAATTCTTCTTCGCTCGATGCGACTTCCGCTAGTTCGCCGTCGCTGATGTTCAGCCAGTTTACGGAGCCAAGTTCATCGACAAAGAACAGATCACCGAAGCGATTCATCAGCCATGGAGCGACTTCCATGTCGTCTTCCAGCAGCCATTCCCATGAACCAAGCAGTTCCTTCCAGTCGAATCCGGAATGGTCAATTAAATAGTCTTCGGTATTCATTGGCGATGTGTTCCCCTACAGAAAAAAACGTTGTTGACAACCGGATTATATACAGTCGGGCGATTCAAAATGTAGCCATCACGCTCTGCGTGATGAGCCCTCGTTCTTTTGCATTCAGGTATCATAGCCAGCTGCCATTGTCAGTCGCCACTGGCGGCTGCGGAACTTCCAATCGGACAACTCGCCCCGCCATCGCAACACCGACACTCAAAGGCTCGTCTCGACGGAGCGAGACGGCTACATTTACTGAATTCCCAGCAAGTAGCTCAGATTCGTTGGCGAAGGTGGCCCGAACCGTGGTTCCAGCGAAACGCCGACGCCGACGTTGCTTTTGCTGAAATCCACGCCCAGCCCGAAGTGCAGAATCCAGTCGAGGCCAACTCGCGACACCGTAACCGACGTACCCCGGGCTTCACCCTCAGCCACATCGTATGCGCAGGATGCGGTCGATATCCATTTTGGACTCATCTGATAACTGTAACTGCCGATCAGCGTCTGGCTATCCAGATAATCGCCCGCCTTCACCTGGCGATATCCCAGATAAACGCTGCCACGCAGGCTTCGTTGACTCAGAACCCCGACGCTCCACAAATTCTGAGCATTCTCGAACAGATCCCAGTTGGCATCCGCCAGTACGCTGGTGCGGTCGCTGAGGTTCCAGCGATAGTGATTAAACAACAGGCCAAAATCCTGGCCAAAGTTGTCGCGTTCAGCTTTCGGAAAGTACGCTGCACCGTTTTCCCACGTTATCCAGTCACGAATTCGCGGGGCATTAGCCGGGCCGACTTTCGTCTGCAGGCGATTGCGGAAACTGAGTCGCAACGCTTGAAAGTTGTCCGCAACTTCATGATACGGAGCACTCGTCCACAGGCCAGCTCCATTCCTCAACGCATAGTTACGAGGATTGAATTCTGCCGGAACCACGCCTGGGAAAATCTGCGTCGTATATCGGGCTCGAAAACGTTCCTGTGAGTTGTCATCAATCTCGTTGTATTGAGCAATCTGGTTCAGACCCTGCGACGATTGAGTATATGCGTATTCCAGCAGAGTGTCGTGTTTATGAGCCAGTCCATTGAGATTGAAAATATCGCTGCGGACAAAAGGGAACACTCGCGTTGCAGTGACGCGAGCTCTGACACCGGTATTCATCAGATAGCGATTGACGCTGTCACTGGTGAATCCCTGCTGCCAGTACGCGGCTTCACCCATGACGAAGGGTTCCAGATTGATTGGACCCACCATCAACGGTGCCGTCAATTCATGCCGCGTCATCGCGACAAGCCCTGACGCATCTGTATTGTACGTCATACCCAACGGTGTATACGGATCATTAATATCTGTCGGTGGCCGAAGCTGTTGTGTATCCGCATATCCCGCGCTGGAATGACTGCTCCAATAGAGCAGACCATTAAACAGCGGCTTCGAAAAGCTGTACAAATCCGCTCGCGGAAGCCAGTCCGTTGTCGCTTCGAAACCGTTGAGATCTGTACGGCCCCACAACATGGCAGAGTATGCCCCCATGTCCTGACGAGCCCCAAGCACCGTTTCGACATCTTTATCGGTATCGAAGAGGACTTCGTTGTATTGTTCCAGATAGTTGCGATCTGACAAATAGCCGATTTCACCAAAGACCAGTGCATCGCCGGGAAGATTCTGACGATGGCGGAAAGTGATTTCTCCACGATTGCGACTTTCCGGCACCAGATGACGACGGTCAAATCCAAGGTTATCGTTACCGCCGTCGCGTTGATACATGCCAATACCTTTGCCCTGATAAGAGCCAAGGCCATTTGCCCCGTTGTAATCGACAGCCGTGCCGATGCCGGGACCGCGTTTAGACATGTAGTTGGCCAGCAGATCCCATTCCATGCCGGGCATCTTGGGAAGCCCAAACAGGCGATTCATATTCCAGACTGTCTTCGCTTGCACGCCGAAAATATTATCGCTGGTCACGATCGCTCTGCGAAGCGGGATGCCTGGATCTTCTGCCGGACCGCTGATCTTGGGAAGGAAGAACACCGGAGTGTCACCGACCACAAATTTATTGTTATGACTTGTGACCCATGTCGATTGCTTCATCACCGGTTGACCGGTAAACGGATCGGTCCCGGAAAACAACCCCGGGCCCGGGGCGACAAAGATATCGCTGGCTTCGATGCGATATCCCGGTTCGCCGTAAGGACTTGTCGTGGCCCAGGCGTTTTGAGCGTGAAAACGATCCTGACTCAGCATTCGCATGCGTTTTGCTCGCACTCGAAAATCACTGCCCGCCGTCGGCAGGAAGGCTCGCAGTTCGGCATTCAGCATCAAGGCTCGGTTGGAATTCGCGTCGAAGAAAGCGTGAGTCGCGTGGATCACGTTCTTTTGTTGTCGAATGACGATATTTCCTTCCATGTAGACTTGCAGCTTCGATTCGCTTGGCTGCACAACCTGACCACCAGCTTCCAGCGCCGGACCTTCACCAGCCTGTGTCCAGACAACGACGCGATCAGCAGACAAGTCGATCACGCCCGGCGAGACTTCTTCTCCGCCAAACGGAACTTCCAGTCCCTCAACAAGTACATTGACGCCGCCTGAGATGACGTGCACTTGTTCTGACGGAACGGTGTCTCGCGATTCAAACGAATCGAATCGCAATGAATCGCTTGAACGTGGCCGAATCTGAACTCGCCGCAATGAACTGCCGCCGCTGGATTGCGCGGCAGGCAGCGGAACAGTGAATGAATCCTGCGGCAGTTGCAGACTCACCGTCGAAACGTCTCCAGCAGCGCCGGGATACAAACGATTCACTGCCTTGCGGAGTAGTGGATTATCCTTGCTGCCCGGTGTCGAATCTTCAACGTCGAACTGAGGTGCCTGCAATGATTCCAGACGAACGGCTTTAAAAGCCTGATCTCGATGACCAGCGCGAGAATCAATGGCGACATTTTCTCCGTACACGCCGACTTCAAATCCGGATTCGGTGCGTGACACAAATACGGCCAGATTCGTGCCGGAAATTTTGAAGTTGCCCTGCGTCAAAGTCGCGCGACCTATAATCAGGTGCACCTGACCATCGTCGGACGCAAATGTTTCCTCGTGCTTGCCGCTGATCAGAATCGGTTTCTGAATATCGTCCGTCACAAGTTCCACTGATGCGGCCATCGTTTCTGCGCTCTGCCCATGCGCATCGCGACCGTTTACGGACAACAGCGTTGTCGTAAGTGTCATGGCAAGGAGAGACAGAACGGAGCGATGAATCATTCAGTCGCCGTTAGTGTCGCGTTCAAGACGGTGGGCTCTGGAAAGCAGACGAAGGGACCGGGCAGAACGGATCAGGTGATCCGGCATTCCGGGGTGAGATGGGGAGGACGTTTAAACGAGTGAGACGAATGGCTGATGTGTGATGATAGGATGTCTGTGAGGGGAGATATTCAAAAATCAAAAACGGTGTTGAACAGCAGCAGCCCGCCCGCGAATCATTTTGCCATCCTGGCGCAGTGATTCGAGAATGAAATACCGCAGCGAACTATACGGCGAGTAGCGAAAACGGGTCAAGATCGCCCGGTGCTGCCTGACAGATTGTAAGTTGTTGTCTGCACACAGGTTACGAAAACGTGCTTGACCTGAAATCGCAATTTGTCGGGCAATTCCCAAAAGAATGGCGACGAAAGAAGTATTGACACGCATTACAACCGATGAGCCAAAAGCAGCCGCAAGCTTTGAACAACGACCACACTCACCACAATTGTGCCGCCCCACAGAAGCATTTTGGCAACCATTGGTTTCTGCCGACCGACGACTTCTGCGATGACGACAACGATCAGCGTCATCATCAATTTGTACCCCGCCATTCCGCGAAATCCCCACTGGGATATAAACCACAATGCGACCGGATTGCTCTCGACGATCGGGGTACGTGTCATTCCGTTATTGCTGTGATGCAAAACCAGAAACGTCAACGCCACATCCATCGCGCTGGCCAGAATAAACCAGCTCAGTTCCGTCTCAAACAGCAGACCACGACGCTTCATATGAGACCTTGCCTGACTTTGAGCCGGATGCGTGAGAAGTCGCTCGATGGACGTTTGAATGAGAGACTCAGAAAGCAGGACGTCCTTCTCAGGCCGTCTTGGTGTGAAATGTAGCAGAAGCTTTCTATTGTATTTCAGGACGGCCCATGAAGGCCATCCTACAGATCGACTCCCCCCACGTTCGCTCGGAGAACTCATTGTGAGAACAATCGCACTCCTATTCTGCTGCTTGTCGACCGGAATCGCAACGGCTCAAACGAAATATCATACGCCGCCGCCGTGGACGATTGACGCGATGAAGCAGCAGCACCAGTACGAACTACTGTCTCCGTTGCTAACTGACGACGGACGCAAAGTTTCGACTGCGGAAGAATGGTCTGCACTCCGCCGACCAGAATTGTTACAGCAATGGACAAAGATTCTGGGCAAACTTGAACCCAGCTCCGATGATCAACAGTGGTTCGGCGATATCACGAAATTCGTCGAAGTGAGTCGCCAGAAACGCGACGGCTATACGCGAATCGAATTGAAACTACCGATGGAAACCGATTTTCTACAGCCGCACCTACTGCTCATTCCTGACAACGCACAGCCGGGAAAATGCCCGGCGGTCATCGCATGGACTTCCACCGGTCCGGACTATGCAGAGCCCGAAAATTGGTGGGGTTCATGGTTGGCGCAAAGGGGTTGTGTCGTGCTGACAGGCTGGTCGTTTATTTGCAATTACCGAGATGACACCAGCTTCCGAAACGCTGTCAGTGAGAAAATCTACGAGCGATTTGGACACTGGCTTCCGCTGGGAAAAATGGTTCACGACGCGCGGCGGGAGGCGGAATTTCTGTGCAGTCTGCCGGAAGTGGATGCTCAACGCATTGGCTTTATCGGATTCTCGCTCAGTGCCAAATCGGCGTTGTATGTTGCCGCGTTCGCGCCGGAAATCAGTGCGACCGTTTCCATCGATCCGCATCTGGCAATGCATGGCAATTCCAACTATCACGATCCGTGGTATCTGGACTGGAAGCGGCCGTTCGATGATATCCACACGGACAACTATCCTGTCGCCGAGCTTCGCGGAACGACCTGGAGCTTGCTCGATCGCGACCCGACTCGCCCCGGCTTCGAACACAATCATCACGAACTCTTGGCACTGGCCGCGCCGCGTGCGCTGATGGTGATTGGCTGCAGCACTGATAAGGACACCGCTCCGCATTCCGACGACCGCCAGAGCGCGGCATACATCAACGGTGCGAAAGAAGTTTACAAGCTGCTCGACGTCGCATCACGATTCGAATACGTGCCACTCACCTGTGGTCACAAGGCTACGGGGTCGGAGATCGACGCCGCGTGGCAGCGATTCTTCAGTCAATGGCTGAAGCTGTAAGTCAAACTTCCGCTGAAGCAGTTTTCGCGGCCGTCGCTTTGCTGGTTGATGTTGCTGCCAGCATCTGCAACGCACCAAAGAAGACAACCGAGAACCCAACGTCTCCGGCAAACGTACCGCGTGCAAATGGAATTGCTTTCGTGAAGCAAGTTGCCAGACCGGCCAATGTTCGAGGATACAGAAACTGACCACCATCCTGTGGCATGCACCATACGCCAAAATTACTGATCACAAAGAATGCCGCTGCAGCCATGAGTCCCGTACCGAACGCTGACAGCATATTGGACGGACGAAGCGATCGCCCAATTGCAAAGATCGCCACGTACGCAGCGTAGTCGAACATCCATGAGCCATAAAAACCGTAGCCCGTTCTTGATTCAATCACGCAGTCCGTCAGCACTCGGCAACTCAGTGGAATCAAAAGTCCCAGCCACGCAGGACGCACAGCAGCACCGCAAAGAATTGCCAGGGCACCCATCGCGGAGAAGTTGATCCAGGGCAGTGCCATCAGTCGCAAAGATACGGCAATCACGCACGCTGCTGTCACAACAAGCCAGGATGTTTTGTTCATCGGATTCATTCTAAGTTCGTTAGTCTTTAATGGGCGGCTCGCCGCAAACGATCGTTTAATGCAACGCCTAGTCCGTGAGCGGGAAATTCATGGGCGATGATAACGTCAAGATCGGATGAGTCGAGAGTTCTCATGGCCGCAAAGAAGTTTGCAGCACAAGTTTGCAGGTTTTCATCGTCACAAAGGGTGTCAATTCTCGCAAATCGTCCAGAAAACCGGCATTTTCCGGCCGTCAGCAGACCGCATCTCAGTCCCGCAATTGGTTCTGCAGTCTGGTTGTGAGGGATCACGATCAACCTGGTCCCCGGTGCATAGTGGCGACTCAGCATCCCCGGAGCCGGTTGAGCCGCATCGTCCTGAGTCGCATCGGACGTGGCAATTTCCACAGCGCCGATCAGGCGTTTAATGTCTTCCACCGGACATCCACCGTGTCGCAACAGCAAAGGTCGCTCAGTCATCAGCGACAGCACCGTCGATTCCAAACCGACCTCACACGGACCACCGTCAACGATGCAATCGACCTTGCCACCCAGCCCATCAGCCACATGCTGAGCTGTCGTCGGACTGATGCCACCGAACGGATTGGCACTCGGCGCGGCGACCGGACAGCCAGCGATTTTCAGAAGTTCCAATGCCACCGGATGACGCGGAATACGAATGCCGACACCCGGTAAGCCAGCCGTTACAAGATCCGGAATGCAGTCTCGCTTTGGCAGGACGAGAGTCAAAGGCCCCGGCCAGAACACCTCCGCCAGTAATCTCGCCGTCTCGGGAAACTCGCGGACGACACGATCCACCTGTGAGATGTCGGCCACGTGGACGATCAACGGATCAAACGTCGGGCGTTGTTTGGCTTCAAAGATGCGAGCAACAGCGATCGGATTCGTCGCATCAGCCCCAAGTCCGTAAACGGTCTCGGTGGGAAATGCAACAAGATGTCCAGTACGCAGCAGTTCGGCTGCCGATTGAATGTTGGTGGTGAAAGAAGTCATGATCTCTGCATAGACAGTGGACGGCTACTTTAGACTGTACGAGGTCAGGAATGATGCCTTCAATGGCCATCGTTGCGCATGTCCCTTCTCCCCTTGGCAAGGGGGAGAAGGTGGCCGGAGGACGGAAGAGGGGGTTGAAAATTGTTGAGCATAGCGTGCCAGAAATCATCTGAACTTTTTCCCGCTCCCTCCCCGAGGAACATTTGTGAAATTTGAAAATCTTCTGCGGGGGAGGGACAATCGTAAGGCACCGGCAAAATTATTCTGGACCGTGCGGAGTATAACACCATTTCGTTCGAGCAGTGGGGCTCACTGGGATTCTCTGCTACCTCTGCGCCCTTCTGTTCAATCATGCGATTCATCGTCCTGACCCTAATCGTCCTGTCAATTGAAGTTTTCCGGAGACGCCACGGAACCCGCATATCGGATTCGCACGGTTCGCTGATCATACCGCACCCTCTGAAATTGACCCCCGTTTTTTCTGACAGGACGATATTTTGACTGTTCGCTGTGCAGTGTGCTCAAGACTCCATGCCGTAACACGGATGCGCGGCGCTCCTATTTATGATCGCCTTTCACATGCTTTACAGCGCGATAGATCATCAGGAAGATTCCGCTGGCGAAAACGCCGACGATCAACCCTGCAAATGCGCCAGCCAATGCGCCTGCGAACCACGGCAGATCCCAATCTGGATTCAACGCTGCGGAAGCACCGCCAATTGTGGCCAGTACAAGAACGGTGATTCCAATAAACTTCGCCTGGAAAACATTGTCGCTCTTTCGTACGTTCAGTCCGACGACCGTGTCAGAAACGATATTGTAGACATCTCGGCCGGAAGTATCCGGCGGCGTGTTGAATCGAGACTCCTCTGTTTTTGATGAGTCCGGTGTGTTTGTATCAATGATGGAAACTTGCCGGAAGCTCTGGAAGTTCTTGAGCCGCTTCTCGGCGAGGAGCCCACGGACGGTGATGTTGCGTTCCTTGCGGGTGATGTCTCGTCGCGAATGAAACAGTTTGCGGAATCCGCTGAATTCTACAGCCGAGTTCCACGACTGCATTCACGAAGGGAAGAAGCTTGTTTTCGCGCGGGAGACATTCTTCTACTTCGTCAGTTTCAATTGTCTGCTGCGGAAGGTTTTCTTCGTGACGCCGTCGAGCTCAATCCTCAGAATCAATATGCCCTCGCGCACCTGGCCGGACTTTACGGTCTTTGTGGGAACACCAGTGAAACGGCAGCGCTGCGATTCAATCGCGTGCGCGCCGGACAATTCAGTGAGGTCGATCTGGTTCTTTTGGCGCTGGGTGATACCGCTGCGGAAAACTCAGAGTCGCTGAAGGAATATCTGACGAACAACCCGGATGATCCGCTCACGATCCTGGCTCAGGCGCATCAGGCGTGGCAGCAGCATGATCTTCCAACAGCCAGAACACTGTACGAACAGGGATTGAAGCAGCGATCCGAATCTGCCGACGCGCAGGCCGGACTGGGTCGCATTCTCAGCGATCTGCCCGATGCTTCTGACTTCCTGAAATGGCGTTCGCAGCTCAGCGTAACTGTGGCCGATCACGCTGAGGTCTGGGCCGTCTTTGGTGACTGGTCGTTGCGACAGCAGGATTCTCGCGGGGCGATTCGATGTTTTTGGGAAGCGGCCCGCCGCGATCCCGCTCATCGTCGTGCTCATCACCAATTGGGGCAATTGCTGGCGTCCATCGGAGAGACTCGTCTGGCGGAAGGGTTTCAAAAGCGAAACGAAGCGTTGCAGGAGTTTCTGTTGTCGGCCAAACAATTCAATCTGGAACCGACTGCGGCCAAAGTTCTGCAAACGATCGCAGCAGCAGACCGTTGCGGTCATGCCTGGGAGGTCTGGGGGTGGGCCGAAGTTCTTCGAGTTCGCTTTCCGCAATAAGCGGCAACTGTCAGCGAGATCGGAAAGCCTGCGGTGGATTCACCCAGAGTCATGCTCGATGCTCAGCCGGCATTACATCCGGGTATTACTGAATTTGCACTTCCTCGTTGGATGGACAATGGAATCGGGGACGATCCAATGTTGTCGTCGGTGCCCACTGAAGCAGCATCATCAAGTGGACGAATTCAGTTTATCGACGATGCCGAACGTACAGGGTTGAAATTCGAGTATTCTCATGGCGACGACGTTCCCGGGCCAGGGATGCGAATGTTCCAGTTTTCGGGCGGCGGAACTGGCGTGCTGGATTACGATCGCGATGGCTGGCCGGATGTGTACTTTACTCAGGGAGGTCTCTGGCCGGTTGTCCAAAGCCCGATGCCTTGCGATGTTCTGTTCAGAAATCATCGCGGTTCAAGCTTCGAGAATGTTTCGAGTCCGGCCGCAATTTTTGAACCTGGATACAGTCAGGGACTGGCTATTGCGGACGTTGATGCTGACGGATGGCCCGACATTTTCGTGGCCAACGTCGATGGAAATCGACTGTTCAGAAACAACGGAGATGGCACGTTCGACGACATCACGGACTCAGCAAATATCGGTGGCGACAAATGGTCAACCAGCGCTGTTTGCGCGGACTTCAACGGCGATGGTTTGCCAGACTTGTATGTCGTCAATTATCTCCAGGGGCCCGACTTGTTGACCCGCATCTGTCATCAGGCCGATGGCACTTTGCGAGCCTGTACGCCGCATGAGTTTGATGCTGCGGATGATCAACTGCTCATGAATCTTGGCAATGGGCAATTCGTGGATGTTACTTCCCAGTCCGGAATACTTGCTCCCGGTGGCAAAGGATTGGGAGTTGTTGCAGCGGATTTCGACGGCTCTGGTCGGTTGAGTGTTTTCGTCGGAAATGACACGACGGCAAACTTCTTTCTCCACAATCAGACGACAACGATCGGCGAAGTTCCACATTTTGAGGAATCGGCCGTTGTCGCAGGGCTGGCTTTTGATCGTGAAGGAAGGACTCAAGCCTGCATGGGAATTGCGGCCGGCGACGCAGACGGAGACGGCCAGCTTGATCTGTTTGTCAGCAACTATTTCAATGAATCAAACACTCTCTATCAGCGACAGGCCAACCTGCTGTACTTCGACACGACGGCCGATGCCGGATTGCGAGAACCCAGTATTCGCCAGCTTGGATTTGGTGCGCAATTTCTCGATGCGGATCTGGATGACTGGTCTGATCTGGTAGTGACCAACGGCCATGTTGACGACGAAACAGCACGAGGGATTCCTCTGCACATGCCGACACAGTTTTTTCGAAATATCGGCGAGGGGAGATTTCAGGAAGTTCCGGCAACACAACTTGGAAAATGGTTCGCGGGCCAGTACCTCGGCCGATCAGTCGCTCGTGTTGACTGGAATCGGGACGGACGTGAGGACATTCTGACAAGCAATCTGGATAGCCCCGCCGCCTTGTTGACTAACGAGTCGACAGGTATCGGCGGATTCATCGCAATACAACTTGTCGGTACCACGAACTCTCGTGACGCTTTCGGAACGGTCGTTGAGGTCAAGACAAACGCACGCACGATTTCGCGTCAGTTGATAGCAGGAGATGGGTACCAGGCCAGTAATGAGAGGCAATTGATTTTTGGGGTGGGCGATGATTCGGATGTTGAGATTTCCATTCGATGGCCCTTGGGGCATGTTGAACGTGAGGACGGCGTGCCTCGCGGGGAATTCTGATTCCTCAATCAATTCGTGCCGTCGATCGCCTCAACACTGGGCGCAGCAAATTTGCTGCGTCTGGTGTCGTTTTTGGGGGCTGAGGAAATCAGACGAATCCTCAGTCTGCTGCTGTTAGTCGTTTCTTACAATTTGTCCTCGTTAAGGTTGATCACTTATGGTTTCTTTTCGTTTTGGCATTCTCGCAATTGCTATTGGACTCTTCACGCTGCCCGGATGCGGTGAAACGTCTACTATTCCAAAGACTGTTGAAGTGGCTGGGACTGTGACTCTGAATAGCGAACCTCTGACTGAGGGGATGGTCAATTTTTCTTCTTCTTCGACCGGTGATGCGGCCAATGCCAAGATTGGTCCCGGCGGACGATTCCTTTTTGGCAACGGTGTACTCCCAGGATCTTATCGAGTCACAATTACTCCTGTGGGATCCGATACTCCGCCTGCCCCTGGTGTCGCGCCTCCTACGTTGAATCTTGAGATCCCTACAAAATACAATGACCTGGCAACTACAGATCTGAAGGCGACAGTTGCACCTGGAAGTGATGAATTCACATTCGACCTGAAATAAGTCACGCTGGCAGCGACATTTTAGACAGCGCTCACAGAGGACTAGGCTCAACCTAGAATTATGGGTCGTAGCGAAACTCGTCAAGAGTTTCGGCTACCAACAGTCCCGAAAGTCCTGACGACCTTCGCTACGGACAAATCGGACACTTATTAATCGAACAATCCTTAGCGTCCTGTCAGCGTCAGTTGGCGGTTTGAGAAGAACCACCTTTCCCACCCACGACAGCATCAAAATCCGATTCGGCGGTGAGCGAATCGACGTTTGCGGATTTAAGCGGGCTCATTGGATGAGCGACCTGGATGGCTCGACGCAGCGTGGAACAGGCGTCGGTGAGTTGGCCCTCGGAAAACTGTTGTCTGGCAAGGCTTGTCAGGCAACGGGCTATTGCATGGTCCACAAGCTTGAGCTGAAAGCCTGCGTTGTCGAGCTGATAGTATCTGTCGGGTTCGTCCGGAAGATATTGCAACATGGAATACACGATGGGAAGATTGGTGGCTTGTTCGTCTTGCGGAAGACGAACATAGAATTGAGCAATTTCACGCGCGTAGCGAGGACGCACGCCAGGGTGAATTGATGCGGCCGGTAACAACTGGGCTTGAAACCAGTCCCAGTCCTGTGGCACGCGGTGCGAGACGACGAAGCTCCTTCGGCTGTCCCCGACGATAATTGATTTTTGCTGCCATCGACAGTTTTGCTCGATCCCTTGTTGTAGTTTGCGAAATTTCACCAAGGCCTGTGATAGCTCCGACAGCTTCGGCTCCCACGTGCCGTCGGCTTGAGATTCGAAGTGCGTAAACGCAATCGCTGAAGCATGCACAGGTTCAAACGGAGTCACGAGATCGATCTTGAATTTTCCGTCCGCGTGGCGGCGTGCAAATTGAAACTGTCCATCGGCGGAACCGACAACAATCTGCCACGCGGTGGTCTGGCCGTTCACAGCGGTTTGATCGCTGGCCACCGTGACCGTCGCCGCCCATTCATCGCCGTTCTTCTGCGAGACCAGCGTGACGGTTGGCTCGGTAAATCTGTCATTCAACGCTTCGCGAAAGAAGCGAGGTATCTGGCTGGCGTATTCCAGTTCATTCACTTCCAGCGTTTCGGGAGCGTGTCCCGCACCTTCCATGATCCAGACTCGAGTCTGCACCGTGGCGACCTTTGCGGCTTTGACCGTGCCCGTGGGAGGCAGTAACCAGTCGCGCTCACCGTGCATCAGGAAGAGCGGACACCTCAGCTTTGGGATGTTGTTCATGGGTTCGACCTTGGGCAGTACAACGGTCTGCAAACCTGCGATCGCCATGCGATTGGCGAGAGTATCCGGGACAAGGTGCTTCATGGCGTCAATTTGCGAAGTTGGCAACAGAATATCTTCGACGGCAACTGCTCCTGCATCGCGTTCCGCAGCCACGGCAATCGCGAGTGGTGATCCCAGCGAGACACCAAACACGCCAATATCCTTCGCAGCAATCCCGCGCTCTGTTGTCAGGTAATCAAAAGCACTCAAAGAATCGCTGAGCAGAGACATGGCGGTTGCGATGCCTGTGCTGCCGCCAAAGCCTTGATAGTCAAACAGCATGACGTTGACGCCGCCTTCAGCCAGCAATTTGGCGTACAGCAACATGCCGGAAATGTTGCCCGTGTTTCCCATGCAGAACAGCACGGTCTTGTCTGCGCCGTTGGCTGTCTTGTCTGCGCCGTCAACTGTCTTGTCTGCGCCTTCAGCAAAGATGTACCAGCCTCGCAAAGTTTCCTTCGTTGTGTTTGGGAAGAAGACTTCTTCGTACTTCAGGCCCAGTGCTTCCGGTCGAGCAAAGTCGTCCATAAATGGAGCCATGAAGTTGCGACTGATCGGGTCGATTTGAACTTCGCGAACCGTGGATTTTGGCGCTTCATCGGCTGAAGACCGCGGCGCGTTGGCGTTGATAAGGAGTAATATCGTCGCGAGGATCAGTCGATTCAGACGGGACATTTATGTTCTCCAATGGCTTTTAGGCGAGCGGCATGAGTCAGCTTGCCGGTACATCGCGGTTGCATCGGTCCGGGACGTTTCGCGTAGAATCACAGAAGTACCGGCGGGCTGACGCCACACCGCTCGCCGCATCGGAACAGTGCATTCTCGATCAATTGTGTCAGCAACGCCAAAATTCCGCCAGACAACTCTGACTTGTTAAACACTGAGATTGATAAGAAGATGCCGAAAGTGCCGGGCGATGGCTTATGGCGTTCAAATTAACAAACAAATCAACAAAGTAGACGTCACTCGCCGAGTGACGCGGTGACGCAGCCCGCAAAATACGGGCCGTGTCATTCATCACTCGGAGAGTGATGTCTACTATAATCACAAATCAAGGAAATCCCGTGACCGCTCTGGAACCGCTGCTGCTTCTGCATCCAACTGACAACGTCGCTGTCGCTCGGCGAGCTTTGCAGGCTGGCGAAACTGTGACCATCGCTGGCAAAACCCTGAAAATTGTGGATGCGATTCCAGCGAACCACAAAGTGGCACTCAGCGATATTCCGAAGACCAATGTAATTCGAAAGTTTGGCCAGCCAATCGGTACAGCGAGCGCCGATATTGGGGCGGGCCAGTGGGTTCATGTGCAGAATGTCAGCAGCGAACGCGACAAAGCGGGTTATGAATTTTCCACGGACCTCGTGCAGTTTCCGAAACCGGCAGACGATCGTACGTTCATGGGATTCCGACGCAAGAACGGTAGTGCTGGAACTCGCAATTACATTGCACTCATCAGCACCGTTAACTGTTCGGCCACAACATCGCGATACGTCGCGCAGGAACTTGCGAAATCCGATCTCAGTAGATTTCCTAACATTGACGGCGTGATTCCGGTCGTCCACAAGAGCGGTTGTGCGTTCGCTTATAACAGTGAAGATCATCATTTGCTGAATCGGACGCTCGCCGGATTCGCTCGACACCCAAACATCGCGGCGTGTCTGGTACTGGGGCTCGGTTGTGAGACAGCTCAGGCCGGACATCTTCAGGAATCGCACGGACTCGTGCAACTCGGCGGCGCGTCGTTGCGCGAGCCGGATGATTCGTTGCCGATGGTGCTGAACATTCAGGATGTGGGTGGCGTTCGAAAAACCGTGGACCGTGCAGTCGGTGTGATGCGCGAACTAATGGGGCATGCCGATTCCGCTCGTCGCGAACCGATCTCGATAGCCGAGCTGACGCTCGGATTGCAATGCGGCGGCAGCGATGGAGTCAGCGGCATCACGGCAAATCCAGCACTGGGTTATGCCAGCGATTTGTTGGTCGCTTACGGCGGCGGTTCTGTGCTGGCCGAAACGCCAGAAGTCTATGGAGCCGAACAACTGCTGACTCGCCGATCTATCAGTCGTGCCGTGGCTGATCGACTGCTGGATCAGATTCGCTGGTGGGAAGAGTACGCTCGGAAGAACAACGCTTCGATCGACAATAATCCTTCGTACGGCAACAAGCAGGGCGGTCTGACAACGATTATCGAAAAGTCACTGGGAGCTGTCGCCAAAGGCGGCACCGCGCCGTTGCGTGCCGTCTATCAATTTGCTGAACCGATCACCGAGCGTGGGTTTACGTTTATGGACACGCCGGGCTACGACCCGATCTCCGTGACTGGACTTGTCGCAGGTGGTTGTCAGGTGGTCGTCTTCACGACGGGCCGAGGCAGTTGTTTCGGATGCAAGCCTGCTCCAACGATCAAAGTGGCCGCGAATTCGCCGATGTATCATCGCATGCGTGATGACATGGATATTAATGCAGGCACAATTCTGGAAGGTGCGAGTGTCGAATCTGTTGGACGTGAGATCTTTGAAAAGATTATCTCAACGGCAAGCGGCGAACAGACGTTGAGTGAAGCTCAAGGCATCGGCGATGAAGAATTCTGCCCATGGATGCCGGGGCCGATTTTCTGATGCGTTCGTATTTGGACAACGCCACTTTTGTGAGCCGAACGCGCTAGCGTCGGGTGTTGTTGCAATTGTTTAACCCGACTCGAAGAGGAGGTGCTGTGTGCCCGACCTCCTCTTCGAGTCGGGTTAAACGGCCGCGATCGCAAAGATACACAGAATGCCAATCCAGACAATACCCAGCACATGCCAGCACCAGCCGGCGAATGTGACGCCCCAGTAGTATTCGTGGTCGTAGCGATCTTCAAATGCTGAAAGCGTCACCCACAACAGCACCGACTGCGCCACAATGAAATGCATCGCATGAATTGCGGCGAACATAATCACCATGCCATGGACACTCGTCTGCATTTCCATGTCAGGTGAAATGGATTTGATCAGTGCCCACATTCCGTAGGATTGCACGGCGACAAACAACACAGCGGCGACTAAAGCAAGAATCAGTGATCGTCGAAAGCGAGGCTGACGCTCCAGTCGTACGTTTGAATGTGCGTCGTGCAGACACCAGCTTCCCAATGCCAGCAACATCGTTCCGAACTGAAATGCGATCGGAAGACGCAACTCTGCTGTGGGTTCAGGATGATGGAACATCCAGCCCAAAGCGAATCCAAGCAACAAAATGACGCCGCATTGCAGGGCGGTCGCAAGAAAAAATCGGCGTGCCAGTGACAGCCGAGTCTGGTCCCACCGATTTGACATGGATGGATGTAAACCCCTGAATAATCTTAGGTACTTTGAGCGGACAAACGTCCAATCCTGTAAAACACTTGCCTATTCGTCGTTCGCGGTAACAATACCGCAGAAGTGCGGCGCTTGTAACGGCACGAGATCAGGAAATTGGATATCCGTCTCTTCGTGTCGTGTTTCGGCTGCAAGGGTGTCTTGACAAGGTTTTCTGACGAGGGATTACAAATGACGAAATTCTGGCAAACTCTGGTTCTGGGAATGATTTTTGTGGCAGGAACAACTTCAATGGCAGCGGATTCTATCTACGAATTCAAAATGAAGGACATTGAAGGCAAGGAAGTGGAATTGTCTGAGTTCAAAGACAAGGTTGTGCTGATCGTGAACGTCGCCAGCAAGTGCGGTGCGACTCCACAATACGAACAGTTGCAGGCACTCAGCGACAAGTACAGCAAAAAGGGTCTGGTGGTTGTCGGCGTACCGTGCAATCAGTTTGGTGGTCAGGAGCCAGGCTCAGAAAAGGACATCAAAGAATTCTGTAGCACGAAATACAAAGTCACCTTTCCGATGATGAGCAAAGTGGACGTGAACGGTGAAAACGAAGACCCGCTTTACAAATTTCTTAAAGCTCACGCAGAGAGCAAAGATAATGTGAAGTGGAACTTTGAAAAATTCGTGATCGGCAAAGACGGCAAGGTTGTTGGCCGATTTGGCACAAGGACCAAGCCAGACGATGATGAAGTTGTGAGTGTGATTGAATCAGAATTGAAGAAGTAGTTTCTTTCTGAACTGAGTCATCCAACGGGAACGCCTGCGAGTTTATAACTCGCCGGCGTTTCTTTGTTTGACCAATCCTCGTTCCGGGGCTCCAGCCCTGGAACGCACTGCATCGGAGGCTCCTGCCTCCACAGACAATCCCGCGAGGCAGGAGCCTCGGAACAAGGACATCAATTCACATCAGGACACAATCGAATGCCCAGACGTCGATTCTGGATCGCTGCTTCACTTATCACAATGGCCTCCATTGCGTCGATCATAGTCGCCATCAGCAGCCTGGCAACTACCAGCGCCGCGTGGTGGACACTACTGGCTGCGGCTGCGATTGGGCAAAGCAGTCTCATTTGGCTGTGGCCTTGGCAGGGCGAAGTCGATGCGGATCTTGTCGCTTTGCGAGCAAAGGTCTCCCGCGAGCAGAAACAACTCTTCGAACAACAGGAAGAGTTTGGCCGCATTCGGCTGACCTTGCAGAGCGATCTGGTATTTCGAGAAGAACGACTGCAGGAACGTGAACGCGATCTGGCGTCGCGGTTTGCGAGGTTCCATGAATTCCTCGAATATCCTGTCCAAGATGTTCATGTTGCAAAATCATCAGGCGAATTGCAAAAGCTGACTGAACAGGACCGCAGTGTTCGAAAGCTTCTCGAAGCGGAGGCCGAACGAGTTTATGAAAAAATTCGCCGCAATGGTTATACCGTCAATGGCAAAGTGGATCTGGATACGATTCGTAACGACGCGTTCGATCTGATCCAGCAAGTCGCGAAGATTTATAATCCGACCAGTCAAAATCCGCTGCTGGAAACAAGCTTCGACCAGCTCGCTCGAGCCGCCAGTCGTATCTGTTTGCATGTGCTTGTGCTGCTCGAACAACTTCCCGTCAGCGTGCAACATTACAACGCCAACCGATTATATGGTTACATGCAAAAGGCGATCGCTAGCTATGGTGTTTATCAAAAAGCTTCACCATGGCTGTCATATCTTTCGCGTGGGCTGTATGCCGGCAGGCTTGTCGCTACAACAAACCCGGCGGCACTGGGAGCCTGGTGGCTGGCAACGGAATTGGGCAAACGCGGGGCTCAGAAGGTGATAGAAAATGTGGTCGATCGTCAGGCCATCGCATTTCTGCATGATCTTGTCACCGTCATCGGCGTGGAAGTCGCAGGCATCTACGGCACTGGTTTTCGTCATCGTGATGCAAGTTGGATTCTGGGTGCGGAACTAGTGGAATTGGTCCACAGTTTTCCAATGTCCGGAGAGAGTCTGCGAAACGGCCTCAAGCATGTCACCGCATTGCCGCTCCGCAGCGAGTACGATCGCGTCTATCTTTATCGATGTCTTGCCGATCATCGGTCGGCTGGTCTGCAACTGGCAGATCCCGCGATGCTTCCGCGCGAAGAACGAGAAATCATTGCCAAACATCTGGAGCGATTCTTTACCAGTCATATTCACGGCGCGACCGAAGCCAGTCTGAAGAAGTGGCGAGACGGGTTTGAGCAACGCTTCGATCTGCGGCTGACGCTGGATGGCGCGCGAAAGTCGAAGCCTGATTCAGAACAAAATGAACTGCAAGCCTCGTTGAATTCGCTTGCCAGCTTTCTGCAATCTGTGGCTGGTGTTTCAGTCACCGGCACCATGTATGCCATGGCCGATTTGAAGACGTCTCTGCGTTTGGCCGATTCAGATCGTTCCGCCATCATCGCTGATGCGTGTCGAGCGACAGCCAGTCAACCCTTCGATCCGCCATCACTGGATCCTGCTTCACCGATCACGAACGATTTTTTGAGTGACCTTGCCAACTGTTGCACGGTCTCTCAACATCCCGATGAACAAGTCGAACAGCTCGCCTGCGAAGTCAGTCGCTACTTTCGGCGCCCGGCGCTGGATATGCAAAATTCCCTGGAAGCTGCCTGGCAGTTTCGAGCAAAACTCATATCCACGAATCCCACGGCTTGCGATCATTTGATCGGTAAAGTTGCGCGGGGCTTTTTTGAAGTGCGGAAGGACAATGAAAAATTGGCGTTTTGCTATGGTGATCTCAGCCGAATTTCCGGTGAAACTGCCGATCCGCTGCCGGCCACGTGGCTACTTGGACTGGAACAAACCAGCCCGTCCGATCGCCGAGTCGTAGCGATCGAGTGCGGTCGCGAGCCTCGAATTTTGTGGGAATCCGCCTGCCCGCTCAAGACGTCTCGAACGAAGGGACTGTTTCTGGATGACGCCAGAATTGCGGGTGGAAAATGGACTGAAACGACTCTGGCAAATTCTCAAATGTCTGAACTTGCAGTCTCTGGCAGTCTGCGAGGTGGTCGGTTTCGCACGTATTTCAAGGATCTGCTGACATTTTCCGAGCCCCTGCTATAGCTGTCGAATTTTCCCGTGCCTGAAAATCCGGAATTATCGCCCCAACTTGCCAGCCGTCTCAGTCGATAAGGACAGAGCGTGTTCTGGCGGCTGCAAGGGCTGTAAGTTGTTCGATGGCAAGCCTTTATCGGCATAGATTGCCGGTTCGTTCGTATTGACATTCCCCGCGCAGAAGCCATACTTTCCCACCACTATTCGGGCCGTGCCTGAATCGTAAGATCTACAGCAGCGAATGGAGTCGCTTCATGTCAGTAACACAGTCACACGCTCTCACTGCGGAATCGTCTCAGCCGATTCCATTTATCGATCTGGTCGCCCAGTACCAGACGATCCGAAATGAAGTGCGCGAAGCCGTCGATCGATGCTTCGAAAATCAGAGCTTCATTCTGGGTGAAGAAGTCACACTGCTGGAACAGGAAATCGCAACCTACTGCGATTCTCGATATGCCATCGGCTGCGCTTCTGGCACCGATGCGTTAATCCTGGCGTTGCTGGCCGCTGGCGTGAAACCAGGCGACGAAGTCATCACCAGCCCATTCACGTTCTTTGCCTCAGCCGGTGCAATTCACCGCGTTGGTGCGATTCCGGTTCTTGTCGATATCGAGCCTGATAGCTTCAATATCTGCCCCGAACAAGTTGAGCGTGCCATTACGTCGAAGACATCAGCCATCATGCCGGTTCACATTTTCGGGCAGTGTGCCGAGATGGAGCCACTGTGGCGATTGTCGGCTGCTCATGGCATTCCGATTATTGAAGACGCAGCACAAGCCATTGGTGCCGAATATCAAGGTCGCCGAGCTGGCGTGCTGGGTTCGATTGGCTGCTTCAGCTTTTTCCCAACGAAAAATCTTGGTGGCGCTGGCGACGGCGGCATTATGACGACCGACAATCCTGAAATTGCTGAACGTCTGAAACGTCTGCGAGTTCACGGAGACAAAGGCGGATACAATCACGTCGAAGTCGGATTTAACAGCCGTCTTGATGCACTGCAAGCCGCCGTGCTGCGAGTCAAATTGCGACATCTGGATTCCTGGACGGCAGGGCGAACTCGCAATGCCGCTCGATACCAGGAACTGATCTCAGCACGCGGCCTGACGGATGCCATCACTCTTCCAGGTGTGTTGCCAGATCGTCGTCACGTCTTCAATCAGTTTACGACACGCATTACCGGTGGACGCCGTGATGCTGTGATCAAATCCATGAAGGAACAGCAGATCGGCTGTGCGGTCTACTATCCAATTCCGCTGCACATGCAGGAATGCTTCCAATATCTGGGTTACGAAAAGGGCGATTTGCCTGAAGCGGAACGTGCTTCTGCCGAGGTGTTGTCACTTCCTATCTACACCGAACTGCCGGAAGCCCATCTGGACCGAATTGTAGAAGGTTTGAGCAACGCACTGGGAGGCCAGGCGACGCTCGCATTCCCAACTGCGACACCGATTCCACAGCGTCGCGCGGCCTGATTTTTTCTCAAATCGAACCAGTCTGCCGTCTTTGTGTCTGTTCCGGTTGAGTCGTCGTTGACACAACTCGCGGATCGCAATAGCATCCGCCCCGGAGAGATGGCAGAGTGGCCGATTGCACCGGTCTTGAAAACCGGCGTACCGCAAGGTACCGGGAGTTCGAATCTCCCTCTCTCCGCTCAATCTGCAGTTCTCTGCAAGAATCTCGCTGTCAGGCCACGACAGCGAGATTTTTTTATGCGCCAGGATTGCCTAATTCCTGGTCCCTCGCTTTAAGTCGATCCAGTCCGTGATATTCGACGCGATTCGCTGAGCGACTGTTTCGCGGGAAACATGGATATGAACTGTCGCGAGTTGTCCCGCGCCGCAGCGGTTGCGGATGTCTTCGGGGATTTCGACGGTGCCGACGAAGCTGGGGTGAGTTAGTTCCCATGTTGGCTGCTGATTAGATTCCGTCACTGGCATTGCGTGTACCGCCAGCGGGCCGCCTGCGGTGCTGGCTAATGCGGGATGAATAAGATGCGTCGATGCTCGTGGTTCAATATCGCCAAGCTTGCCTGCGATGGATTCCGATGCGGAGCCACGAAAACGCACAATGACGGATTGGCCCTGTTGCTCCAGAATGGACTCGATATCGTCCTGTGCCACGACGATCCTGATGCGTTTTTCTGAAGCGTTGCCAATGATGCAGATCGAATCGCCCGCCGCTAGAAACTGGCTGGGCAGATTGGACAGTTCGTCGCCAATCACGACGCCGGAACCAGGCGCACGCACGGTGAGTTCTTTCTGTTGCTGCAGCTTTTCGACCAGTTTCATTTGCAACGATTCCAGATTTACGTCTTCGGATTGCCACGATGCGACATCTTCACTGCCCTGAAAGTATTGACGCCGCGCCCGAGAACGAGCAATCTGAATTTGCAACCCGGCGACTTCGGCATCGAAATCTGGATTAGATAGCTCCAGCAAAACGTCGCCCTCGTTGACGAACTGGCCCGGCTGAACATAAACGCTGGAGACGAATCCAGGTACCGTGCAGCGGACTGTTTCTGACGGCACATAGTCAGCAATTGCTGTCAGAACAAGTTCTTCTGGCCAGAGCACACTGCGGCCTGCAAAATAAAACGTGGCGAAGGTTGCCAAACAGATGCTGGCAAATCGAATTCGCGACGGGCGTTCGGAAAGATTGCGAGATACGACGTACTTCAGCCCGCGAGCAAGCGGAATCAGTATTCATGCCGCGCCGGTTAACAGAGCGAGCGGTAAGCCGGCTCCATGAAACATTCGTTCAGCCGCAAAGATGAGTGAGGCACTGACCAGAATTCGCCAGCCAGTGGGTTGGTACAACCAGCCAAAGAGCGGCAGCAGTCCACACAGCACGGGTGTCGGATTGCCAAGATTCATCGAAAGTGACAGTGGGCTGAGCAGTTTCTTCCACCGTCCCGCCTCGGACTTTTTCTGAACTTCGCTGAACCGACGACCGTGCTCCGACTGCTGCGTTCCGGCGAGATGATTGTGCGTCAGCCAGCGACAGATCGTGGACACTTCCTGTTCGGAAAGTGCGTCCGATCCGAGGGCGATGGCGGCTTTTGCGATCACATCACTGACCGTGTTTTTACCATTCAGTAAAGATTGAATGTACATTCGGCGCGGCCGATGCGGAAGTAGGCCGAATGTACGGGGTCTTCGATGACGTAACAGGTTTCACCCGCAAAGCATTGCAGCGAAAACACCAAATCTTCGCGCAGCAGCAGACGCAGACTTCCCAATTCTCCGGTGGCAAGACCAGCGTGCGGCGAATGGTTTTGGCCGAGACCGCTCATTGAATCCTCAATTGTGCGTCCGGAGCTTCAGCCATGCGAGTTGCGGGAGGCCGCTTGTCTTCTGGCGGAACATCCTGCTTGAGATCCGAGTCCGTTCGATTGGCCAGTTGCGCAGCATCTGAACGCTGCGGACGAGATTGACGAGACCGTGCGACAAGAGAACTATTGGCGTTCCCTATGGAGTCGCTGTCGGCCAGAATCGCGGTCGGGTCCGTACGCCACAGGGATTCCCAGGCTTTATGAAACGTGTTCCAGGCGATGGAATGCTTGTCGCCGGTGATCGTGGCAAACCCCTGAATCCCGGGCCGCAGTCGGAAATCAAAATTCTGAACTTCAACTTCAGCGACAAAAACATTTTTACCGTCACGCACTTCTGAACGAGGTCGAATTCTGAGGATCGTTCCTTCGAAGTTTTCACCAACAAAGCCATCGAACGACACCGTCACCGCCTGGCCGGATTTGATGTTGAAATAGTCTTCCGCTGGCACGGCAAGTTCCAGACGCAGCGGATTTCACGTGCGTCCATGCGAGCCAGAATCGGGCCTTGCTGAACGACGCTACCGGGTTCTGTCATCGAAACTTCCAACAATCCGTCGTACGGCGCACTGACGATGCGGCGGGTCATGGGTTCCAGCGTACACGACACGTTCATCGAATATGGCCACGGCATGCACAGCACGGCTGCTCTTGCGACTGCGGCCGTGGTTACGGCGATGCGAGTGGACCAGCGAGAAGTTGTGAGGCGTCGCCAGGAACGAACAAGCAGGTTGCCGTTGAGTCGCGTGGCCATCTGCAAAGCGCTGCCAAGAATCGGAGCGGCGGTCTGCAGGAGATTGAGTCTTGCAGCGTCCTGCAGCTTCCGGAGAGCGAGGTGTCGTATCTGCTGCAGGGATGGGACCAGATGTTCGGTGTGGAGATGGCGTTTGGGAAGACTCGCGACATGATTGAAAGTCTTCTCGGCATTCGTCAGTCTGTGGATACGCTGGAGGGCGGATCGCGAGCGATGGCCGAAGCGGCGGATGATTTTTTCGCTCAACTGCCGCCCGTGGATCGCGAAGCGGAAGGCTGTCTGCTGGTCGTCACGGAAGACAACAAAGGCATTCCGATGGTGCGTCCCGCGACGGAATCGGCACCGGCTGGCCGGCTGCCAAAAGGTCAGAAGAAGAACAAGAAACAGATGGCGTGCGTGGGCTGCGTGTACACGGTTGATCCGCACATTCGCACGGCCGAAGATCTGGTGAAGACGCTGTTTCGTGATGACGGATCGACTGGAATTTCTTCCGCAGGATGTTCGCACCATCGATATTCTTGACCTGCTGCACGTGTTGCCGCGACTCTGGGACGCCGCTCATCTGTTCGAAAATGAAGGGTCGACCGCAGCATCGGACTTCGTGCGAACACAGTTGCTGAAGGTGCTTCAGGGGCAGACAAAATCGGTGATTACCAGCCTGC